>Ga0066871_100435_pt1 | contig 26016 bp, 26 predicted proteins | sample CeladaPassage60B_FD_62209 | JGI IMG/M metagenome (GOLD analysis project Ga0066871, IMG submission 62209) | Cellulose-adapted microbial communities from the Joint BioEnergy Institute, USA - Passage3 60B | ecosystem: Engineered > Bioreactor > Continuous culture > Unclassified | place: USA...
AAGGGACATCCGATTGCGAATCCGGAGACGGTGGCGACAGCCATCCGGATTGGCAATCCTGCCAGCTGGTCTCAGGCTGTGCAGGCGGCGGAAGAATCGGGAGGACGGATCGATTACGTCACGGACGAGGAGATCCTGGCTGCTTACCGGAAGCTGGCAGCCACCGAAGGGATTTTTGCCGAACCAGCTTCCGCCGCTTCCCTGGCCGGTGTGATTAAGCGTCATCGGCAAGGCCAGCTGCCACGCGGAGCGAGCGTGGTCTGTGTCCTGACGGGGAACGGTTTGAAAGACCCCGGAACAGCCCTGGAAGTGGTGGGGCAAGAGGTCAAGGTGGTTCCCGCAGAATATGAGTCGGTGCTGGGGATCATTCAAGGTGTGAATCAGCCATGAGCCAGCCTGAGATGTGGGTGCGGATTCGCGTGCCGGCCAGCACGGCCAATCTGGGTCCGGGCTTTGATTCCCTGGGGATGGCCCTGCCATTGTTCACCACCATCCAGGTTCGCCGCAGCGTGCGGACGAAAGTGGTGTTGCAAGGACCAGTCCTTCAAGGGCTGCCGGAGAACGAGGATAACCTGGTGGTGCAAATGATTGGACACCTTTTTGCACTGCGAAACCTCGAGCCGCCTCCTGTTGAGCTGGTCATGGAAAGCCAGATCCCTTTGACGAGGGGATTGGGCAGCAGCGCGGCAGCCATCATCGGCGGTCTGCTGGCGGGCAACGTGCTGCTGGCGGATCAGGAAAAACCTTTTTCAACGGATGAACTGTTCCAAATTGCCACGCGCCTGGAGGGACATCCGGATAACGTCGGCGCCTCCCTGTATGGCGGACTGGTCGTGACCATCTGGGACGGTCAAAGGGCCTATTGCCAAAAGTTGATGCCGCCTGCCTCTCTCCATGTGACGCTGGCCGTCCCCTCCTATCCCCTTCCCACGGAACGGGCCAGGGGAGCGCTGCCCATGCATTACAGCAAGGAGGACGCGGTGTTCAATCTCAGCCACACCGGTTTTCTCGTCGCCGCTTTGGCGAGCGGAAAGCTTCAGATGCTCCGCCACGCGATGCGCGACCGCCTGCATCAGCCATACCGGGCTGCGCTGGTGCCGGGGATGCAGGAGATCCTGGAACGCGGGCAGGAATATGGCGCGTTGGGCTGTGCGCTCAGTGGAGCCGGGCCGTCTGTGCTGGCGTTGAGCGAGGGGGAGCAGCCTGAGCTGGCGCGCTTCATGAGGCAGGTGTTTCTGGAGAAGGGGATTGAGGCGCAAGTTTACAGTTTCCGGCCCTGGAGCGATGGGGCAGAAGTGGAAAGGGAGGAAGTATTGGAAGGGAGTTCCCGATGAACGAGAGACGATTTGCGTTCTTGGGCCCGCAGGGGTCCTTTTCCGAAGAGGCGGCCCGTTTTTTCTTTTCTCCGGAGCAGCTGATCCCTTTTCGGAGCATCCCGGATTGTCTGGAGGCCGTGTGGGATGGAAAGCTGACCGGCGCCGTCGTGCCGATCGAAAACTCCATTGAAGGTTCGGTCAACATGACGCTGGACTGGCTGATCGATCATCAGGAGCTGTCCATCACCGCGGAGCTGACGATGCCCATTGAACAGCAGATTATGGGGAGCCGGCACTGGGATCCGGAGGCTGTCGAGAGGATTTATTCCCATCCGCAGGCCGTCGCGCAATGCCGGCGGTTTTTGCGGGAGAGTTTTCCGGCGGCGGAGCTCGTCTACACCAACAGCACTTCAGAAGCAGCCCTGCATGTGAGCCAGCATCCGGATGAGCCCTGGCTGGCCATCGGCACGCGCCTGGCCGCCGAGTTGTATGGCCTTCAGATTATCCGCGAGGCGGCCCAGGACTATCCGGACAACCGGACCAGCTTTGTCGTCGTCAGCCGGACCGACGATTGGCTGACACGAAGCGGCAAAGAACCGGTCAAGTCCAGCCTTGTGGTATTCTTGCCGGAAGATTATCCCGGAGCTTTGTATCAGGTATTGGCGGCCTTCGCTTGGCGGAAACTGAACCTGACGAGGCTGGTTTCGCGGCCGACCAAGCGAAAATTGGGAACCTATCATTTTTTTATGGATGTGGAGCAGCATGCTGAAAGCGTTTTGCTGCAGGGCGTGATTTCCGAGATTCAGGCGCTGGGTTGCGGCGTCAGCCTCTTGGGCAGCTATCCATGTTTTAGAAAATAGCCCAAATGAGTGAGCAATTATCCCATGGACACATACACTATGAGTGAATTTTGCTCATAGGGGGATGACTATGAAAATCCACGTTGTTCGTAAAGGCGACACGCTGTATGAAATCGCCCAACATTATGGGGTGGACATGGATGTGCTGCTTGCTGCCAATCCGCAGATTGAAGATCCGGATGTACTGACGCTGGGGATGAAAATTCGCATTCCCTCCAAAGGCGTGGTGGAGGCCCCGCCGAGAGAAACGGCGGTGTATGCCCAGTCGTTTGTAGAGACGCAGGACTCGTATGCAGAGCCGGAAGATGATGGCATCGTTGCAGGAGAAGCCAGAGGAGATGGGGAAGCGTTTCGCGGACAGCTGGATGAGTCTTCGGACATGGACGTGGAACAGTGGACGCGTGGCGGCCACGTCATCCATTACACCGTCAAGCCGGGGGATACGCTCTGGGAGATAGCCCACCGGTTTGGCATCAACTTACAGGACCTCATCGCTGCCAACCCGCAAATCAAAGATCCCGATCAGATCAATGTGGGGGACGTGATCCGGATCCCGCGCCCGTGGCATCCGGCGCCGCCTCATTACCCGCCGCATGATCATCACCATCACCATTATCCTTATCATCCGCCTTATCATCATGCGCCTTATCATCCGTCTCCGATGTATCCGTATCCGCCCGTCCATCCGCTTCCCTGGGGATTTGATTGGTGTCTTGTTCCGCCCCGAGGTGAAAAGATGCCCGAAAAAGCGGAGGCTTACAAGAAAGCGGCCCCGAAGAAAAAAGCGGAGCCCTGGACCCCGTTTACCGTCTGGGTGCCTTATGGATACAGCTGTTATCTAGATGACGGGCACTACCACCATTACGGGCATTACCACCATCACGGGTATTACCATGAGGAGGCGCCGGCCGGCATCTACAAGCATGATAAACATAAGCATGGCTGGCATGACAAACCTTGCGACGGGTACCCGTATCCCTACTCTCACATGAAAAAGATGTACCGGGGCGAGGAAGAACAGCTTGAGCGAGACGAGGCGTAACCTATACACCCTGCAGCGGCAGCTGCGGGGCTTTGTTTTTTGAACAAGATCATTGTAAACTGGAAAAGGAGCACCAGGAGGTGAGAATATGGATCGGTTTTCTGCCTATTTGCGGGCGTTTGAGGAACGGGTGGAAGAAGAGATTGCAAGGAGAGTTTCCTTTATCCGCCGGATCGTGCAGGAAAGCCGCGCTGAAGGCGTTGTCGTGGGCATTTCCGGCGGTCTGGACAGCGCGGTCACGGCGGCGTTGTGCGTGCGTGCCCTTGGCGCGGAGAAGGTGGTGGGGATCTGGATGCCGGCTTATTCCCAGGCTGTCCACGAAGACGACGCGCGGGCCCTTGCAGAAGCGATCGGGTTAAACTTGTGGACGGTGGATCTGGGGGCGGCCTTTGACCGGTTGATGGAAGTCATCCAGCAGATCCAGCCGCTGTCGGACCTGGCCAAGGGGAATACCAAGGCGCGCCTGCGGATGACCACCCTGTATGCCGTTGCCAATGAGCGCCGTTATTTGGTCGCCGATACGTGCAATCGAAGTGAGCTGTATGTCGGTTACATGACCAAGGGCGGCGATGCGGTGGCTGACTTCAATCCGCTGGCCAGTTTGACCAAGCACGAAGTCAGACGCATGGGCGTGGCGCTGGGTGTTCCCGATTCGATTCTGAACAAGCCGCCCAGCGCGGATCTCTGGGCCGGGCAGACGGATGAGCAGGAGATGGGTTTTACCTACGAGGATCTGGATCGGTACTTGATCACAGGAGAAGGAGACCCAAACGTGATCGAGCGCATTGAAACCTTGCACCAGCGTTCTGCGCACAAGCGCAAACCCATGCCGATGATTTGAGGGAAGAAGGATTGAAGGGAAGAAGGTGGAACAGATGGCCGGACACTCGAAGTGGAAAAACATCCAACACCGGAAGGGCAAGCAGGATCAACTGCGCGGGCGCCTGTTCACGAAGATTTCCCGGGAGATTTTTGTCGCCACCCGTCTGGGCGGCGGCAACCCGGACACCAACGGACGCTTGAAGGCGGCCATCCAAAAAGCGCGTGCAGCCAACATGCCGCAGGAGAACATTGAACGGACGATCAAAAAAGCGCTGGGTGAGCTGGAGGGCGTCCAGTATGAGGAGATTACATACGAGGGGTATGGTCCCGGAGGCGCGGCCGTGATGGTGGAGGTGCTGACGGACAATCGCAATCGCTCTGCCGCCGAAGTGCGCCATGTGTTTTCCAAGCGGGGCGGGAACCTCGGTGAGACGGGATGCGTGAGCTGGATGTTTGAACGCAAAGGGCTGCTGGTGGTCGACAAGGATTTTGCGGCGCATGATGAAGATGCGTTGATGATGCTGGCGCTGGAGGCCGGGGCGGAGGATTTCCGGACGGATGAAAAGGGTTATGAGATCATCACCAGCCCCGATGATTTTCAAACGGTGTATGACGCGTTGGAGAAGGAGGGATTCCGCTTTTCGACGGCGGAAGTGACCTATCTGCCGCAAAACACGGTGCACCTGACCGGGGAAGAAGCGCATAAAATGATGTTGCTGCTGGAGGCTTTGGAAGAACTGGACGACGTACAGAATGTCTACAGCAACGTGGAAATCGACGAAGGGGAAGCGTAGAGGTGTATAACCCCTCTGGCAGTGGTCATACTAGGAATAATCATCCAGCCAAAGGGGTTTGTTTTGTAGATGATCCGGAAAAACAAGCACTGGTATCTGATCATCACGTTTAGTTCCATTGCAGCCATGTTGTTTGTCGGCGGATGGCTGTTGCTGTTCGGTTTTTTGAGTCCGGAACGCGGAGAGGAAACGGGCGAGACAACCGCCGTGTTTTCATCGGGGGGGCCCCTTGAGGTGATTCTGCGCCGCCATTATGTATGCGGCGAGGTGCTGGAGGAGAGGACCCTGGTGACGGCAACGGCAGAGACGGTGCGAAAGCGTTACAGCGATTGGGAAGTCGTGGAGCAAACGGACCACCGCCTGGTTTTAAGGAAAGAAGTGGAAGATTTGGCCCCCCAATGCAAGGCCAACGGCTTTTTTGGCATTACGGACGAGGGATTGATGACGCTTTTTTACGGCCCGCCTGATGAGGGAAACGTGATTCGCACCTTTTACCAGCTGGATTTGGAGCGGTTGGAGTCCAGCTTGCCCAAAGAGGTGGCCCGGCAGCTGCGTGAGGGGATTCGCGTGTCATCCGTCACAGAGTTTCACAGCGTTTTATCCACCTACGCGGAATTCATCCGGTCAGATTCGTGACTGGCCCCATGACGGGTCTCTTGTGGTACAATAATCGGGACAAATGAAATGGGATACGTTATCGGAAGGATGGGCGGCATGCATGCGAATCATGGGGATTGATCCAGGTTTGGCCATTGTTGGGTACGGGATTGTGGATGAGTCACAGATGCGAATCCGCCCGGTCCAGTACGGGTGCATCCGGACGCCTGCCGAGATTTCGGTTGCCGAACGGCTGGAGAGGATTTACAAGGGGGTATCCGCGCTCATCGAAGAATATGCACCGGATTGCCTGGCAGTGGAGGAGTTGTATTTTAACCGCAACGTGACCACTGCCTTTACGGTCGGCCAGGCGCGGGGCGTCATCCTGCTGGCGGCCGTGCAGCATGGCGTGCCGGTATACGAATACACCCCATTGCAAGTCAAGCAAGGGGTGGTCGGTTACGGCCGAGCGGACAAGCAGCAGGTCCAAGAGATGGTGCAGCGGCTGCTTTCTTTGTCTGAACCGTTGCGGCCGGATGACGTGGCGGATGCCCTGGCCGTTGCGCTTTGCCACGCTTTTCGCCTGCCGTTGCTGCGTCGCGTAGGGACTGGGGTGCCGCGCGGATGATCGAATATCTGCGTGGCCGGTTGGTGGCATTGGATGACGAATCAATTGTCCTGGATGTGGGAGGAATTGGATACCGCATCTTTTGCCCGGCACCAGGACAGTTCAGGGGGTGTTCCTCTGACGATGTCATCCAGGTATATACCCACCTGCATGTGCGGGAGGATGAATGGCTGTTGTACGGCTTTGCCGAACTGGCGGAGCGGACGTTGTTCCGGCAGTTGATGACCGTGACCGGGATCGGGCCGAAAATGGCCATGGCGATCCTTGCCGCTGCCTCATCCCGCGAGATTGCTGCGGCCATTTGCCAGGCGGACTTGCCTTTTTTGACGCGCTTGCCTGGAGTCGGGAAGAAGACGGCCGAGCGTTTAATCGTGGAGCTAAAAGACAAGGTCACATCCGCCATTCCTGTGCTTGAGCCGGTGCCGGAAGGCGGCCGGAAAGGGCCGAAGCGTTTTCCGGAGGAACGGAGCCTGTGGAACGAGGTGGCGGCGGGACTTGCTTCCCTTGGATACAGGGAGGCTGAGATACGCCAGGCGCTCAGCGACTTGTCCCGTGACGGGGATCGCCTGCAGGAGCTGACGGTGGAGGAGGCTCTGCGATTGGCCCTGCAGCGGCTTGCCCGCCTTGCGATGAGAGAATAGATCATGCATGATGAGAGAATAGATCATACATTGAGGATCAGGATTCACTGAGGGTCAGGGAAGGGGAGGGGAGGGTGACTTGGAAGAGCGGATGATCACAAGCCATCTGCTCCCTGAGGATCAGGGAGTGGAGTACAGTCTGCGGCCGCGTTTTCTTTCCGAATATATCGGACAAGAGGCGCTGAAGGAAAATTTGCGCATTTTTATCGATGCGGCCAAGATGCGGCAAGAAGCGCTCGACCACGTCTTGTTGTATGGACCGCCCGGTCTGGGGAAGACCACCCTTTCCCACATTATCGCCAATGAACTGGGCGTCTCGATCCGGGTGACCTCCGGTCCGGCGATTGAACGGCCCGGGGACCTGGCGGCCATTTTGACCAACCTGCAGTACGGGGATGTCCTGTTCATTGACGAGATCCACCGCCTTCCGTCCAGCGTCGAAGAGGTGCTTTATCCGGCGATGGAGGATTACGCATTGGATATCGTGATCGGCAAAGGGCCAGGAGCGCGTTCCATTCGTTTGGACTTGCCGCCGTTTACTCTGATCGGGGCGACGACCCGGGCCGGTTTATTGTCGGCTCCCCTTCGGGATCGCTTCGGCGTGGTCAGCCGGCTCGAGTTTTATTCGGTCGACGAGCTGGTCCTGATCCTGCTTCGCTCCGCTGATTTGCTGGGCGTGCGTCTGGAAGAGGCGGCAGCGCGGGAGGTGGCATGCCGCTCGCGCGGCACGCCGCGGATTGCCAACCGCCTGTTGAAGCGGGTGCGGGATTTTGCCCAGGTGCGCGGCGATGGGTTCATCACGGCCAGCCAGGCGCGGGAGGCGCTGGGGCGGATGCAGGTGGACCGTCTCGGTCTGGATGAAGTGGACCATCGGCTGCTCAGGACGGTGATGGAAAAGTTTAACGGCGGGCCGGTCGGTCTGGAGACGATGGCTGCCGCCATTGGGGAAGATGCGCAGACCATCGAGGACGTGTATGAGCCTTATCTGCTCCAGATCGGCTTTTTAAAGCGAACTCCGCGCGGGCGGGTGCTGACGCCTGCGGCATATCACCATTTCGGGAGGCCATATCCGCATGAATCCGGTAGCTAAAATGTTGATCGCGGCCGGGGTGGTGCTGATTCTGGCGGGATTGCTCTGGCAGTTTGGGGGGAAGTTTTTGTCGCTCGGCCGCCTTCCGGGGGATATCGTCGTCGAGAAAGAAAACTTCAGCTTCTACTTCCCAATCACCACCAGCATCCTTTTGAGCATCTTGTTGACGCTGCTTTTTTCGCTTTTCCGCTTGTTTCGGTAAAGACAGCGACATGAGTGCAAGACAAGCATCACAAGGTTCGGCATGTAAACGTAAACGGCATGCAACCACTAACAAAAATGGCAGAAAAAAGGGGAAGCTGCATTGGATGTTTCACAGTTTGACTTTGATGTGCCGGAAGACTTGATTGCCCAATCCCCGCTTCCGCAGCGGGAACAGTCGCGCCTGCTCGTATTGCGCCGGCGCAGCGGAAAAATCGAGCACCGCCGCTTTCGGGAAATTGTGGAGTATCTTTCGCCCGGCGATTGCCTGGTGTTGAACCATTCGAAAGTGATTCCGGCGCGCCTGCACGGCGTGAAAGAAAGCACGGGGGCGCGGGTGGAGGTGCTCCTCTTGCACCGTCTGGACGGGGAACGGTGGGAGACGCTGGTTCGCCCGGGAAAAAAGGTGCGGGAAGAGGATTGGCTGAGCTTTGGTGACGGGCAGCTCAGGGGCCTGGTGGAGCGCCGGACAGAGGTTGGCGGACGGGTGATCCGTTTTTTTTATGAAGGGTTGTTTGAGGAAGTGTTGGATCGCCTGGGAGAAATGCCCTTGCCGCCCTATATCCGGGCCGGCCTGCCCGATCGCGGGCGCTATCAGACGGTTTATGCCAAAGAACCGGGTTCGGCGGCGGCGCCGACGGCGGGGTTGCATTTCACGGAGCAGTTGCTTCAGGAATTGAAGGAACGCGGAGTGGAACAGGCTTTTTTGACCTTGCACGTCGGACTGGGGACGTTTCGCCCTGTCACTGTCGAGCGGGTGGAGGAACACCACATGCATGCCGAGTATTATGAACTGGGAGAAGAGGCGGCCGCCCTGATCCGCCGGACAAAAGAACGGGGCGGCCGCGTGGTGGCGGTAGGGACCACCTCCTGCCGGACGCTGGAATGGATCGCCCGGAAGTTTCAAGGGGAAATCCGCGCCGACCGGGGATGGACCGATCTGTTCATCTATCCAGGGTATGCGTTTCGGGCGATTGACGGCCTGATCACCAATTTTCACCTGCCCCGTTCCACCCTGGTCATGCTGGTGAGCGCTTTTGCCGGCATGGAACAGACGCGCAGGGCGTATGAAGAAGCGATACGTGAACGATACCGGTTCTACAGCTTCGGGGACGCGATGCTGATCATCGATTGAAGGTCAAAGGAGTCGAGACGGTGTCTGCAATACGTTACGAACTGATCAAAACCTGCAAACAGACCGGTGCCCGCCTGGGACGGTTGCATACGCCGCACGGAACTTTCGAGACCCCCCTGTTTATGCCGGTGGGAACGCAGGCGTCGGTCAAGGCGATGAGCCCCGAGGAATTGAAAGAGATTGGCGCGGGCGTGATCCTGAGCAACACCTACCACCTGTTTTTGCGTCCGGGACATGAGTTGGTGGAGAAGGCGGGCGGACTGCACCGTTTCATGAACTGGGATCGGGCCATTTTGACGGACAGCGGCGGCTTCCAGGTATTCAGCCTCAGCAAATTGCGGGACATCCAGGAGGAAGGCGTGACGTTCCGCTCGCACTTGAGCGGCGAAAAGCTGTTTATCAGCCCGGAAAAGGCCATTGCCATACAAAATGCCCTCGGGGGCGATATCATCATGGCGTTTGACGAATGCGCCCCATACCCGGCAGACGAAAGATACATCAAGGACTCCCTGGAACGGACCACCCGCTGGGCAGAGCGGTGCCTGAAAGCCCACCAAAAGCCCGGGACACAGGCGCTGTTCGGGATTGTCCAGGGCGGGATGTATCCCCATTTGCGCAAGGAGAGCGCACGCCAGTTGGTGGCGCTTGATTTCCCCGGGTATGCGGTAGGGGGATTGAGCGTGGGAGAACCCAAATCGCTGATGTATCAGATCCTGGAGGAGACGGTTCCCTTGTTGCCCGCCGACCGTCCGCGCTACCTGATGGGAGTGGGTTCTCCTGACGCTCTGATCGAAGGGGTGATCCGCGGCATTGACATGTTTGACTGCGTGTTGCCCACCCGGATCGCCCGGAATGGCACGGTGATGACCAGCCAAGGACGGCTGGTGATCCGAAATGCCCAATATGCCGAGGATTTCCGGCCGCTGGATCCGGATTGTGACTGTTATGCCTGCCGCCATTACACACGGGCGTACATTCGGCATCTGATCAAAGCGGGTGAAATATTCGGAATTCGATTGACGACTTATCATAACCTGTATTTTTTGGTACAATTGATGCGTGTTGTCCGTGAAGCCATCCGGCATGATGCGCTTCTGGATTTTCGGAATGACTTTTTTGCCCGCTACGGGATTGAACATCCGGATGACCGCGGTTTTTAGAGGGGGTGAATGTGGAGATGGATTCGCTGGCTGCGTTTTTAACGCTAATTTTGATGTTGGTGGTGTTTTACTTTCTGCTGATTCGCCCGCAACAAAAACGCCAGAAAGAGCGGATGGCCATGTTGGATGCCCTGAAGAAGGGAGATAAGGTGATCACCATTGGGGGGCTTCATGGCACGATTGTCGATCTCAATGATGATCAAGTGGTGTTGCGTGTCAACGAAAATACGAAGCTGACCTTTGAGCGCCATGCGGTCAACACGGTCGTGCAAAAGCAGGGCGAATAAAAGATTGTTACATAGTGAACCAAAAAGTCGTGGCCAAACCACGACTTTTTTGCCCATTACCGGCTGGCGTTGATCCCGAAAGCGCCGCCGAGGGTGCCCAGACAGACCGCCGCGGTCAGATACAGGAGCGCTTCCAGGCCGATTTTCAAATCAAATGCGAGAAAACCGATGATCAGCATGACGAGCGCGTAACCAAGGCCGCTCATCGCCCCGCTGAGCCAGCCTCTGGCCTCGGATCGGCGGCCGGCGATAAATCCACCGCAGAGCAAAGCAATCCCGTTGACCAGGAACATGGCCACGGGTACATGCGACTCTTGCAGGGGAGTCCACTCCAAGAGCAGGGCCAGGATCAAGGAGCCGGCCAAGACCAGAATGACCGTGTACATGATTCCAGACAGCATGGATGAGACAGGACCGCGTTCCATGCGACCACCTCCATTGGTTTGTGTCCCGGTTGTCCGCGTGCTTAATGCATTCTTATGCGCTGGTGAGTCAAGTTTATGAGTGAAATGAGATCAGGATAAACCGTGTCGGCAAAAGGGGAGACCCGCCTTGATTAAAACGTACTTTTACAATCACTCGGAACAGCGGATGGAACATGACGTCAATCTGGAGGAACTGGACAAGCTTTTGCAGTCTCCGGACGATCTGCTTTGGATCGACCTCTATGATGTGGGTGGCGATGAGCTCCAATATATCGCCAAACTGTTCAATTTCCATCCTCTGGCGATTGAAGATTGCCTGCACATCAGTCCGCGGGCCAAGGTGGACCGGTATGATGATTATTATTTTTTTGTGGTTCATGCGTTGCGTTACAACGAGGAAAGTGATGATGAGATTACCACTTCCGAACTGAACATCTTTCTTGGGCCCAATTATCTGGTGACGATTCATCGCCACCGCTTGCAGCCGATTGGCAGGCTGGCTGCGATTTGCTTAAAAAGCGTCGATTACATGAACAAAGGAGCCGATTATTTGCTCTACAGCATTGTCGACGGGATCACGGATGAATACTTTCCGATCATGGACCGGTTGAGCATCCGGGTTGATGAACTGGAAGATGAGATGTTCGGCCAGGATCTGGAGGAGATTATTGACGAATTTCTGGCGCTCAAGCGCACCCTGATCCTGATTCGCCGCGTCATCCTGCCGCAACGACGGATTTTCGCCATCACCAATGGGCAGTTTCAGTTTCCCGTGCAGGAAGAAAATATCCCTTATTTTATCGATTTGATGGATCATTTGGAGCGTTTGACGGATTCCACAGAAACATTTCGCGATCTTGTAAACGGCGCATTGGAAACTTACTCCTCCTTCGCGACGGCCAAAACCAACGAGATCATGCGTCTGTTGACCATCATCTCGACCATTGTCCTGCCCCTGTCCTTTGTCACCGGCATTTTCGGGATGAACGTCGTCATCCCGTACGCGGAAACGGCTTGGTCGTTGTGGGTGATTCTTGGGGGCATGCTGCTGATGACGCTGGGAATGATCTTCTGGTTCAAGCGAAAGGGTTGGATATAGCGGGCTGGAAGCGGATTGGTTGCACTTGTCAGGCATACTTTCCAGATGTGGGCTGACACTACAGGTAGTCGCTTCGGTGGGTCAACTGGCAAAGGAGGTTTTCACACCGATGGAAGATTGGGTCAGCCTTTTTTTGCGCACGCTGTTTATCTACTTTTTTATTTTGGTGATGATGCGGCTGATGGGAGCCAGGGAGATCGCCAAGCTGACAGTCTTCGATCTGGTCGTCTCGATCATGATTGCGGAAATGGGATCCATCGTAGTGGAGCAAAACAAGCCGCTGTTGGATGCGATCATCCCCATCACGACCCTGGTGCTGACCCAGGTGCTGCTTGCCTATGTCTTTATGAAGAGCAAGCGGATTCGCGACATCGTCGATGGCAAGCCGGCGGTGCTGATTGCCGGCGGGAACATTCGGGAGAAGGAGATGGCCAGGCAACGCTACAATCTGGATGATCTCCTCAGCCAGTTGCGTGAAAACCAGATCTTTGACCTTTCTGAGGTGGAGCTGGCGATTCTGGAACCTTCCGGCAAGTTGAACGTGTTGCCCAAGCCGGGAAAACAGCCGCTTGTCCGCGAGGATCTAAACCTGGAGTTGTCGCATGAAGGCCTCGCCATCCCGCTGATCATGGACGGCCGTGTCCTGGACAAAAATTTGGAGCGCATCGGCCAGAACCGCTTTTGGCTCAAGGAACAGGTGCGTGCAAAGGGCTGCAAGGACTTCAAGGAGGTGTTTTTCGCCAGCATCGACGGGCAGGGAAAGTTGCACGTGGACCCGCGAGATCGGGATCAGCCTCCCCATCATGACCTCTGACAACAGTCACATCCACCGTGACAGGAGCGGACCCACCCAGGGCAGCCGGTAGAGATCTTCCCGTCCAATCATGCCGGTCATCACGAGGCAGATCAGGTAGCTTGCAAGCGAAAGGGCCAAAAGGAGAACCAGCTGCGGCAAGGGGGAAAGGTGATCGGTAAGGGGGTAAAGCGCATAGAGGAAAAATCCCATCACGGCGCAGCCCAACCCTACTTTGAGAAAATCTGTCCCCTGAATGACCCAGCCGACGCGCCGGGTGACGCTGAGCAGATGGAGAATGGTCACGCTGGCAAAGGACAAAACGATGGCAACGGCCACGCCCGTAATGCCAAGTGCCGGCTGGGTAGCCAGCAAAAGAATGGCCACTAACTTCAAAGCGGCGCCGATAAAGGAATTGATCATGGCCGGCCGCGCCTGTCCGAGGCCTTGCAAGGTGGCATTGAGGGGCCCTTGATAATACAGAAAGAGGGAAAAGGGGGCCATCATTTGCAGGATCTTGCCTATTTCAGGTTCCCCGTATAACCAGGCGCAAATCGGTTCCGCCAGGATGGTCAGCAACAGCGAAAAAGGAGTGCCGACGACCAGCGCCAGTCTCATCGACTGATGGACGCGCTGCCGGATGCGCTCCACTTTGTGAAAAGCGGCCAGTTCGGATACGGCCGGCACCAGAGAGACGGACAAGGCATACGTCAGCACCGTGGGAAAAAGAAGAAGCGGAATCGCCATGCCCGCCAGCTCCCCGTACATCCGGGTGGCCTGCGTGTAGGCAAAACCGGCGATCGCCAGGCTTTGGGCGACCAGGATCGGTTCAAAAAAGTAGGAAACGGTTCCCACCATTCGGCTGGCTGTGATGGGTGTGCTGAGCCGCAGGAGGCCGGACAGCGTTGCCGCTTTTTCTGCCGGGGCCAGCGGCGGAACGCGCGTTGCTTTGGCTGAGGCGCGGGATGCATGGTATTGCCAGAGGAGGATGCACAACCCGCACAATTCTCCGCCGACCATTCCCAGCATGGCGCCGGCCGTGGCGTAAGCGATGCCATAAGGCAACAGGTGCCAGGCAATCCAAATGCTCAAGGCGATCCTTGCCAGTTGTTCGATGATCACGGAAGCGGCGGACGGGATCATGTTTTGCCGCCCTTGAAAATATCCGCGATAAATGGAAGAAATGCCCACAATCGGCAAAACCGGGATCATCGCCAGGATCACGATGTACGAACGCGGATCATTCAACAGCTGTGCAAGCCAGGAAGCCCCCAGGAACATCAGCAGCAGGCCGAACAGACTAAGCCCCAGGATGATCGAAAAGCTTCTGCGCATGATGAAGCCGATGCGGGCCTGATCCCCGCGTGCCTCCGCTTCAGCCACCAGCTTGGCGATGGCGACGGGAAACCCGGCCGTCACGAGGGTGATGGCCACGGTCATCGTCGGATAAGCCATCTGGTATAACCCCATCCCCTCTGCGCCGATGATCCGCGACAACAGGATGCGGTAAACAAAGCCGAGCACGCGCGTGATGAAGCTGGCGATCAGGATGATCAGCGTCCCTTTTAAAAACGTTTGCCGCATGTCAGTCCCTCTTTCCCGATTCCTCAAGGACAACCATTTGATACCAAGCTATGCATGACAGGCAGGATTTTATCCCGGGATGTGGAATAAAAACGGTAAGCAGTTTTGGGAAGGAGCGACATCCATGAGAGCAGAAGATGAACGAGGCGGCTCATCCGCTCATGTGCCGGGGCACGAACCGCCAGCTGCGGATCCGCAGGAAGCAAACGACGAGCGGCAGAATGAGCAGAATGCGGAGGATGTGGAGCAACGCCTGGAAGAGCTGCGGGAGCAGCTGGCCCCCTTATGCCGGAGCAAGGCGGAGGAAATGGCGTTGTGGGGGTATGACCAGGTGGATCCGGATCTGATCTGGAAAGTTGCGGCTGAAGATGTGCGAAAAAAAAGAACTCTGAAAATCCATCAAGTGGCCAATGACATCCTTTCCATGAAGCCCAATCGGCTCATGGATTACTTAATGAAAGAAATGTACCGGAAGAAATGAACCGGCCATCCGGGTCAGATTGACATCCTTTTTTTGTCCACGGTACAATGAATCTGTTGGACAAAAGGAGGGCATTGTGGATGAGGTTGCACGTGGGAAGGGCACTCTTGCTCCTTGTTCTCTTGGCAGCCGTGTTTGGCGTGATGATCGGGACAACCCCCTGGGTCTTGGGCGGAATCACACTCGGCCTGGACTTGCAAGGGGGGTTTGAAATTTTGTACCAGGTTCAGCCCGTCACTTCGGGCCAGAAGGTGACGGCGGACACCATCTCCCAGACGATCGCGGCGCTGGAACGGCGGATTAACGTGATCGGCGTGGCGGAGCCCAACATTTATCCGGAGGGCAAGGACCGGATCCGTGTCCAGCTGGCTGGCGTCCAGGATCAGGATAAAGCGCGGGAGATCCTCGGGAAGCCGGCCCGGCTGACGTTTCGGGACATGAAGACGGGAGAGATTCTCCTCTCCGGCGCGGATCTGGTGGAAGGAGGAGCCAGCGCCGGGTTTGATGAATACAACCGGGCGATTGTACAGGTGAAGCTGAAGGATGGGGACAAGTTTGCCAAAATTACAGGCGAGTACGTCGGCCAGCCGATCGGGATCTTCCTCGATGAAGAACTGATCACCGCACCGGTCGTGAACGAACGGATTACAGGCGGTGTTGCCACGATCTCCGGTCAGCGGGACATGGCGGAAGCGCAGGAATTGGCCAGCCTCTTGAACGCCGGTGCCCTGCCGGTGAACCTGATTGAACTGCAGGCGCAGAGCGTGGGCGCCACGTTGGGGCAGCGTTCCCTGGAACAAGGGATTTGGGCAGGCGTCGTGGGCGGCGTGATTGTGCTGGCATTCATGCTCCTCTACTACCGCCTGCCGGGTCTGGTGGCAAATCTTTCGCTCTTGATTTATACCTACTTGTTGCTGTTGTTGTTTCATCTGCTGGGCGTGACATTGACGTTGGCCGGAATCGCAGCGTTCCTCCTGGGGCTTGGGATGGCGGTGGATGCCAACATCCTCACGGCCGAGCGGATCAAGGAGGAGATCCGAAGCGGCAAGAGCATTCCTTCCGCCATTCGGGCCGGTTCCCGCCGGGCATTGGTGACGATATTGGATGCCAATATCACCACCGTGGTGGCTGCCCTGGTGATCTTCTACCTCGGGTCAGGTTCCATCCGCGGTTTCGCGACCACCCTGATCTTGAGCATTGCCCTCAGCGTCGTGACCAATGTCTGGCTCTCGCGCCTTTTGCTGCGCCAGACGGTTCAAGCGGGGTTTGGGGTAAAGCCGTGGTATTTCGGCGTGAAGGAGGAGGAGATCCGTGAACTTTGAGTGGGATTTTGTAAAATACTGGAAGGTCTACTTCCTGATTTCCGGGATTATACTGCTCATCGGGGTCATTGCCCTTCCCATTCTCGGCTTGAATCTGGGGGTGGATTTCGAGGGGGGATCGCGCCTTGACATCTATCTGGGAAAACCCGTCACGCAGGAGGAGATCACCTCTTTCATGAAAGCGCAGGGCCTTACCCCCAGCATGACGCAATTGGCCGGGGAAAAGGGCGAGTATGTGATCATGCGGTTTACGGAAGAGATCGGCCGGGAAAAGCTGGCCGCCCTGCGCCAGGCGCTCGTCAAGACTTACGGGGATCAGGCCAACATCCAGGAGAGCACGGTGGATTCGACTTTTGCCCGCGAACTGGCGTATAAAGCCATCATCGGTGTGCTGGTGGCTTCGGTCGGGATCGCCATTTACGTGATGGTCCGCTTTGAGTACCGCTTTGCGGTGGCGGCGCTGATTTCGTTGTTCCACGATGCCCTGATGGTGGTCGCGTTTTTCTCGCTGTTCCGCATTGAGGTGGATCTGACGTTTATCGTGGCGGTGCTGACCGTGGTGGGGTATTCGATCAATGACACGATTGTCATCTTTGACCGGATCCGGGAAAACATGAAGACGGCCAAACTCAAGCATGTCGAGGATTATCATAAGCTGGTGAATGAGAGCATTCGCCAGACGCTGGCCCGCTCCGTCAATACGCTCCTCACCGTCGTGATCATGGCGGCCGCCTTGTACATCCTCGGGCCGGACAGCATCCGCAATTTCTCGCTGGCCATGTTGATCGGGCTCATCAGCGGCGGTTATTCCTCCATTTTCATTGCCAGCCAGATCTGGTTCTTGTGGCGCAGCCGTGATCTTCTGAAGCGCAAACGTCTGGCGGCATCCTGAGAGGCAAAAAGCGACTGGCACACCATTTGGCCAAACGGGAAAGGAGGACTTTCCATTTTACCCGCCAGAACGCGTTGGATTCGACGTTTTCAGGAAGCGGATGAAACGCAGGGCTCCTCCGTTTTCCCTTCCTTTCAGCTTCATCCGCTGGTAGAGCGCCTGCTCGTCATGCGGGGACTGGACACGCCGGAAAAAATCGCGGCTTTCCTCCATCCTGCCAAGGAGAATCTGGGCGACCCGTTTTTGCTCAAAGGGATGGCGGAAGCGGTGGAGCTGATCCGGCGGGCTGTCGCCTGCGGGCAGAAAATCGCGGTTTACGGCGATTACGATGCCGACGGGGTGACCAGTACGGCGCTGATGGTTCGGACGTTGCGGATGTTAGGTGCCAGTGTGGAGGCATATATCCCTGATCGTTTCCGCGAGGGCTACGGGCTTCACGCCGAAGCCCTCTGCGAGCTGGCAAGACGGGGAACCCGGCTGCTTGTCACCGTGGATACCGGCATCAGCAGCGTCGAAGAGGCGGACATGGCGTCCCGCCTGGGGATGACCGTGATCATCACCGATCACCATCAGCCGCCGCCGGAACTGCCGCAGGCGGATGCCTTGATTAATCCGAAGCAACCCGGCTGCCCTTATCCCTTCAAGCAACTGGCGGGCGTTGGCGTGGCGCTGAAAGTGGCGCAAGCCCTGTTGGATGAGGTGCCGCCCGAGTTGTTGCAGCTGGCTGCCGTGGGAACAATCAGCGATTTGATGCCCCTTGTGGATGAGAATCGGGTGTTGGTGGCACTCGGGTTGCAGCAGTTGAACCGCCAGCCGCTGCCCGGAATTCAAGCATTGGCCAGACAGGCCGGGTTGCGGGGAGAATGGAACAGTGAGGCGATTGGGTTTATACTTGGCCCCCGGTTGAATGCGGCCGGCCGGCTCGCGCACGCCATGGAGGCCTACCGGTTGTTGATGGCAGAAAACGAGGAAGCAGCCGGCGAAGCCGCCCTCCGGCTGGAACAACTGAACCGCCAGCGTCAACAACTGGTGGAGCAGGTGTTCCGGGAGGCAGAGCAGCAGCTGGTTGAGCAAGACATGGCCAGAGCACTTCCCCCCGGCAGCGCGTCCGGCTATGTGCTGGCAAGCGCGTCGTGGCATGCCGGCGTCATCGGGATTGCGGCCGCGCGTCTCGTCGAAAAGTACCATCGCCCCTTCATTTTGCTGAGCGTGGAAGAGGAATCGGGGCTGGCCAAGGGTTCCGGGCGGGGCGTCGATGGGCTGGATCTGTACCAGGTGCTCTTGTCCTGCAGCCAATGGCTGGAGAAGTTCGGCGGCCACCAGCAGGCAGCCGGGATGACGCTGCAGGCTTCCCGGATTGCCGGCTTTCGGGATGCTTTTGTGGAAGAGGTGGGGCGGCGTCTTGCAAATGCGGACACGCAGCCCCGCACGGAGGTGGAGATGTTCTGTCCGCTGGAGGCGGTTGATCTCTCCCTTGTGGAGGATCTGCGGCGGCTGGAGCCGTTCGGGCCGGGAAATCCCAGGCCGATCCTTTACTTTGGGCCTGTCAGCGTCGCGGAGGCGCGGCCGCTGGGAAAAGAAGGCAACCACCTGAAGCTGGCCCTGCGCGGCAAGGATGGCAGAATGGTGGAGGCCGTCGGGTTTCACTGTCCCGACTGGGTGCAACGGATTGCCTCAGGTTCCCGGGCTTATGTCATCGGCAGTCTGGGTACAAGCGAGTGGAACGGCATCCGCAGGCCGCAGATCCTCCTGAAGGATGTGCTGATCCGTCACCGCCAGGTGTTCGACTGGCGCAGAACGCCGGAGAAAGCGGAACAGGCATGTTCTTCGGATGCTTCGGGAGAGCGTTTTTTCTTTTCATTTCAAGAGATGCCCGCTGCTGACAGCGCTTTCTCCGAAGTGACCGACCTGGTCCTGATGGATGTGCCCGTCTCACGCGGGCAGCTCATCGAGGCCATCCGGCGTTTTCCCAATATGCAGCGCCTGTACTGCGTCTTTCGCCGCACCCATGCGTCCCCGCTGCCGCAAAGGCAGCACTTCGTCGAGGTGTTTCGCTGGATGCAAAGGCACCGCCAGTTTCACCGCGCACATATCGAACAATTTGCGGCCAGGCTGGGCCTTGTAGCAGAGCAAACATCCCTGGTGCTTCGCGTGTTCAAAGAGTTGGGGCTGCTCCTGCCGGTCGCCACGCACGTGTACCGCCTGCAACAGGCGCAGCGGCAAAGCAGGCTTGAAAATTCCGTTTCTTACCTGGAAGCGCTGGAACGGGAAAAGATGGCGCAGTTTCTCCATTCACTGACATCCCTTCAGTTGCAACAGTTTTTTTATCGGTTGTTTGAGTTTGAAAAAAGGGGGACGACGCAGCATGTCCAAGAAACCGACGCAATTGATCGAGAAAATCAGAGTGATTGAGGATTTTCCGCAGCCGGGGGTGAGCTTCAAGGATATTACCACCTTGCTGAAGGATGGCCCCAGCTTTCGCCAGGCGATCGATCAGATTGCAGAACATGTGCGAAGCCTGCAGGCGGACGTGATCGTCGGGCCCGAGGCGCGGGGATTTGTGATTGGCGCACCGGTGGCCTATGCGCTAGGCATTGGGTTTGTACCGATTCGCAAGGCCGGGAAACTGCCGGCTGAGACAATCGAGGCTTCCTATGATCTGGAGTATGGCACCGATCGCTTGGGTATCCACCGCGACGCCATTCAGCCGGGTCAGCGCGTGGTCATCGTGGATGACCTGTTGGCGACGGGCGGCACCATCTCTACGGCGATTCAGTTGGTGGAACAGCTGCAGGGAGAGATTGTGGGCCTGGCTTTCCTGATCGAGCTGTGTTACCTCAAGGGACGCGAAAAGTTGTCGCGCTATCCCGTCTTTTCGCTGGTACAGTACGACTGACTGTCTTTACAAGTTCCTCGAAAAAAGGGATAATTAAACGTAAAACCTATATGGGTGAGAGAGAAAATGGGCATCGAGGAACTTTGTAAAAAATTGGATTATTTGTCCGAAGAGGAACGGGCACAGGTACGTGAGGCTTACCGTATGGCCGAAGAAGCGCACAAAGGCCAAACGCGGAAGTCGGGGGAGCCTTACATTTTCCATCCGCTGGCGGTGGCCGGCATTCTGGCCGATTTGCAGATGGACGTTTCGACCATTGTGGCCGCCTTGCTGCATGATGTGGTGGAAGATACCGAGATTTCCCTCAAGCAGATTGAGGAACGGTTTGGCCCAGATGTCTCTCACCTGGTGGACGGCGTGACCAAGCTGGGCCGCTTGAAATACAAGACGAAGGAAGAACAGCAGGCAGAAAACCACCGGAAAATGTTTATCGCGATGGCCAAGGACATCCGGGTCATTCTGATCAAACTGGCCGACCGGCTTCACAACATGCGGACGCTCAAGTACCTGAGCGAAGAAAAGCAGCGCGAGATCGCCAACGAGACGCTGGAGATTTTCGCGCCGCTTGCACACCGGCTCGGGATTTCGACGATCAAGTGGGAGCTGGAAGACATTTCGTTGCGTTATCTCAACCCCCAGCAGTACTACCGCATCGTCAACCTGATGCAGAAAAAACGCTCGGAACGGGAGCAGTACATTGAAGAAGTGATCCGGACGCTCCGGGAAAAACTGGCCGAGATGATGATTGAGGCCGACATTTCCGGGCGTCCCAAGCACATCTACAGCATTTATCGCAAGATGGTGCAGCAGAAGAAGCAGTTCAACGAGATTTACGATCTGCTTGCCGTTCGCGTGATTGTCAACAGCATTCGGGACTGCTATGCCGTGCTGGGGATTATCCATACGTTGTGGAAACCGATGCCGGGACGCTTCAAGGATTACATCGCCATGCCGAAACCCAATATGTACCAGTCCCTGCACACGACGGTGGTAGGGCCTAAAGGAGAGCCCCTGGAGGTGCAAATCCGGACGTGGGAGATGCACCGGACGGCGGAATACGGGGTGGCAGCCCACTGGGCATACAAGGAAGGGAAAGCGGTTACGGATGATGAAGCATCCCGGAATCTTTCCTGGTTTCGCGAAATTCTGGAATGGCAACAGGATTACCGCGATGCCAAGGAGTTTATGGAATCGCTGAAGACGGAACTTTTTTCCGACGTGGTGTTCGTCTTTACCCCCAAGGGGGATGTGGTCGAACTGCCCAGCGGTTCGGTGCCGCTGGATTTTGCGTATCGGATTCACACGGAAGTGGGGAACCGGTGCATCGGCGCCAAGGTCAACGGCAAAATTGTCCCGCTGGATCACCGGTTAAAAACGGGTGACATTGTCGAAATTCTCACCTCCAAACACAGCTACGGGCCGAGCCGCGACTGGCTGAAGATCGCCCAGTCCTCGCATGCGCGCAGCAAAATCCGGCAGTGGTTCAAGAAAGAAAAACGGGAAGAAAATATCGCCAAGGGCCAGGAAGAGCTGGAGCGGGAACTGAAAAAGCAAGGTTTCGCGCCCGCCGAATGGATGACCAATGAAAAGCTGGAAGCCGTCGCCAAGGCCTATAACCTGGGAAGCCGCGAGGATTTGCTGGCCGCGCTGGGGTACGGCGGCATATCGCTGAACCAGGTGATGGGCAAGCTGACAGAGAAGGCCCGCAAGGATCAGCGGGATGATCTGAACCTGAGTACGGTCAAGCAGCATTCGCCGTCGGAGAGCAAGCCGACGCATGGCGTGCGGGTCAAGGGCGTGGATAATCTCCTCGTTCGGTTTTCCCGTTGCTGCACGCCGGTGCCCGGCGATGAGATTGTCGGGTTTGTGACCAAAGGACGGGGAGTCTCCATTCATCGCAATGATTGTCCCAATATCCAGCAACTGAAAAAGGAGCAGGATCGGATTATCGAGGTGGAGTGGGAAGGGGTGGACGACTCGTCATCCTATCCGGTAGATATTGAAATTACGGGCTATGATCGGAAAGGTTTTCTCAATGAAGTGCTGCAAACTGTATCGGAGGCCAAGACCAACATCTCCGCCATTTCCGGCCGTTCGGACAAAAACAAGGTGACCACCATTCTGATGACGATCAATATCCACAATCTGGATCACCTCCATAAGGTGGTCGACAAGGTGAAGAGCATCAAGGATATTTATTCGGTTCGTCGCATCACGCAGTAAACAAGGAGCGTCAGGAGCTGAAAACATGCGCGTATTGGTGCAGCGGGTTCAGAGTGCGCGGGTGGAGGTAGACGGACAGACCGTCGGTTCGATTGGGCGGGGGTTGCTTCTGTTTGTCGGCATTACTCACCAGGATACGGCGGAGGAGGCGCGTTATCTGGCGGAGAAAGTGGCTCACTTGCGAATTTTCGCCGATGAGCAGCAGAAAATGAGCCGCTCGCTCCTGGATGTGGGAGGTGCCGTGCTGTCGGTTTCCCAGTTCACCCTTTACGGCTCGCTGAAAAGAGGAAGGCGGCCGGAGTTTCTGGCGGCGGCCCGGCCGGAACAGGCGAAAGCGATATACGAGCGGTTTAATCAACATCTCGCTGAACTTGGGGTGCCGGTTGAAACAGGGCGCTTTGGCGCGATGATGCAGGTTCATCTGGTCAATGATGGGCCGGTGACCCTGCTTTTGGAGCACCCGCAGAATGATTGACGCGGTTCGCCGGCCTGGATCTGGTATCCCTGTTTCATCTATACATACATATTTCTTCCTTTCTGCAGGCACAATGATTTGGAGAGCCATCCTTTCAAAACAAAACCTTGAGCGGTATAATAAGGTGGAAAAAGGCTTCCCGAAGGAAGCCTTTTCTAAAGGTCATGAGATGATGTGAGTACTGGCTTGACGGTTTGCTTAAAAAGCAGGGTTTGAGGGGTTAGGCCCTGGGGAATTGCTGGTTTGCCAATTGTTGCTCAGCAATCTGGACCAGGCGGCGGGTGATGTTTCCACCAATCGCACCTGTGTCGCGGGTTGCCATCGTTCCCCAGTAGCCATCTTGAGGGGTCTGGATGCCCAGCTCTTGAGCAATTTCGTATTTCAGCTGCTCAAGCGCCTGTCCGGCTTGAGGGACGACGAGGACATTTCGTTTTTGTCCTAATGCCATCTTTATCACCTCCGCATTCTTATCATGAGCTGACGTTAGAGAATTATGATCCGTAAATTTTGCCAGGCATGTGCGGGACAAGCTCTGGTCCAAGGGCCGGGGAAGCGATGCAGTATGGGAAGGAGCGAAGAAAAGTGACGATTGGCATGCCGCGGGGGACGTATGACGTGTTGCCGGAGGAGATCCATCGCTGGCACCATCTCGAGCATTTGGCGCGGGAGTGGGCCAGGCGTTATCATTTTTCCGAGGTCCGAACGCCTATCTTTGAGCATACAGAGTTGTTTCAGCGTGGCGTCGGGGAGACGACCGACATCGTGGAGAAAGAGATGTACACGTTTACGGACCGCAAAGGGCGCAGCCTGACGCTGCGCCCTGAAGGGACGGCGGCCGTCGTCCGCAGTTTTGTCGAACACAAGGTATATGCCCAGCCACAGCCGACGAAGTGGTATTACCTGGGGCCGATGTTCCGTTATGAACGCCCGCAATCGGGCCGTTTCCGGCAATTTGTCCAGTTTGGCGCGGAAGTGCTGGGAAGCTCGGAACCTTGCGTCGACGCCGAGGTGATTGCCTTGGTGGACGACTTTCTGCGTTCACTGGGAATCCGCCAGTTCCGCCTGGAATTGAACAGCCTCGGGTGTTCCGAGTGCCGCCCGCGGCACCGGGAAGCGTTGCTTTCTTCCCTCCGCCCGGTGAGGGAATCCTTGTGCCCGGATTGCCAGTCGCGACTGGAACGCAACCCGTTGCGCATCCTGGACTGTAAAAATGAACGATGCCGGCAGCTGACCGCTGATACGCCGTCCATTCTGGATCACCTTTGTGACGGTTGTGCCGATCACTTTGCCCGCGTCCGAACCTTTCTTGACCGGTTGCGGATTGAATATCATGTGAACCCGCGAATGGTTCGCGGACTGGATTATTATACCCAAACCGCTTTCGAATTTATCGCTGAGTCGGTTGGCGCGGTAGGGACGATCGCCGCAGGAGGCCGTTATAACGGACTGGTGGCCAGTCTTGGCGGTGAGGATGTTCCGGGCATCGGTTTTGCCACGGGACTGGAACGGCTTCTGGCGGTGATGAAGGCCGAAGGGGTGGAGAGCCCTGCGCCGGAGAGACTGGATTGTTATGTCGTCGCACTGGGGGAAGAGGCCCGAGCCACCGCCTTTGCCCTGCTGCGCCAGCTTCGTCAGGCGGGTCTGGCCGCCGATCTGGATCACTTGAACAGAAAGCTGAAGGCGCAACTGAAGGCGGCAGACCGGTCTGGGGCCAAGTGGGCGCTGATTCTGGGAGAAGAGGAGTTGTCCCGGCAGACGATTCAGCTCCGGAATATGGCTGACGGGTCACAGGAGGAAATTTCCTTTGCCGATGTGATCCCCCGTCTGTCGGCGACAATGAAAGCAAGAGAACAGTGACGAAAGAAAGGGAACAGTGACATCGAGAAACATCGGCGCCGGATGGGCGCCGGATGAAACACGAGCGTGCGGGTACGACACGAGAGAGCGGTACAAAAGGAAAAGAGTCTGGGAAGCTTGAGAGAAGGAGAGAAGGAATTTGCTGTTGCGAACACATGCGTGTGGTGCATTGGGGCTGGAGTTGGTCGGTCAGAAGGTGACGCTGAACGGCTGGGTAAACCGGCGGCGCGATCTGGGCGGCGTGATTTTCGTTGACTTGCGCGATCGGAGCGGGATCGTCCAGGTGGTGTTTCACCCGGAATTTTCGGCAGAAGCCATGGAAGTGGCCGATCGCTTGCGGAATGAATATGTCATCGGTGTTCAGGGGGTCGTCGTGGAGCGGGATCCCGAGACGGTCAACCCGAAACTGAAGACGGGAAAGATTGAGGTTCGCGCCGAGCAAGTGGAGATTTTAAATCCATCCAAGACGCCGCCGTTTCCCCTGGATGAGCAGATTGAGGTGGATGAGGCGGTGCGGCTCAAATACCGCTACCTGGACTTGCGCCGGCCCCAGATGCAGCAGATCATGCAGCTGCGACATCGGGCGGCCAAGGTGATCCGGGATTTCCTCGACACGCATGGATTCTGGGAGATTGAAACGCCGCTGTTGACCCGGAGCACGCCGGAAGGGGCGCGTGACTTCCTGGTTCCCAGCCGCTTGCACGAAGGGGAATTTTTCGCTTTGCCGCAATCGCCGCAGTTGTACAAGCAGTTGTTGATGATTGCGGGTGCGGAGCGTTACTACCAGATCGTCCGTTGCTTCCGGGATGAGGACCTGCGCGCGGACCGGCAGCCGGAATTCACCCAGGTGGACATCGAGACATCCTTTATGTCCGCCGAGCAGCTCCAGGATTTGATGGAAGAGATGATCGCCGAGGTCTTCCGGCAGACGATCGGCGTGGAACTGGAACGTCCTTTCATGCGGCTTAGTTACCGCGAAGCGATGGATCGCTTTGGCACAGACAAGCCGGATTTGCGATTCGGCATGGAGCTGAAGGAGATCAGCCATGTCGTCGCCGATTGCCAGTTTCAAGTGTTCCGCAATGCCTTAAAAGCGGGCGGGCAGGTGAAGGTGCTCAATGCGCCCGGATGTGCCGGCTACAGCCGCAAGGAGATTGATGAGCTGGGCAAGTATGCGGCTCGCTTTGGGGCCAAGGGGCTGGCCTGGATGCAGGTGACGGAGGATGGGGTGAAAAGCCCGATCGCCAAGTTCTTCAGCGAAGGGGAGATCCAGCAGATCCTCCAGATCAGCGAAGCCAAGGCGGGGGATTTGTTGCTCTTTGCGGCTGACAAACCGGATGTTGTCGCCAGCGTGTTGGGCAACCTGAGGCTGAAGCTGGCGGAGGATTTGCGGCTC
>Ga0066871_100440_pt1 | contig 25833 bp, 20 predicted proteins | sample CeladaPassage60B_FD_62209 | JGI IMG/M metagenome (GOLD analysis project Ga0066871, IMG submission 62209) | Cellulose-adapted microbial communities from the Joint BioEnergy Institute, USA - Passage3 60B | ecosystem: Engineered > Bioreactor > Continuous culture > Unclassified | place: USA...
GTTTCAGGTGATACGTCAGGATATCTTCCGGCTGAGCCTTGAGGAAAGCGATGTTTTCCCGGATCTCCTGAAGGCTTTGCTTCAGTTCAGATTTGAATACCTGGGACAGGGGATGGGTGAGTGCTTCCACTTCACGTTGCATCACCTGCAGGAACACTTCGTCTGCCCGGAATTTCTGAATCACCCGCCAGAGATCCAGAGCCAGGATGTTTGCGGTTCCTTCCCAGACGGTGAGGACCTGAGCGTCCCGCAAAAGCCGGGGGGTGACGTACTCTTCGATATACCCGTTGCCGCCCAGCGTCTCAATCGCCTGGTGCGTGAGTTCCTTGGCCACTTCTCCCGTCCGGTACTTGATGAGCGGGATCAGCATCCGGGCCATCACGTCTTCTTCCGGGGTGGCCTGGCCGCTGTTGGATTTGTCAAAGAAGCGGATCATGTCAAAGGTGGAACCGGTGTTTACCTCCAGTTCGACCAGCATCTGCACGAGGGTTTGCTTGACCATGGGGTATTGGATGATGGACTGGCCAAAAGCTTTCCGCTCCCTGGCGTAATGCAATGCTTCGTAGAAAGCGCGGCGCATGATCCCGGCAGAAGCCACCGCGTTGCAGATGCGGGAGATGTTCAAAGCTTCCGCCATGTACTTGAACCCCTTGTCCGGGTCGCCGACCAGATACCCTTCCGCCTCTTCCAGGATCACCTCGGCGGAGGGGACGGCATTGACGCCCAGTTTTTCCTTCAGACGGCGGACGTAGATGCTGTTGCGCGTGCCGTCCGGCTTGATCCAGGGGACGAGGAAGAGGCCCAGTCCTCTGGTTCCAGGCAGATCCGGATTGACGCGGGCCAGCACCATGGCCACCATGGCGCCTGCGTTGCTGGCGAAAAATTTTTCGCCGGTCAGGCGGTAAACGCCTGGCCCTTTTTCCGGATCCGGAACGGCCACCGTCAGGTTGGCGCCGACATCAGAACCGCCCTGCCGTTCCGTCAGCCAAGTGGCCCCTTCGTAGAGGGTTTCCGCATCGAGTGAGGTCAAGCCTGTCAGGTAGGCTTCTTTTTGTTCAGGAGTGCCGTAACGGTCGACCAGGTGGGCGGCCGACATGGTCAGGGTGACGGGGCAGTAGAAGCCCGGCTCGCTTTCACTCAGGAGATACCCCTGCAGATACGAGTACATATAAGGGGCTTTGCAGCCTAGTTCCGGGATATTGCGGTACAGGTAGCCGACGATGCCCATGCCGTAAACCTCTTTGACGGTCTGCAGGTAGCCCTCGTTTTTGACGATCAGCGAGATGTCCTCGCCGCGGCGGTTGTATTTCACAAGGCGCGGCTTTCCTTCCCTGTCGGTATAGGCGGCCCGTTCGTCGACGGGACCGGCCACCAGCTCGCCAAAACGGGTCAGTTCACGATCTGCCCATTCCTGCATCGAGGCGGGAAGATACCGTCGCATCAGGTACTGCAGGTTCGGGTCTTCCAGATAAAAATTTGGCTGTTCCGGCGGGCGGGGGATGTTGTCCCCGTATTGTCTCTGGTCAATCTCCCGCTGAATGTTACGCATGCTGATCACTCCCCGTACGTTTTTCTTTCAACAGGTGTTTGAGAATTTTTCCGTTGGCATTTCGCGGCAACTCGGTCAGGCTGTCCACCAGTTTCGGGATTTTGAAATCGGCGATTTTCCCTTCCAGGAAGCGGCGGATTTCCTGCAACCATGCCTCTTCGTCCCGCTCCGGCGTTCCCGGCTTCGGCACGATACAGGCCTTGACGGTTTCACCCCACGTCTCGTGCGGCACGCCGATTACCGCCACCTCCTGCACCTCAGGATGGGTGATTAGGGCATCCTCCACCTCTTTCGGATAGACGTTGACCCCACCGGTGATGATCACATCTTTTTTGCGATCCACGATCCAGATGAAGCCGTCCTCGTCCCGGTAGGCCAGATCACCCGAGTAGACCCAGCCGTTTTTCAACGTCTGTGCCGTTTCCTCCGAGCGGTTGACGTAACCGAGCATCGTGCCCTCGCCTCGTAAGCGGATTTCGCCGACTTGTCCGGGGGGACAGGGCTGGTCCTTTTCATCCACAATGTCGAGTTCGGTGAACAAGGCAGCGCGACACCCAATGCTTCCCGATTTTTCGTGGTGATCCCGGTGACGCATCAGGGTGCCACTGGGTCCGGCTTCGGTCAGGCCATAGACGCAGACCAGCTTATCCTTGCCGAACCGCTCGGCAATGGTATCGGCCTGTGTCTTGGGAAGAGGGGCGCCGCCATACACCCAGTATTTGGCGGCCGAAAGGTCGGTTTGGTTGAAGCCGGGGTCCTGGATGCTCAGCAGATAGGCCACCGGCGCGCCGAAGAAGTGGGTAATCCGTTCCTTCTCGGCCAGCCGCAAAAAGAGGTCAGGGGCGAAGGTAGGGTGAAAGACATGGGTCGCGCCAACGATGACACCGGATACAAACATCAGATGCAAGGGTGCCGAATGGCTGAGAGGCATCATATGCAGGATCCGGCTTTCCAGATTGACTTCAAATTCGACCGCGATCATCGTGCCCACGGTCAGCAAATTGCGGTGGTTGAACCGCACCCCTTTCGGACGGCCCGTCGTTCCGGATGTGTAGAGGATGTCCACTTCATCATCCTCGGTCAATGTCCAAGGATCAAACCAGGGGCCGTTACCCGCGACCAGAGAGGATTTCCAGTCTTCCAGGCTTTCCCAGCTCCCTTTGGCTGAACCGGTTTTGACGTAAAAGCGGGACGGTTGCACCTCAGGGAGTTTGGCCACGGCTGGGTAGACCATTTCGTGAACGAAGATCCCTTTGGCCTGGCAATCGTCCAGAATATATGCCACCTCATCATGACTGAACCGGGCGTTGATCGGTACCGCGACACCCCCGGCACGGATGATGGCAAAATAGAGGATGGCAAAGTCGGGCACGTTGGGCATCATCAGAACGACCTTGTCCCCTCTTTGAATGCCCTTCTGTTGCAGGTACCGGGCCAGGTGGTCGGCTTGATCATTCCATTGCTTGTAAGTGAGGCGGTGGTCCCCAAGGATCAGCGCCTCCTTCTCCGGATACTTGTTCCCGTTGATTTGCAGCAGTTTTGACAGGTTCACATGTTGCACCTCCATCTGTGTCACTTATTGGGCGCGTTTTTCTTCCTTCTCATCCGTCTTGCCGGATTCCAGGGAGGCCAGCTTTTCTTCAAAACGGGTCTTGTACTCCAGGATTTCGTCACGCAATTGGACCAGTTCTTCTATCCGGGCATTGAGTTCGCGGATTTTTTCTTCGCCGTACTGGATTGTGCGTTCCAGTTGCTTGCGCCCCGTCCGGTCTTCATCGAACAGGGTGATCATTTCCTTGATTTCGTGCAAGGAAAATCCAAATCGTTTTCCGCGCAGGATCAGTTTGAGGCGGGCGCGATCACTGCGGGTGTAATACCTGGTGCCTTTGCCGCTTCGCTGTGGTTGGATCAGCCCGATTTCCTCATAATACCGGATGGTCCGGGTACTGATGTCCAGCTCTTGTGCCAATTCGGATATGGTGAAGACATGTTTTTGATTAGGCGGTTTCACCCACCTCCCACCTCCCTATTTTTGACTAGTTTCACTTTAACATCATCTAACGTTAACGTCAACGTTAAAAAGTAGTTTATTTAGATAATTCAACAGAGGCCTGTTTGTCAGAGGCCTGTTTGTAAATGCAAGCGAAAGAAATTCCTTCGATCTTTCGTCCATATGATACGGAACGGTATTTTCTTCAAAGATGTTGATGAAGCGAAGACAAGTTTTGTATGATGATAACGTCCTGACCTGACTGACCATGCATACTGGGACAGAGAGAAAGGAACGAGAGATGAAGAAAGGTCAATTGAGAAAAGGTCCGTTAATCATTCTCATGGTGAATATGTTCATCGGCATGATTGGGATCGGTCTGGTGATTCCAGTGTTGCCGGCGTTTCTTGAGTCCTTTGGGGCCAGCGGACAGACATTGGGTCTGTTGGTGGCCACGTTCAGCCTGACGCAGTTCCTTTTTTCGCCGATGGCGGGAGAATTATCGGACAAATATGGCCGGAGGAAGTTTATCCTTTTCGGTATGGGCTGTTTTGCGCTGTCTGAGTTGTTGTTTGCCGTTTCCCAATCATTGTGGCTGCTGTATGTTTCGCGATTGCTGGGGGGCGTGTCAGCCGCTTTCCTTGTGCCGGCGGTAATGGCCTATGTGGCCGATATCACGTCGGAGGAGATGCGGGCCAAGGGCCTAGGCCTGTTGGGGGCGGCCATGTCCCTGGGTTTTGTAATCGGGCCAGGGTTGGGCGGATTCTTGGCTGAATATGGGGTTCGCATTCCTTTTTATTTTGCGTCGGGTGTGGCGGTTGCCGCGTTGATCCTTTCTTTTTTCTTGTTGCCAGAAACGCTTTCCAAAAAAGCGCAACTGAAAGCGCGCAGGGCCCTGAAAAAGGGGGAATCGTTCTTTCGCCAGCTCCTCCGTTCCACGCGTGCGCCCTACGCCATTCTGTTGCTTCTGGTTTTGGCGATGAGTTTTGGTCTGGCCAATTATGAGTCGATCTTCGGCTTGTTTGTCGATCAACGATTCGGATTTACGCCCAAGGATATTGCCATCGTGATCACGTCCGCGGCCATTCTCGGCGTGTTGATCCAGGCAGTTGTCGTGGACAAACTGGTGGCCCTGTTTGGAGAAAGCAAGGTGGTCAATGGTTCTTTGGCCTTTACCGCAATCAGTTATCTGTTCATTCTTTTTGCCCGGGGGTTTTGGAGCGTCCTCGTGGTGACTTTGTTGACGTTTTTGGCCACCTCCATCCTGCGTCCGGCAATCAACACGCTGCTTTCGAAAATGGCGGGGGATGAACAAGGATACGTAGCGGGGATGAACAATGCCTACATGAGCATCGGCAACGTATTGGGTCCTGCTGTGGCCGGATTTTTGTATGATGTCAATATGAGCTGGCCGTTTTTGGTCGGTTCGGCCGTTTTTGCGTTGTGTTTCGGGGTTTCTGTCTTGTGGACGCGGCAGCAGGCGGTGCGGCAACAGGAAATGACATAGAGGGGCGCCACTGGCGTCTCATTGCGGGAATGTCTCACTCCTTAACCGGTTTGTTTCCCTGGGAGTGAGACTTTTTTTTCGGGGATCTTGTGTCAATTCAAGGTTGGCGTTGTCATATGTCTCTCATTAGGATCGGCTGAAAACGAAATGAAAAATGCGGTAATGACAAGGGTTTTTCCCCCTTTACGACGGATTGGAGAGGGATCACCGGTCGTGGAAGGAGGAGCCAAAACGAAGATGTTGGGAAATATCCAAACGCAAGTGAGGGGAAAATTGGAACGCCAACAGGCGTCTTTTTTTTGCTGATGTTTATTTCTGAGTTGAGGTTGTTTGGGCTGGAATCAACCGGACTTTTTCTTTTTTCTTCCAGAAGAAGTGGTAATAAACGGTTTGCGCCAGCAGGCCGCCGGCAAAGGCCAACGGGTAACTCAGCCAGATGCCCTTGATCCCCAGCAGTGTAAATTTGGACAGGAGAAAGGCGGAGGGGACCTGGATGCACCAGATATTCAGCACCGAGAGCAACGTCGGCCAAAACACATCGCCGCTGGAGCGCATCATCCCGGTTAACACGCTCATGTTTCCAAACAACAGGTAACTCCAGAGGGTCATCACCAACAGGTTCATGGCAATCTCGAGCGCGCCTTTTTCCGTGATAAACCAGGACAGGATGCTTTTCGAAAAGAGGTACGTGCACAGGATTAACGTTCCGCTGATGACCAGGTTGAGTTTCAATCCTGTGTGGAGGATGTAGCGCAGCCCGTTCATCTTCCCCGCGCCGATCGCCTGTGCGCCATAGATGGCAACCGTCATCCCGATGCTGATGGCCGGCATTTGCACATAGCTGATGATCTGGTTGGCGGCACCGTAAGCGGCCGTGGCATTGGAGCCGTACTGGTTGACAAGCGCCATCAGGGCAATGGCTGACAGTGAGATCATGATCATCTGGATGCCTGTGGGAATGCCGATCTTGAACATCAGCTTGAGAATGGCGGGGTTAATCTTCAGATGGCGAACGGCCTGTTTGTCCAGCCGCAGCGGATGATGGATGCGATGCAAATAGAGCAGCAACAGGATAAACGTGATCAATTCGGCTCCGATCAAGGAAACCGCGGCGCCATTGATCCCAAGGCGGGGAAAACCCAGCCAGCCGAGAATGAGCACAGGTGTCAACATCAGGGTCAATCCGGTGGAAATCAGCAGAAAGTAGAAGGGCGTCTTGGAATCACCCGTCCCGCGCAGGAATGTGGTGTACATGATGTAAGGAAAGAGGATGGGCAGTCCGACGAACAGGCACGTCGCATAGGAAACGGCGATGGCGAAAATATCTGGCGGTGTGCCAATGGCCTGGAAAATTTTTTCTCTGAAGAAAATGCCCAATCCCGCAAGTGCGACGCCTAACAGGAAGGTAAACGACAGAGAGGTGCCGACGACGGCCTTCAGCTGTCGCTCGTCGCGCGCGCCATACGCTTGTCCGATCAAAACGGTGCTGGCATTGCCCATGCCGATGATAAAGGAAATCATGAAAAAGAGCACTGGAAAGAAGATGGATACGGCAGCCAACGCATGGACGCCGATAAACTGGCCAAGCAGAATGCTGCTGATTGTCCCGCTGATCGATTGCAGAAAGTTGCTGAGCATCATCGGAATGAGAAAAGCCAGCATGGTTTGCCAAGAAGGAGCTTTGGTTTCCGGCATCAGATTTTCAGACATAGGGTTCCTCCGGGTGAGTGTATTTATCAGAATTAACAGATATTTATGGTGCCACATTACTTTTATTATGGCTAACTCGCGAACTGATAAAGAGAAAAAGGGAGAAAAAGGCACTTGCGTCCCGATAGGGATATCTCCCTCACGGGTGCAAGCGCTGAAACGGATCGTTGGATGATTAGGATAGGAGGCTGACATTATCCTTGATCCAGCCACGGGCGGCCATCGCCTCAACGATTCGGGCAATCGAGACCATATAGGCAGCTGTCCGCATGTCCACGTTTTTGTCCTTGTGCATCTGATAGACGCGGTGGTAAGCATCCACCATTTTTTGTTCCAGTCTGTTGTTCACTTCTTCTTCCGTCCAGTAATAGTTCATGAGGTTTTGGACCCATTCAAAGTAGGAGACGGTGACGCCGCCGGCATTGGCCAGGATATCCGGAATCACATGCACGCCCTTGTTGTAGAGAATTTGGTCCGCTTCCGGCGTGGTAGGGCCGTTTGCCGCTTCAGCCACAATTTTGGCGTGGATGCGATCGGCGTTTTCTTCATTGATTTGATCTTCCAGCGCGGCCGGAACCAGGATGTCCACTTCCAGTTCCAGGAGTTCATTGTTGGTGATTCGCTTTGCCTTGTCGTTCAAATAGATGACGGAACCGGTCTTTTCCTTGACGGTCAGGGCTTCTTGCGGATCGATCCCGTCCGGATTGTAGATGCCGCCTTGGGAATCGCTGATGGCGACAATCCGGCAGCCCAGCTCTTGCAGGAGAAACGCACTGTAGCTTCCCGCGTTGCCGAATCCTTGAATGGCGACGGTCGCGCCTTCCATGCCGATTCCAAGTTTGGCCGCCGCTTCACGTATCGTAAAGACGCAACCGCGGGCGGTGGCTTTATCCCGGCCCAAGGAGCCGCCGATGATCGGGTGCTTTCCTGTGATGACGCCCGGCGTAAACGATTGGCGCATGCGGCTGAACTCATCCATCATCCAGCCCATGACCTCGGCGTTGGTGTAAACGTCCGGTGCCGGAATGTCCTTGTCCGGACCGACGATGGAGGCAATCGCCTGAATGAAGCCGCGGCTGACCCGCTCAAGCTCACTCTTGGACAATTCTTTCGGGTTGCAGATGACGCCTCCCTTGGCTCCCCCGTAAGGCAGACCGACCACGCCGCATTTGAAGGTCATCCACATGGACAGGGCTTTGACTTCATCCATGGTGACATTGGGGTGGAAACGGATGCCTCCCTTGGTCGGCCCAATCGCGTCGTTGTGCTGAGAGCGGTAGCCGTGGAAAATCCGGGTGCTGCCGTCATCCATGGTGACGGGGAACGAAACGCAGAGCACGCGCATCGGATGCAGGAGAATTTCCGTGATGTTCTGGTCCAGACCGAGCAACTTGGCTGCATGAGCTACCTGATACTGGGCGATTTCAAAAGGATTGTGCATAGATCGACCTCCATTTCCTGTCATTTTGTCATTTCTTTCGCCTGTCTTATTTTTCTTTGCCCGAACCTTTCGCCTACGACCAACTGCTCACAAAACCTACATACACGGTCTTGCAACGCAGAACGGCAGCTTTAAAATCACAAAAACCGCAGTTCGGATTCAAAACTGCAGCATGCCATCTCACAACCTGTGCTATGTAGGTTCTGATATTAACTGTTGTATTCTAACATAATTGGGCAAAAAATAGAAGATGTTTTTTTGCGGGCAGAATATTTTTTTCTTGCCGTCACACAATATTTAAGATATGCAGATTGAGGGTAAAATGGAACGGGCAAGCGGTATTTTTGAGCCGTTTATCCTATAATGATAATGAATCGATGGATGCCAAAAAGTAGAGCCATATGTGAAGATGCGAACAAGGAGGCAGGAATGATGAAGGATGTGCGGACAGCTTTGACGATTGCAGGAACTGATCCAAGCGGCGGGGCAGGCATTCAGGCCGATTTAAAGACGTTTCAGGAGCTTGGTGTATACGGAATGAGTGTGATCACGGCCGTAGTCAGCCAGAACACGCTGGGTGTCAAAACTTTTCTGGACATGCCGCTGGAGTTGATCGAAAGCCAAATCGATGCCGTCTTTGAAGATATACCGCCCCATGCCGTGAAAACCGGCATGCTCTCGCAAATACCGGTCATTGAGCTGGTGGCGCGCAAGCTGAAGCAATATGGCGTAAAACATTATGTCATGGATCCGGTCATGGTGGCCAAAAGCGGCGATCCGCTACTGGCTGAAGATGCCCGTGGCGCCTTGCTCAGGGAACTGTTGCCTTTGTGCGAGGTGGTGACGCCCAATCTGCCGGAGGCGGAAGTGATGATCGGCAAGCCGATTCGCGATCTGCCGGCGATGAAAGAAGCGGCCAAAAGATTGGTGGAGGAATATGGGGCGAAGGCGGCCGTTGTCAAGGGAGGGCACTTAACGGGAGAAGCCCGTGATGTCATCTACGATGGCAAGGTCTGGGAAGAGATGGCTGCCCCGAGGGTGGACACCCGCCATACGCATGGCACGGGATGCACGTTTTCGGCGGCCATTACGGCCCAGCTGGCGAAAGGAGTCCCGGTTCTGGAGGCGGTGGCGTTGGCCAAGCGGTTTATCACCTGCGCGGTTCGGGAGACGCTGGGGATTGGAAAGGGTCATGGGCCGACCAACCATTGGGCATTCCGAGAATCTGAACGAAAGACCCGAGAGAATTAGGCCAGCCAGTCTGATGCAGACTGGTCATTTCAGTATTATAACAGGATGTGAAAATTAGAACAGGATGTGAAAAATTTTTGTCGAAAGCGATCGATTTTCTATTGAAAACTATGTTTCTTTCTTGTATATTAGAGAAAAATATATCGCAAAGACTATAAATATAACGCGATATATTTTTTTAATTTCATTTATAAAACGCTTACATACTTATATATTGGTAAAGGGGGGGTAAAAACGCATCCAGAAGAAAGACATGGTATCATATTTCCCTGGGTGAAGATATTGAATCATTTTAACCGTTTTATTATAAATTTTAGAAGGAGGTTTCTGATGAACGTGAAGAGAAAGCGTTTTCTGTTTTTGGGAATCAGTTTGCTTGTCATGGCCGCCCTTGTATTGGCCGGTTGTGGAGGGGCCAAGCCGTCTTCCTCAGAGAATGACAATAACAATGGAGAGAATAAGTCGGCGGGCGGCTCTTCCGAAGTCATCGAGATGAATGTGGGGAACTGGCAGCCCTCTACCCACCATTATGTGTATAATGTCCTGGAGCCGTGGAAGAAGTACGTAGAGGAAAAAACGAATGGCCGGATCAAGGTAAACTTGTACCACGGCGGAACGCTGGGCGCTGCCAAGTCGGCCTGGGAGGACGTGAAGGGTGGCGTCTATGATGTCGGATTGGTGGTCACGACCTATTATTATGATTCTGAGCTTTTTCCTTATACCATCGGAAACCTGCCGTTTGCATTTCCTGACTCCGTCACCGCGGCAAAGGTTGTGAGCAAGATTGGCGAAAAATATGCCAAGGATGCGTTCAAAGATGTGGTGCTGATGGGTGTCACCTCCACCGACCCTTATGATCTCTTCAGCACCAAGCCGGTGCGCAAAGTGGAAGATCTGAAAAACGCGAAGCTGCGCGTACAAGGCAAGTCAGACAGCGAGATGATCAAGTCGTTTGGTGCCACGCCTGTGTCGATCTCTGTGAATGAAACCTACGAAGCGCTGCAAAAAGGGACAATCGATATGACCTTCTACACGCCGATCGGCGCTGTGGGGACCAAGTATTACGAAGTGGCCCCATATGTCACCAAGATGGGTGTGTCGGTAACGCCGATGATCGCTGTGATGAACAAAGGCTTCTATGACAAGTTGCCTGATGACTTGAAAAAGATGTTTGATGAGGACTTCAACAAAAAGTTGATTGATCTCTATAATGAAAGCTATACCAAAGAGTTGGAAAAGTCCTATCAGGAACTGGAGAAGCACGTCCAGGGCAAGGGAGAGATTATCACGCTGACGCCGGAGGAACTGAAAGAATTCAAGAAACACGCCAAGGTGCAGTGGGATAAATGGGCAGAGGATGCCAACAAGAAAGGGTACAATGGCCAAGAGATGATCGATGAATTCAAAAAGTTGATCCAGGAGGAAGGGCTGGAACTGCCGTTTTAAGGCCAGTGGAATTCCATCGTTTCGGAGTTTGTAGGACTTGCCCCTGCCTGTAAGGGGCAAGCTCCTTTTCCGCGTTCAATGACAAGGTGCTGATGGGCATGTTTTTGGAAAGAGGGTGATGGTTATCCAAGCTTTTTTGAACGTTGTTCGGCGGATAACGGATGTGACCAGATGGTTGGCGCTGGCCACGATGGCGTTCATGATGTTTTTTATCACGATCGCTGTGATCGGCCGTGCCTTTCACGTTCCTGTTCTGGGGGATGTGGAGGTCGTTCAGTTGTCTATGGTCATCTTGATCATGTTCGGGCTGGCCTACTCGCAGTCCAGGGATGCCCATGTCTCGATTGGTTTGTTGGTGGATCGCTTCCCGCCCCGCATGCAGGCGTTGATGGATGTGATCGGTTATACGCTGACCTTCATCGCGTGTTTGGTCATTGGCTGGGTGTATTTGCATGTGGCGATTCGCTACACCACGGAAGTTCCCCAGTATACCGATTTGCTGGAGATCCCCCTGACGCCGTTTAAGTATATTGTCATGATTGGCTTTTTTCTGTGGGGACTGGAAGCTTTGTTGAAAGTGATTCAGTCATTGGTACACCTGTTGAAGGGTTCCGTGGAAGGAGGGGGCGAATAAGCGATGTCTCTGGAAATGATCGGATTTCTCGGCATTTTGGCCATGTTTTTGCTGATGTTTTTGCGCGTTCCGATTGCTATCGCGATGGCAGTCCCAGCCTTCATCGGAATCCTTTATGTGCGGGACTGGCGGGTTTTGTCCACGGCTATTGAGACGATTGTCTGGGATCACAGTTTCAACTACACGCTGAGCACCATTCCGATGTTTGTGCTGATGGGCGAGCTCTTGTTTGTTTCCGGGATCAGCCAGGAATTATTTGCCACCTTCCGTCACTGGTTCGGCAAGTTGCGTGGCGGACTGGCCATGGCGGCGATTGGCGCATCGGCGATTTTTGCTGCCGCGTCCGGGTCCAGTCTGGCGACGACGGGGACTATGGGCGTTATCTCCTCAAGGGAGATGTTGAACGCCAATTACCACAAACCGCTTATTGGCGGATCGATTGTTGCAGGAGGCACGCTGGGGATTCTCATTCCTCCCAGCACGATGTTTATCATCTATGGAATGCTGACGGAACAGTCGATTGGAAAATTGTTGATTGCGGGAATCCTGCCCGGAATTTTACTGACTGTATTGTATATTCTGACCGTTGCTGTCGCCGTCAAGATTAACCCCAACTTGGCGCCAGTGGGTGAGGGAAGTTCCTGGAAAGAGCGTTTTGTTTCCCTTCGTTCCACCGGCTGGATTCTGCTTCTGTTTGCGCTGGTAATTGGCGGGATGTATTTTGGCATTTTCAGCCCGACGGAAGCTGCTGGCGTAGGGGCGTTTGGCGCATTTGTCATCGCGCTGGCGAGGAGAAAACTGACGTTTCAGAAGTTTATTGAATCGATGTCCAGAACACTGCGGACGACCGGCTTTTTGTTTGCCATTATCCTGGCCGCTTTTATCCTGAATTACTTTTTGGCCATCACCCGCGTGCCGATGCTTTTGGCAAATTTCTTGTCGGAGACCACGTTGCCGCCGACCATGATCTTTATATCCATCATATTGATGTATATCCTCCTTGGAGCGGTCATGGATTCAATGGCGATGGTGGTCGTGACGATTCCGATTGTTCTGCCTGTCATCGAGGCGTTGGGATACGATCTCATTTGGTTCGGCGTGATCATCGTGATCGTTGTGGAAATGGCGTTAATTTCACCGCCGATTGGGATGAACTGTTTTGTCCTTAACGGGGTTGCGCCGGAATTGCGCCTGGAAGAGATTTTTAAAGGGGCGCTTTGGTTTATGATTCCGCTTGTCGTATTGATTGTTCTTTTGATGATTTTTCCGGAAATCGTCTTGTATTTGCCGAGCCAAATGTCGTAAAAGTCTCGTGGCATGCTAAACGGATGAATATCATGGAGACCGGGCAGGAAGGCCCGGTTTTTGTATACGGTTTTCCATTTGGATAAAAAGCGTCCATTAAAAATATGTTAAGATGGGGGTAAGGAATTCCCAGGCGGAAAAACGATAAACAGGTGATGCGATGGTTGTCTACGGGTTTTATGGTCCCAGCGGAACAGGCAAAAGCTATCGTGCCCTTCACCTTTGCCATCAGTTGGGGATCGAGGATTTTATTGACGATGGATTGTACATCCGTCATGGAAGAAAGGTAGCGGGGATCTCGGCCAAATATGAACAGCACCGGATGGCAGCCATTCGCCGGGCGATTTTCGATGATCCTGAGCACAGCCAGATGGTGCGCCGCGCCATTGAGCAGTATCGTCCCGAAAAGCTTCTGATCATCGGCACTTCGCGCAGGATGATCCAGCGAATCGCCGAGCGGTTGGGCCTGCCCAGCCCGGAGAAATGGATCCATATCAGCGAAGTGGCCAGGGAGGAAGAGATCCAGCAAGCCCAATATATTCGCAAGTTTCACGGCCAGCATGTGATTCCGATTCCCCGGATTCAGGTGGAGAAGGATCGTTTTCAGCAGCTGATTGAGCGAGTGAAAGCGATATTCGATCCCCAGTCCAGGCCGATTGGTGAAAATACGATTGTTTATCCGCGTTTTCAAGGCGGGCGCATTCTCATCACGCAGCAGTGCCTGAAGACGATGGTGCAGCATGTGCTGTTGCAGGAGCCGCAAGTTCACCAGATCTATTCGATCACGATTCCGGATGAGCTGGAGGAACCGATTCAGATCGGTCTTTCATTATATGACGGAACGCCGATTCCTGTCGTTGCAAGACGCCTGCAATCACAGGTTCAGGAGCTTTTTTTGCAGATGCTGGATCGGACGATACCGCTGCCGTATCTGCATATCCGCCACCTCGAGCTGAGCAGGATGGGAGCAGTCTCTCTAAAAAAGTGAAGAGATGGGATAATCATTGAATCCAGGGAACTGGGGGGAGACGGGGTGGATCTGAAGAAACATTTTCTTTCGATACTGGAGTCGCTTTATGACGCGGTAATCGTGATTGATCAGGACAGTACCATTGTTTACATCAATCAAGCTTATACGCGACAGTTCGGTGTGCCGCCGCAGAAACTGATCGGACGAAAATTGCGTGATATAGAGCCCAATGCGAGGATCTTGGATGTGTTGCGCGACGGCAAGCCTCGGATCAACGACTACAGCTATGTGCGCTCCCTCGGTCAGCATGTGTATGCCAACATGACCCCGTTGATTGAAGAGGGGCAGGTTATCGGCGTCGTGACCATCATGAAAGATATCAGCGAGATTAAAACCCTCCAGAAGCAACTGGAAAATTACAGGAAGCAGCTCAGCCGGCTGGAGGAGCAGTTATATCAGAAAGATGGCTTCACGCTTCTGGAAAGCCAGGTTCCGTCCATGCAGCGTGCGGTATCTCTGGCAAGGCGTGTTGCTCCCACTGACGCGACCGTCCTCTTGACCGGTGAACCGGTGTGGGAAAAGAATTGTTTGCCCAAGCGATTCACCAAGCCAGCGAACGCCGGGACAAGCCCTTTATACCGGTCAACATGGCATCGATACCCGATACTTTGTTTGAAAGCGAGATGTTCGGTTACGAGGAAGGCTCCTTTACCGGATCGCGCAAGGGGGGCAAAAGAGGCCTGATCGAGCTGGCGCAAGGGGGGACCCTTTTTTTGGACGAAATCGGTGAGATGTCATTGACCGTCCAGGCCAAGATGTTGCGCGTTCTTCAGGAACACGCCTACCGAAAAGTGGGAGGGACCGCCCTCTATCCCCTGGATGTCCGGATCATTTGCGCCACCAACCGTGATCTCCAGCGTGAAGTGCAGGCCGGGAGGTTCCGGGAAGATCTGTTTTACCGGCTGAACGTGGTGCCGATTCATATCCCTCCCTTGCGGGAGCGGAAAGAAGATCTGCCGCGCCTCGTCAACCACTTGGTCAACAAACTTCGCCTCAAATACAACAAACACGTTTTGGTGGATGACAGCATCTATGCTGTGTTTTGCCAGTACGACTGGCCAGGAAACGTGAGGGAACTGTCCAATGTCCTGGAGCGGATGTTTCTCGTATGCAACGGTCACTATCTGAAAGTGGAGGATATTCCCGAAAGCTTTTTCACATTATTTCAAAAAGGGAAAGATTTGGAGCAGGAATCTGCCGTTTGGGCTCATGTTCATGCGGAAGCAGAGGAGTTAAAAACTTCGAGCCCTCAGAATGAACTCGTTGGAAAAAATGGCAGAAAAAAGGAAAGCTCAACGAGCCAATTGAATACGAGGTTACAGCATGTCCTGGAACAAACCGAACGGGCCGTGTTTGAGCAGGTTTTGCGGGAAAGCCGGACCCGTACGGAAGCGATCCAGAAACTGGGGATTAGCCGCCGTACCTTTTACGAAAGGTTGAAAAGGTACGGGTTGGGCTAGAGCGGCGCTGAAATCCATGTCTAAGCGCAAAAACCGAGGGAATCCCGCAAGGGGACTCTTTTTTTATATAACTATCCTCATTTAATTTCATAAAACATACTTGATTAACCGGAATTACATGATTTATAATAGGCCCGTTGCATCTTATAAAACTGTTGCTGATCTGAATCCTCCTGTTTAATAGTTAGATATAATTTGTTTACTATATATATAAATTTGTGCATAAATGATACAATATGGCTGTCGGTTTCATTTTCTAATTTAGAAAATCCCTGTTCGCGTAAAGATGGATTATTGGCATGCTTTTTGCTAATTTAATATTTGCGCACAGGATTACAGCAAGATTCATGACGAAAGGAGACAGCTGATGTACAGAAAAATCGGCATCGTTGGATTTGGCACGATGGGTTCAGGCATTGCGCAGGTTTGTCTGGAGCATGGATATGAAGTGATTGCGGTGGAACAGGAGGAAGCCTTTTTTGCGCGTGGCCTTTCCCAGATGAAAAAGAACTGGCAGCGCGCCATTGAAAAAGGGCGGTTGAGCAGCCAGCAGCAGGCGGAGTATGAAGCGCGCCTTGTCACGACGACGGACATTTCCCGTCTAAGTGAGGCCGATTATGTGATTGAAGCGATCACGGAGAACTTGGAACTGAAAAAGGACATGTTCAGAAAGATGGACCAGGTGGTTCGTCCGGAGGTGATTATCGCCAGCAACACCTCGGGACTGAGCATTACTGAAATGGCCAGCGTGACCTCCGATCCGGGAAAAGTGATTGGCGTGCACTTTTTCAACCCGGTGCCGGTGATGAAGCTGGTGGAGCTGATTCGCGGATTTGACACACGGGAAGAGACCTATCAGGCCTCCAGGCAGTTTGTCGAGTCCCTGGACAAAGAGACGATTGATGTCAAAGAGTCCCCGCTCTTCGCTGTCAACCGGATTTTGGTGCCGATGATCAATGAGGCCATTTTTGTCCTGCAGGAGGGGATTGCCAGCGCTGAGGACATTGACAAAGGGATGAGGTTGGGCGCCAACCATCCGATCGGTCCCCTGGCACTGGCCGATCTGATCGGACTGGATACGCTGCTCTTTGTCATGGATTCCCTGTACGAGGAGACGCAGGATTCCAAGTACCGCTCCGCTCCCCTGCTGCGAAAGATGGTTCGCGCCGGGCACCTCGGAAGGAAGACAGGGAAGGGATTTTACGATTACACGAAGTAACTACATGAAGTAACTGCCATGCATGCACAGCGTACCGCGTGCATGCAATCGAATAAAGATTTTTAAATATTTAGTAATAATAAATAATTCGTTCTTTTTGGGAGGGGGAGATTCCGGATGAAAGCGACAATTGGTCAACTGATCGAATGGTCGGCCCGCAATTATCCTGACAAGACCGGCCTGGTCGACTTGGAAAAGGGACAGCGATGGACGTTTGCGGAGTGGGACCGGGATGTCAATAAGATGGCGAACCTGTTGCGGCAACTGGGAGTGAACAAAGGCGACGTCGTTTCGGTCTTCCTCTACAACACCAGCGAGTTTGTCACGACGCTGTTTGCTGCTGCCAAGATCGGCGCCATTTTCAATCCAATCAATTACCGCCTGACTTCCGGAGAACTGCAATTCATCCTCAACGATGCCCAGACCAAGGTCCTCGTCTTTGAGGAGCGGGTGGTGGATGTCGTGACCCGGACCCGCGAGCATGGCGTTCCGGTGCAGCATTATTTATATGCCAATGAAAATCCTCCGGCATATGCCCAAAACCTGTCTTCCCTGCTTGCCGGGGTACAGGATGACAGGCCCGATGTGGCGGTGTCGGAAACGGACCCTTACATCATGATGTACACCAGCGGTACGACAGGCCGTCCGAAAGGCGTCATCCATCCGCACCGCAATATGATTACCCAAAATTTCATCATGCTGGAATGCATGGGAATTACGCGCAATGACGTCGGCTTGTCCGTCGCGCCGCTCAACCACACGGCCGAGCTGCACACTTCGTTCCTGCCGCGGGTGCAGATTGGCGCCACCAACCTGCTGCTGCCGATGTTCGATCCCGAGAAGGTGTTGAAGGTCATCGAGCAGGAGAGGGTGACGCACCTGTTTGCCGCGCCGACCATGGTCAACATGCTGCTGAATACAAACGGCCTGGAGAAATATGACCTCTCGTCGCTGCGGATGTTGGGGTATGGCGGCGCTTCCATGGCGCCTGCGCTGATCCGCCTTTTTAAAGAAAAGGTGGGTGCCGATCTGGTACAAATGTACGGGACGACGGAGATGGGACCGGTGATGTCGGTGCTTTATGCGGATGAACAGCTGGCCAAAGCGGGCTCGGCGGGCAAGGCGGTGATGAACCACGAACTGCGGGTCGTCAGGCCGGAGCCGGATGGCAGCCCCTCCCGTCCCGACAACCTGTGCGAGGTAGGCGAGGCGGGCGAGATCATCGTCCGGGGCCCCTGCATGATGCTGGAATACTACAACCGGCCAGAAGCGACGGAGAAAGCGCTGGCTTATGGCTGGTACCACACAGGGGACGTGGGCGTCATTGACGAAGAAGGGTATCTGTGGATCCGAGACAGGATGGATCACACGATCATTTCTGGGGCTGAAAACATCTACCCGCGGGAAGTGGAGGATTGTCTGATCGAACATCCGGGAGTTCTGGAAGCGGCTGTCGTCGGCAAGCCGGATGAGAAGTGGGGCGAAATTGTGGTCGCTTTTGTCGTTCGCCAACCCGGCAGCCAGGTGACGGCAGAGGAGCTGGATCAGTTCCTCGTCGAGGGGGACAAACTGGCCCGGTACAAGCGGCCCAGGGAGTACTATTTTGTCGACAGTTTGCCGAAGACCGCCAGCGGCAAGATGCAGAAGTTTGTCCTGGAACAGCAGTTAAAAGAGCAGGCGAACCAACGGATGGGAGGGTAAAGACATGAGTTTTCAGCTGTCTGAAGAACATCAGGAGATACAGAAGAACATCCACCGTCTGGCGCAGGAGAAGATCAAGCCGCGGGCAGCAGAAATTGACGAGCGCGGCGAGTATCCATACGACATCTTTCAACTGCTGGCGGCCCAGGGATACCTTGGCGTCACGTTCCCGCCCGAATACGGTGGCGCCGGGCTGGATTTGCTCAGCTATTGTATCGTCGTGGAGGAAGTGGCTCGCGTCTGTGCCTCCTCGTCGCAGATCGTCACGGTGCAGGAATTGGGCATGCTGCCGCTTTACATCGGCGGTTCGGAGGAGCAAAAACGGCGGTATCTGCCTGATCTCATCCAGGGAAAAAGGATCGGGGCGTTTGGGCTCACGGAACCGACGGCAGGTTCGGATGTGCGCAGCATGAAGACACGGGCGGAGAAGGAAGGCGGATACTACGTACTCAACGGCCAGAAAGTGTTTATCAGCAATGGTGGTGTGGCCGATCTGTACACGGTTTTTGCCAAAACGGAACAGGGGATAACCGCCTTTCTGGTCGAAAAGGGGACGCCCGGTTTTACTATCGGCAAGTTGGAGAAGAAGATGGGGATCAAGGGATCGCCGACGGCACAACTTTTCTTTGAAAACTGCCGGGTCCCGGCGGAAAACCGCATCGGCGAGGAGGGTGACGGCTGGCTGATCGCGATGAAGACGCTGGAGCGGACGCGGCCCGGGATCGGCGCGCAAGCCCTGGGGATTGCCCAGGGGGCGTTGGATGTCTGTTTGGAATACGTGCAGGAGCGGGAACAATTTGGGCGACCGATTGGTACGTTCCAGGGGATTCAGTTCATGCTCGCCGACATGGCGATCCGTATCGAAGCGGCGCGCGGCCTTGTTTACCGTGCGGCGACGGCGCTGAACGAAGCAGATTTTCGCGGCAAAAATCCGGAACAGGCCCGGCTTGCCTCGATGGCCAAGGTGTTTGCTTCCGACACGGCCATGCAGGTGACGACGGACGCGGTGCAAATCCTGGGCGGCTATGGATACATCCAGGATTACCCGGTGGAACGGATGATGCGGGATGCCAAAATCACCCAGATCTACGAAGGAACCAACCAGATCCAGCGGATCGTCATTGCCCGTTCTTTGCTTCCTGGACTGAGATGATCATTTGACGAAGAGAGATGGATGTGGAGTGGGCATATCCAAAGGAGAAAGGATGACGAGAAACATGTCGGGAAAACAACGAGAACCGCGCTTCTTCTTTATTCACGGCGCGGGCGGGACGGCCAGGAAATGGCGCCGTACCACGGCGAGATTGCAAGGGATTCCCTGGCAGGCGGTTGACCTGCCGGGCCACGGCGAAGCAAGGGATGCGGCGGCGCCCGATCAGGTATCCATCGAATGGTACGCCGAGGCGCTGGCTTCCCGGATAGAGGAAGCGGTCATCCTGGTCGGGCATTCGATGGGCGGTCTTATCAGCCTTGAGCTGGCCGCGCGCACTCCGAACGTGGTCGGTGTGATTCTTGCGGCAAGTCACGTTCGTCTGCCCGTGCACCCGAAGATCCTGGATCAGCTGGCGCAGGGCACGTTTCCGGAATCGCTTTTTCTCGCATCATACAGCAAGACGGTCGACCCGGAGCTTCTGGCGGAGGAGCGCCAGGAACTGGCGATTAATCCGCCGGAAATGACATTGGCCGACTTCAGAAGTTGTGATCGCTACAGCCAGGGCGCGGAACGGCTGCGGCAGCTGAACATTCCCGTGCTCGCTGTCTACGGCGCAGAGGATCGCCTGCTTCCGCCCGGGGCAGAAGCGGAACTGCGCAGCATCCGGCCGGATGTGCAGACGGCGGCCATTGATGGCGCCGGTCACTACGTGATGCTGGAGCAACCGCAAGCTTTTGTGGAAGCGATGCTGCAATTTCGGGAAAGCCTTTTCAAAGCCTGAGGGAAACGGCGTTGCCGTTCCCGGAAAGCTTTTTTTCTTCGGTATGTCGCGCAATTTGGCATTGCCGTGCCCTTTGCGGTTGCCAATATTTTTGGTATCATCATCGGTAAAGTACGACGATCGCATCGGCATGTCGGACCGGATATCGGGCAATGCCGTATCGGCCGATGCCAGTCAGGAGCAGAGTGTCAGTTATGGTATTACTTGGCGAATGCATGTCAGACGATGAATCCGCCGCTGTGAACGCGTAAAAAATGCGAACACTTAAAAAGGGGAGCGAACATCATGAAGGTGCACATCAGCCGGATGAGTCCGCAGGAGAAGATCACGCTGCAGGAGACGGCCGGACTGGCCATCATCACCTTGCATCGTCCTCATTTGCGCAATGCCCTGACTGTTCAGATGTGGGATGAACTGGCTGGGGTGGTCCAGCGGGTTCCCGACAACCCGAAAAACCGGGTGCTCCTCATCCGGGGGACCGGCGAACAGTTCACGGCCGGCTCAGATCTCAAGGAATTTCACCGGATGAGCCTGGAGGAAGCGGAAGAGGCGTTCCGCGTCATGGACAAGGCGATCTCTGCCGTGGAGCGGCTGCCCATTCCGACAGTGGCGGTCATCAATGGTCCGGCGATGGGAGCAGGTTTGCAACTGGCTTTGGCCTGTGACCTGCGGATCGGTTCTCCGCTGACGAGGATGGGGATGCCGGTCGGAAGGCTCGGAATCACGCTGGATGCCAGCTTTACCAAGCGTCTGGTGGACCTGATCGGACCCAGCCGGACGAAGGACCTGGTCTATACCAACCGGATTTATGACGCGGAGGAGTGTTACCAGTTGGGACTCCTGAATTATTTGGTGGAGGAGGAGCAGCTGGATCGCTTTGCGGTGGAAAAAGGGTACCTGATCGCCAGCCAGTCTCCCGCCTCCCTGCAGGCAGTCAAGCGCAATGTGGCGCTCGTCAAGCCGCGGCATGAGGTGCCCTGGGGCCATCCCCGGCACACCTTTGTCGACCCGATCGATTTTCCGGTCGGTGTGGCTTCTTTTGTCGAAAAGGAAAAACCCCGCTTTCCGAGGCGCAGGATGAAAGATTAGTCCTTCCTGCGCCTTTTCCTGCTCATGCTGAGGAGAGCCGACTTGCGCAGTAGCCGCCACGGGATCGACCCGGGCGGCCATTTTTTGCACACGGTGGCAGGAGACGATGGGCGAGACGGGGCTGGCCGGACACTACCGTATTTGCTTCTTTCCGACCAAAATGGTCGCGTCCACCGTGACAAATGAGATGCCGGATTGGAGGGCTTGTTGAAGATTTCCCTCCGTTGCCCCCCATGACAACGGCGTCATATTGATGAGATGAGTCAGTAGCGTTTGATCGAGTCTTTTACGATATTGAACATGCTGCTTATCGATCAGGTTGAAGTGTCGGCAAAAATGGGTCACCACATGTTGATTGGAATAGGCTTGTTTGCCGCTTTGTCCGAAGAATAATGTTCTCAATTCCTTGAAGTACTCGCTGCCCGGTGCGATCTTGATCAGGATGCCGTCATCATCCAGCATGCGGCTAAATTCCGAATAATTGGATGGAGACAAGATGTTCAGAATGACATCGAATGCCTTATCCATGAAAGGGCTTCGTGCCAAATCCGCCACGCACCAAATCAGGCCGGGATATTCCCGCGAAGCGATTCGAATCCCGGCTTTGGCGATATCCATGCCGACCCCCAATACGTCCCCATCCGACGTATGATTCAAACCTGTTGTCAATTCCGCCAAAAGGGAGCCTTCCCCGCACCCGGCGTCCAGGATATGGATGCCTTCCGTGCGGATGTTACCCATTTGATAGGTGATGATTTTGTGAATCCGTTCGACGATCCTGTGGAAAAAACCGCTCCTGCAAATGGCCAGTCTTGATTCAAAAAGCTGTTGGCCATATTGGGTCGGACGCGCCGGTCGTGCCAGCAAGTGAACATATCCTGGCTTGGATAAATCAAAGCAATGCCGGTTTGCGCAGATCAAGCTGTTGGGCCGGCTGCCCTTCAACGCTGTGCCGCATAAAGGGCACATGAAGAGGTGACAGTGTTTCTGGATCAGTTGCCTGGCCAGTTCAATTTTTTTCAAATGGTTCACCTTCCCTTCCGTGCCTCGGGACAACGATGCGCTTCCGGTGAGAAACGTGATGGGGGCGCGTCTTGAGCTTTTCCACCATATTTTACTTGAACAAAAATGCGCGGCACAAATAAACCCAAACTTGGCGCTTTGCAAGCTTTAACGTTCGATTCCGTTTATTTTTTCTAAAAAACTTGGTTATTGCGAATGTTTCCTGGATAAATTGTTATATATAGTAAAATAATGTTTATCATGGTATATTTTGTTTAAATTGATAATATGGAGGGAAGGAACTTGCGATTATCCATTAAAGGCAAGCTGATTCTACTTTGCTGTATTCTTCTGATCATCCCCAGTCTCGTCATTGGCATCGTCGGATACAATTTGGCGCGGCAGGGGCTCAATGATCAGATGGCAGCCAACTTGAAGAACAGTGTGACCATGGCCATCGAACTGATCCATGCTCAGCAGGAGCTGGTCAAGTCGGGTCAACTGTCTTTGGCTGAGGCGCAGGAGGCGGTCAAACAATCGCTTTTGGGGCCGAAGCAGGCGGATGGGAAGCGGCCCATCAACACAAAAATGGATTTTGGCAAAAACGGCTATTTTTATGTGATAGACGAGAAGGGCACGTTGCTTGCGCACCCGAATGCAGAAGGGAAAAATCTTTGGGACGAACAGGATCAACAAGGCAGGCATTATATTCAGGAAGTGATTCAGCAGGCCAAGCAGGGCGGAGGATTTACTTATTATAAGTGGCCTTTGCCGGAGAACCCTGATCAGGTGAAAGAGAAAGTGGTTTATTCGTTGCTGGATCCAAACTGGGGATGGGTGGTGGCGGTCGGGGCCTATACGCATGAAATCAACGCCCAGGCCAATCAATTGTTGGCGGTTCTGGCGGTGACATTGGGTGCCGCCATTCTGAGCGGAGCGGCAGTGGCCTATTTTTTTGCCCACCATTGGTCCAAACTGATTCGCCGCATCGTATCTCAGGCGCAATCCGTGGCCCAAGGCGATCTGAGCATTCCTGCGCTTGAGAAGAAATCGAACGACGAATTGGGTGAGTTGACCCAACACGTGAATCAGATGTTTAACCAATTGAAAGCGACCATCGGCCATGTCGCAGAAACCGCACACCAGGTGGCGTCCACCTCCGAACAACTGTTGGCCAGCAGTGAAGAGACCAGTCAGGCCGCGGAGCAGATCAGCGCAGCGATGAGCAATGTGGCGGAGGGTTCGGAGAAACAGGCGGCCAACATGGAGCGGGCCCACGGGGTGGTCACAGAGATGCTGGAGCATATCACCAGCGTTGCCGGCCATGTGGAAAATGTGCAGGAAGCCTCTTTGCAAAGCGTGCGGATCGCTGAAGCGGGCGGTGCGACGATCTCGAAACACCGTCAGCAGATGGAACTGATCGGCGACACCAGCAAGCTGATGAATGAGGTCATTCAATCCTTGAGCGAAAAAACGGAGCGGATAGGTGAAGTGATTTCCTTAATCACCCATATCGCTGAGCAAACCAACCTTCTGACCTTAAACGCGGCGATCGAGGCGGCACGTGCAGGAGAGCATGGCCGCGGCTTTTCCGTCGTCGCGGAGGAGGTGCGAAAGCTAGCTGAGCAGTCGAAATGGGCAGGGGGTCAGGTGGCGGATCTGATTACGGAGATTCAACACGAGGTTGACCGGACGGTGGCTGCGATGAAAGATAACCGGGAGGCAATCGAAGCGGGTATTCAGCTGTCCCATGAAGCCGGCAGGGCATTTCGCGCCATCATGGAAGAGATCAGCGGTTTGTCGGAGCGGATCCGGGATATTTCTTCGTCCATGCATACAATGAATCAAGGATCTGAGCAACTGATGGCTGTGATGGAACAGGTCAGAAAATATGCGCAAGAGGCAGCAGGTTATTCGCAGCAGGTGGCTGCTTCTTCAGAAGAGCAGTCGGCGGCCATGGAAGAGGTGTCCGCCATAGCCGGCACGCTGAATGACAAGGCCAATGAGTTGCAGCAAGTCGTGAATCAGTTTAAATTGTAGCGTGCAGCCGCTCGTTGGGCGGCTTGTTTCATGGCTTGAAGCGATCCGGCTGCGATCATCTATAATGAATATGTGCCTCATTATAATAGATGATTGAAGAAATGGCAATTTGCAGAAGCGTGATGAGAAAGTAGGCGAAAACTTGGTTCGTCATTTTCTAACCATCTTGCTGCCGATTCTCGTTACCCAGCTGTCCATGTATGCGATGAGCTTTTTCGATACGTTGATGTCCGGCCAGGCCAGCCCTGAGGATTTGGCGGGGGTTGCGATTGGTTCAAGCATCTGGGTGCCGGTTTACACGGGGCTAAGCGGTATTTTATCGGCCATCACGCCGATTGTCGCCCAGTTGCTCGGAGCCGGAAAACAAGACCAGGTGGTTTCAAAGGTGATTCAGGGGCTATATCTGGCGTTGTTGCTCGCTTTTGTCGTGCTGTTGACCGGTAAATTGACATTGTTTCCTTTGTTGTCGCTCATGGATTTGGAGCCTGAAGTGCGGAGGATTGCGTTCCATTATTTGGTGGCCCTCTCTTTCGGCATGGTGCCGGTTTTTGTTTATGCTGTCATCCGTTCGTTTATTGACGCGCTGGGATACACCCGGGTCACCATGATCATCACGCTGGTTTCCGTTCCTCTAAATGTTTTTTTGAACGATGTGTTGATTTTCGGGAAATACGGTTTTCCCGCCCTGGGAGGCGTCGGGGCGGGGGTGGCATCGGCCATCACTTATTGGATCATCATGTTCATCAGCATGGCGGTGATTCACTTTAACGAACCCTTTGCCGGTTATCACATTTTCCGTTCGTTTCAACGTGTTTCCTTCCGGGTATGGAAGGAGCTGCTTGGGATCGGTGTGCCGATTGGCCTCGCGATCTTTCTGGAAGTCAGTATTTTCGCCCTGGTGGCCCTTTTGATGAGCCGTTTTGATACGGCGACGATTGCCGCCCACCAGGCGGCGATGAATTTTGCCACCCTGCTGTACATGATTCCTTTGAGCATATCGATGGCCTTGACCATTGTCGTGGGCTATGAGGTGGGCGCAAGGCGTTTTGCCGCGGCCCGCCACTATACGCTGCTGGGTGTTGGCGCGGCCTTGTTCATGGCGCTGTTCAATACCCTCATTTTGTCATTGTTCAACCGACAGGTGGCAGGTCTTTATACCAACGACCCGGTGGTTCTGGAGCTGACGCGGCAGTTCTTAAGTTATGCTATATTTTTCCAATTTCTAGATGCGATTGCGACGCCCATTTATGGAACGCTGAGGGGATACAAAGATGTGAAGGCGACCTTTTACCTGACGCTCATCTCTTATTGGGCGATCAGTCTCCCGCTGGGTCATGTCTTGGCGGTGCGCACCCATTTCGGGGCATCAGGATATTGGATCGGGCTGATCACAGGCGTGGGCGTGCTCACATTCAGCATTCTCCTGCGCCTGATTTGGATTCAGCGGCGCCGATTTCTCCATAACGACGTTGAGTAGAAGCGGGGAAGCGTGACATACTAGCGGAAAGAAATCGTAACTTCAAAT
>Ga0066871_100443_pt1 | contig 25543 bp, 17 predicted proteins | sample CeladaPassage60B_FD_62209 | JGI IMG/M metagenome (GOLD analysis project Ga0066871, IMG submission 62209) | Cellulose-adapted microbial communities from the Joint BioEnergy Institute, USA - Passage3 60B | ecosystem: Engineered > Bioreactor > Continuous culture > Unclassified | place: USA...
CCGCCGCCAGAGCCCGCTCCCGCGCAGAGCGCGCCGGGCAGCTCGGCGGCGGCACCGAGCAGTCCGCCGGCCCAACGGCAGGCCCCGCGCGGTTCCTTCATCTGGCCGACGACGGGTGTGATCACGCAGTACTTCCATGCTGGGCACAACGGTTGGGACATCGCGAACAACATGTACACGCCGATCGTAGCGGCGGACAGTGGTACCGTGATCTTCAGCGGGTGGAATAACTACGGTTTGGGCTACGCCGTCGCGATCGATCATGGCAATGGGTTCGTGACCTGGTACGGGCACATGGCCGAGCCGCCACCGGTGCAGGTCGGACAGTGGGTCAACCAGGGGCAGTACATCGGCCCGATGGGGAGTACAGGGTACTCGACCGGCCCACACGTCCACTTCATCATCATGTACAACGGGGTCTATCAAGATCCTGGTCTCTACCTGCGGTGACGGTGAGGCCGGTGGGAGGAAGGGCACGACGATGATTCGGCCACTCAGCGCACTGTTCGGGCTGTTCAGCCGCGATCTCGGGATCGACCTCGGAACGGCGAACACCCTCGTCTATGTGCGCGGTAAAGGGATCGTGATTTCCGAGCCGTCGGTCGTTGCCGTCGACAAGAAGACGCGCCGTGTCCTGGCGGTCGGTGTCGAGGCCAAGGCGATGGTCGGCAAGACACCGGAGTCGATCGTCGCGGTGCGGCCGCTCGAGGACGGTGTCATCGCCGATTTCGATACGGTCGAGGTGATGCTCCACTACTTCATCCGCAAGGTGCACGCCCAGCAGTTGCTGACACCGCATCCCCGGGTCGTGATCGGTATTCCCTCGGGCGTGACCGAGGTCGAGAAGCGAGCAGCCAAGGACGCGGCGTTGAGCGCCGGTGCACGCGAGGCCTACACGATCGAAGAGCCGATGGCGGCGGCGATCGGTGCGGGATTGCCGATCAATGAGCCGGTCGGGAGCATGATCGTCGATATCGGCGGTGGAACGACCGAGGTCGCGGTGATCTCGCTGGGCGGGATCGTCGTGAACCGGTCGATCCGTGTGGCGGGTGACGAAATCGACGAAGCGATCGTCCAGTGGGCGCGGCGTGACCACAACCTGATCATCGGCGAGCGAACCGCCGAGAATGCCAAGATCGCCGCTGGTTCGGCTTATCCGCTGGAAGAGGAGCGACGTGTCATCTTGCGTGGACGTGACGTCCTCACCGGGCTGCCGAAGTCGGTCGAGGTCAGTTCGGTCGAAATCCGTGAGGCGATCGCGGGCCCGGTGAACCAGATCATCGAGGCAGTCCGTTCGTGTGTCGAGGAAACGCCACCGGAACTCCTCGCGGACATCATGGAACGGGGTATCGTCTTGGCCGGTGGTGGTGCGCTCCTGATGGGCCTGGACAAGCGGCTGCAGGCCGAGCTCCGGATCCCGGTCTATCTCGCCGATGACCCGTTGACGTGCGTCGCGCGCGGTACCGGGCGTGTTGCCGAAGCGCTGCATCTCTACCAGCGCGCGTTGCAGGGGACGCAGCAGCGGCGGACACCGGCTACTTCGACGTCGACGACCTGAACACGCACTGGGTGACGCATGTCGATTACCCTGCGCCGAACGGCGATCCTCGCACTCGTACTCGTCGCCGTGAGCCTGCTCTTGATTCTTGCGGATCGCCAGCAGCGGCTGGCGCCGTTGCGCGCTCCCATCGTGGGTGTGCTCGTCGAGCTCGAGCGTGCCGCGAGCGAGCTTGGGGCAGATCTCCCGCTTCCGTCGTTCACGAGTGAGCGAGAATTGCAGCAGGAACTGGAGCGGCTGCGTGCCGAGCGTGACGCCTTACTCGCCCAGCTCGCGGAAGCACGCCGCGCGCAGCAGGAACTCGAGCAGCTCCGCGCGCAGCTGCAGTTTCAACAGGCGCATCCGGGCCTCCAGCTCCTGGCCGCACACGTGATCGGGTACGATCCGGAGCAGCCACAACGCGTCCTCGTCATCGATCGCGGCAGCGACGATGGCGTGCGAGTCGGCATGGCAGTGCTCAACCCCAATGTCTTGGTCGGTCTCGTCACGCGTGTGGAGAGCGATCGGGCACAGGTCACTGTCTTGACGGATCCCTCGATCCAGCTCGGTGCACAACTGCTCGACTCCGGTGCGGAAGGTATCGTCTACGGGCGGGGCTGGCGGGGACAGGGGTTGCTCGAGTTGCGCCATCTACCTCCTGATACGCCCTTCCGTGAAGGGGAGCTGGTGGTGACGAGCGGGCGCACCGTCGGTATTCCGGCCGGCCTGGTGATCGGTGTGGCGGTGAGCGGGAACCGGCAAGCTGCGGAGGACGAGCTGCGGGTCACCGTACGGCCACTCGTGGATGTCCGCTCCCTCACGACCGTGAGTGTGCTCGTTGGCACGACCGAAGGGCGCTGACGCGAGAGCGATGGGACTCCGGACGAGCCTGGCCACCGTGGCGGGACGCATCGTGACCTGGGGGGCGCGCCGGTTCCGGATCGGCGGTGGAACCGCGTTGCCGGGCTTTCTGGCATTGCAGCTGCATCCGGACTTGCTTCGCGAACTCGCCCGCCAGCTTCCACACGGCACCATCGTCATCGCCGGGACGAACGGGAAAACGACGACAGCGCGCGCTATCGCTGCCCTGCTCGAGACGAGCGGCCTGGCGGTGGTGCACAACCGCTCCGGCAGCAACCTACCACGTGGCATCGCCTCGGCGTTCATCGAGGCGAGCAGTCTCACCGGTCGCATCCGGGGAGACATCGGCGTCGTCGAAGTCGACGAGTTCGCGTTGCCAGCGGCGGTGCAGGCATTGCAGCCCCGGATGCTGGTGTTGCTCAATCTCTTCCGCGACCAGCTGGATCGGTACGGCGAACTCGAAACGGTCGCTCGCACCTGGCGTGCCGCGCTCGCCGCGCTACCATCCGATGCGCTCGTTGTCGTGAACGCTGACGATCCGGTACTCACTGCCCTGACCGAACCATTCAGCGAGCGTCGTTGGACGTTCGGTCTCGACGATCCAGCGGTGGCCCTGCCGATGCTTCCACATGCCGCCGATTGGCGACTCTGCCCCCGCTGTGGGGAAGCATTGACATACCGGCAAGTGTTTCTGGGACACCTCGGGATCTATGCGTGCACGGGGTGTGCCTTTTCCCGGCCGCCTCTGACGGTCGCTGGGTGTTCGGTCGCCTCGGTCGTACCGCTCCGCATCGAGGTAGTGGCTGGAACCTGTAGGGTGACGCTGGAGAGCCAGCTGGCCGGTGTCTACAATGCGTACAATGTGTTAGCTGCGGCCACAGCAGGGCTCGCGCTCGGTCTCGACCAGGTGGGGATCGTCCGTGGCCTGGGTAGCGTCGAGGCCGCTTTTGGTCGACAGGAGCGGGTGCTCGTTGCCGGACACGAGCTGACTCTCTTGCTCGTGAAGAATCCGGCTGGGTTCAACGAAGCGATTCGGCTGTTGGTTCTAGCGCAGCAGCGTTGTCCTGTCCTGATCTTGATCAACGATCTCGATGCCGATGGACGTGACGTCTCCTGGCTGTGGGACGTCGACGTCGAGAAGCTCCTCGCGCTCGATGTCCCGGTCAGCACCGGAGGCATCCGGAGTGGGGAAATGGCATTGCGTCTCGAGTATGCTGGAATCGAACCGGCCGCGCAGTACCAGGGTGTTGTCGAAGCGTTCGATCGCTGGGTCGCGTCGTTACCTCCTGGATGTTGCGGTTGGGTACTGGCGACCTACACGGCGATGCTCGAGCTCCGTCGTGCACTCGCGCAGCGTGGGACCCTACCGTCATTCTGGGCGCAGTAGCGAGGCTGGACGATGCGCCTTCGTATCGGTTGGCTCTACGCCCGGACGATGAATATCTACGGCGACCGCGGGAATGTGCTCGCCCTGTTCGAGCGCTGTCGCCGGCGAGAGATCGATACCGAGGTGGTCGAGATCGGTATCGGCGAGCGGTTGGAGCCGGGCCGCTACGATCTGTTCTTTTGGGGTGGTGGCCAGGATCGGGAACAGATCGCGGCAGCCTCTGACCTCCAAGGCGCCAAGGGCGAGGTCTTGCGGGCCGAAATCGAGCGCGGTGTCCCGCTCCTGGCTGTCTGTGGTGGGTATCAGCTCCTCGGGCGCTTCTATCGCCCGCACGATGGTCCGGAGCTTCCCGGTCTCGGCATTTTCGACGCCTGGACCGTCGCGGGCGACCGCCGGATGATCGGCAATGTCGTCGTCGAGTCGGCCGAGTTCGGTGAAATTGTCGGTTTCGAGAATCACAGCGGGCGGACGTACCTCGGCCCGACCGCTCAACCGCTCGGCATCGTGCGCATCGGCTATGGGAACAATGGTGAGGATGGGACCGAGGGATGCCGGTACCGCAATGCGATCGGTACGTACCTGCATGGTCCCGTCTTGCCGAAGAATCCGCAACTCGCCGATTTCCTCATCGCGTGTGCGCTGCGTCTCCATGGCTGGGAGGAGCCGCTCGCCCCGTTGAACGACGGGCGCGCGTGGCAGGCCCATACCGAAGCAGTAGCACGAGCACGGGCACAACGACGGTCTTTCGTGCTGCGATTGCCCCTCAGGCGATCGTGAGGCTCCGCTCGATCTCGTCGAGAGCGATCCAGAACGCATCGCAGAGCGCGCGGAACCGTTCGATCCACTCGCGGGCGGTGGGGTCGCCGTGCTGTGCCTGCCACCGTTGCTTCGGGAGCTCCCGCTGGATCAACTCGTAGGCGACGTTCTGCACGTGCCAGGTATTGACTGGCTCGCGGAGATGGCTGGTGAGACCGATGAGTCCCGTGAGTGCCTCCATCACTTCCCGATCGTCCGGTCGGGTTTCCCATTCCTGTGCGAGGGACTCCATCGTCTCCTGCACGGCGTAGGCGAGACCAGCATGGTCGAGTTGCAGCTGCCACTGTTCCGCTTCCTCGAATAAGAGAGCGAGCGTCTCGAAAGACGGACGCGGTTCGCTCAACCGGCGGCGGAGTTCGGCATTCACCGTCACCTCAGCCGCAGCCAAGAACGCGCGTGGGATCGGGACTCCCAGGTCGAGGAGGAACCGCATCAGGGGCTGGCTGTCCTCGTACAGATGCCGGTACAAGTCTTCGGCTTGGCTCAGTGTCGCGTTTAGGATGATCTCGAGCAGCTTTCGCTGCTCGTCCTTGAACAGCGAGCGCAGCGAGTACTCGGCTCGCCCGAAGGCACGGTCGAAAGCGCGCACGGTCTCCGCGAGGTCAGCACGCGCGAACGGCTCGCTGAGCATGTCCCGTACCTGCGCGAAGCGCTCCGGCGTCCCGTCCGGTTCGACACCTCCGACCAGGTTGTGGTCGCCGAGATGGAGGGCGGCGCTGATGAACGACTGGTTGCGGCCCGTCAGCGTGCAGGTCACCCGGACACGCGTCACGAAGAGATGCGCGCGTCCGGCTCGCTGCGCTGTCCCTTCGAGCTGCTCGATTTCGAAGCAGCCGATGTTCGTTCGTTCCGGATAGTCTTCGAAGAGCGCGCTCAAACTGTAGTGAGCGGCAACGTTCGCGAGTTCGACGCGGGTCGGCCGGACGAGTCGTTCCCACACACCCCGCCCGTCGCGGTACTGCGGGACGTTACTCGGTGCCCGAGCGAGACGCTCGACGAACTCCGCTTCGAGTGGGGTCTGGAACAGCTCTTGGGCGATCTGGATCACTCGTGCAGCTGCCTGGAGTGCCTGCACCGTTTCGAGTCCGGAGAGTTCGTCGAAGAACCAGGCGTCGCTGCTGTACATGCGCAGGGCGTAGCGCTGCAGTTCGAGCGCTTCGAGGACGCGTACCTGTTCCTCAGGCTCCAGTGCGTGCGTCTGCCAGCGCTCGAGGAAACGCTGCACGTTCTGCGGCGTGCGGTCGAGGATGACTTCGATGTAGTCATCGCGGGCAGCCCAGGGATCGCGAACGAGACCGCTCATCTCCCGCTCGTACAACGCGGCGACGGTATCGCGGAGCCAATCGAGCGCTTCCCGCAATGGCCCACGCCACTCCTGCGTCCAACCCGGGTGCGCTCCGGTGTTGCAGCCGCAGTTACTCCGCCAGCGCTCGATACCGTGCGCGCAGCTCCAGGCTGTCTGCTCGACGATCTGCGCCTCCCAGGTCGGTGGATGGGTCGCGAGGTAGGCCCCGTAGGTCACGATGCGAGCGTCTGGCTCGGCCTGCAGCGCTGCCAGCGCCGCGGCGAGGGCCATATCGCCGAAGCGGTGGTGGTGACCGTACGTTTCGCCGTCCGTCGCGATGTGCGCCAGCCGGTCAGTGGAGTCGCTGGCTACCGCGAGCAGGCGCGCAGCCAGAAGACGGCCGTCGTTGAGGAGATCGCCGAAGGCAACGTCGCGCGACAACGGACCATCGTAGAAGAAGAGCACGATCGAGCGACCGGACGGGAGCTGCACGCGGTAGGGACGCGTCGGATCGACGCGCCCGCCCGAAACGTCCTGCCAGGCAGTGAAACAGGGGGCGCGCACTGCTGCGGCTTGGTGTGGCGCGAGGATAGTGAACGCGATGCCCATCTCCGCGACCATGTCGAGCGTGGCCAGATCGACCGCGGTTTCCGGTAACCAGATTCCCTCCGGTCTGCGACCGAAACGGTACTCGAAATCGCGGATGCCCCACAGGAGTTCCGTGCGCCGGTCCCGCTCGTTGGCCAGCGGGAGGATGACATGATGGTAGGGGTGCGCGATGGCCGGACCGTGCCCGTCGAACCGTTCGCACCCTTCGCGGTCGGCGGCGAGGATCGCGCGATAGACGTCAGGTGCTTCTTGCTCCAACCAGCGAAGCAGGGTTGGACCGAAATCGAAGCTGATCCACGCATAGTTGTTGACGATGCGGATGATGCGGCCACGCGCGTCGAGGATGCGGGACCAGGCATTCGGCCCGTAGCATTCGGCGGTGATCCGCTCGTTCCAGTCGTGGTACGGATACGCCGAGTCCTCGAGCTCCACGACCTCGAGCCAAGGGTTCTCCCGCGGTGGCTGGTAGAAGTGTCCGTGGATACAGACGTACTTCACGGGCGACTCCCGTCAGTGACTCGCTTGAAGATCACGATCGCGAGCGGTGGTAACGTCAAGGTCAACGACCAGGATCGGCCGTGCCAGGGTACGGGTACGGCTTCCACGCCGCCGAGATTCCCCCAACCGCTGCCGCCGTAGTCGCGCGCGTCGCTGTTCAGAAGTTCCTGCCAAAATCCCGGAGCAGGAACCCCGACGCGATAGTTCTGCCGGGGAACTGGCGTGAAGTTGCAGACGACCAGAAGCTCCTCGCCAGGTCGGCGGCTCTTGCGCAGATAGACCAGAACGCTGTTTTCGGCGTCGTTGCAGTCGATCCACTCGAACCCTTCCGGCGAGCAATCGAGTTCGTAGAGTGCTGGTTCTCGCCGAGCCAGGTGGTTGAGGTCGGCCAGCCAGCGCCGCACGCCCTCGTGCGGCGGGTACTGGAGCAGGTGCCAGTCCAGGCTCGTATCGTGGTTCCATTCGCGCCATTGTGCGATTTCCGCGCCCATGAAGAGGAGCTTCTTCCCTGGCTGCGTGTACTGGTAGCCGTACAGCAGGCGGAGGTTGGCGAACTTCTGCCAGTCGTCTCCGGGCATCTTCGCCAGCAGCGAGCCCTTGCCGTGGACGACCTCGTCGTGGGAGAGCGGCAACACGAAATTCTCCTTGAACGCGTACAGCAGCCTGAAGGTCAGTTCGTTGTGATGGTACTTCCGATAGATCGGATCGCGGCTGAAGTAGAGGAGCGTGTCGTGCATCCAGCCCATGTCCCATTTGAGGCCGAAGCCGAGTCCGCCGACATACGTCGGGCGTGACACCATCGGCCAGGTGGTCGATTCCTCGGCGATCGTCTGGACGTCGGGATGGTGCCGGTAGACCTCCTCGTTGAGCCGCCGCAGGAAGGCGATCGCCTCCAGGTTCTCGCGACCGCCGTACTCGTTCGGGATCCATTCCCCGGGCCCACGCGAGTAGTCCAGGTAGAGCATCGAGGCAACGGCATCGACCCGAAGGCCGTCTGCGTGGTACCGGTCGAGCCAGAACATCGCGCTGGAGAGGAGAAAGGTGCGAACCTCGTTCCGGCCGTAGTTGAAAATCGCCGTGTGCCAGTCGGGATGGAATCCCTTGCGTGGGTCGGCGTGCTCGTAGAGGTGTGTCCCGTCGAAGAAGACCAGACCATGCTCATCAGTCGGAAAGTGCGAGGGAACCCAGTCCAAGATCACGCCGATCCCATGCTGGTGGAGCGTGTCGATCAAGAACATGAAGTCCTGCGGGTCACCATAGCGTGCCGTCGGCGCGAAGTATCCCGTGACCTGGTACCCCCAGGATCCGTAGAAGGGATGCTCCATGACCGGCAGAAACTCGACATGCGTGAAGCCCATCCGCTGCACGTGTTCGGCGAGCTTGGGAGCGATTTCCCGATAGGTGAGCCAACGATTTCCCTCTTCCGGAACGCGCATCCAGGAACCGAGGTGCACTTCGTAGATCTGCATCGGTGCGTCCAGCGCGTTGGCGCGAGCGCGCTGTCGCATCCAGTCGGCGTCACCCCAGTCGTAGGTCAGATCCCAGACGATCGAAGCAGTACCGGGCGGGCACTCGTGCCGGAGACCGTAGGGGTCAGCCTTGAAAACCTGATAGCCGTTGAACCGTGACACGATGTGGTACTTGTAACGTGCTCCGACTCCGAGACCCGGAACGAACCCTTCCCAGATGCCCGATGATCCGCGCGGTACTAGCGGGTGCTTTCCCGGTGTCCAGTCGTTGAAGTCGCCGACGACCGAAACCCGTTCGGCGTTGGGAGCCCACACGGCGAAGTAGACGCCCTCCTCACCGTCGAGCACACACGGATGGGCGCCCATCTTCTCGTACGCCCGGAGCCAGGTGCCTTCGTTGAAGAGATACACGTCGTGATCGGTGAGGAGCGATCGGTCGTGACGAACTGGGCCAACACGCCACGTCGCCGTCACCGAGCACCTCCTTTCCGCGTCAGGTCGAGCGTCGCGAGCAGATCGCTGATGGTTCGATCGGTGGCGAAGTCAGCGAGCCCACGCCGTGCGAGTCGCCGCCAGTTCGGGGCTTCCAACCCGGTGCCCGGGCGGTTCTGCGGTTCGCGTTCGTGCCACAGATCCTCGAGGTTGACGAGCACGATCGCCGCTGGCCCGGCACCGAGCAGGCGCAACAGCGCACGCAACAGCGCCGTGGGATCCTGTGCATCGTCGCCTGGCTGGAAATACCCGTGTTGCGCGAGCCAGTCGCGCACAGCCTGTTGGACTCCGGGCCCCCACTCTTCCCACAGGGCGGCGAAGGGCGGGAGGTCATGCGTCTCCAGGCTCGCGACCGCGAGCCGAGGCGGCTCGCGAAAGCCACCATTCTCTCGCTCGAACGGCAGCACCCAGAGCCGGAGCAGGCCGTTTTCGGCCATCGCTCGCCGGACTGCCGCCGGTACCGTGCCGAGATCCTCGCCGGCTACCGCGCAGCCAGCCCGCTGGCTCTCGATCGCCAGAACGGCGTAGAACTCTTCCGGACGGTACCGCACGTAGACGCCGTCGCGGCCACTCGCGCCGGCCGGAACCCAGTAGAGTCGGTGGAACCCCATGACGTGGTCGATCCGGAGCAGGCTGGCCGCCTGGAGGTGGTGGGCGAGTACCGCGCGAACGTACCGGTACCCGTCCTCCCGGATCCGTTCGGGATGGAGCGGGGGGAAACCCCAGACCTGCCCGCCGGCGAAGAACGGATCGGGCGGCGCACCGGCACTCACGTCCGTCACGAAGAGTTCCGGCCACGACCAGACGTCGAAACCGTCCGGGTGCACCCCGAGCGGGAGATCGAGGTACAGTGCCGAACGCTCACTCGCGCCGAGTTGCTGCGAGGCCAGCCACTGTCCGACGAGGTAGATCCGTGCTTCGTCTTGCAACTCAGGGCGGTCGAGCCCTCGGTCGCGCCGGAGATGCTCCGGCCAGCGGCTCGGTGGGCCGTAGCGGTCGACCGCTGCGCGGAACCTCGCATACAGCTGGACCGCAGGGCGTCCCCCGACCCACCGTTGGATCTCGCTCCAGCGTTCTGGATCGGCCTGGAGGCGCTCGGCCAGCGTGGCCAGCGCGGTGCGGCGCTGTCGCCAGGTGGCAGCGTAGTCGACGAGGAGCGTTCCTCGTTCGCCGGCGACCGTCACGAGCGGCGTGGCCAGGTTGCTCTCGTACAGAAAGCCTGCGACATCGCAGTAGAACTCGTTCCAGAAGAGGCGACTGACTGGCGCGTAGGGGCTCGGATCGAACGGATCCTCGCCGAGGAAAACTGGGAGAAGCGGGAGCGTCCCGACGAGCTGGCCACCACGCTGGCGTGTCCAGGAGACCAGTTCCTGGAGCCGGGTATAGGTCGCTCCATCCCCCGGCTCATCGCGCCAGAGGGCATAGAGCGGGAGAAACGTCCCCCAGCTCCGGTCGAGCCCGATCGCCTCTGGAGGCACGACCGTGGGTGGCCGCACCATGAGGAGCGTGCGCGCCTCCGTGCCATCCGGGCTGTGTACCGTGACCTCGTGGTACCCGAGCGGTAGTACCCAGGGTAGCGGGAGCGACACGACGAACCCGGCAACGGGGTCAACCCCGTTCACCGGAGAGGAAGCCGGAGCGACCGCAGCCCGTTCGGCCGGTATCGCGCTCTCCACCGTCGTCCCGTCCTCGCGTCGGACGTGCACCGTGTAGGTGCCAGTGGGGAGTCCGTTGGCCGGAAGGCGAATCGTCGGCTGGCCACGACCAGCGACCCAGACATGGACCGGCTCGGAGCCGCGCTGCAAACGCTGCTGCTGGTATGCGCGCAGAACCCGCGGCGCATCGTCCAGGCGCTCGATCGGGATGCCGAGTGCCTGGAGAACCACGATGAGTTGCTCGGTTCCGGCCACATGTCGTTGACCAGCGATGTCCCGGTAGGCGAGCTGGACGCCGATCAGGCGTGCGAGTGCGTGCAGTGCCTGGAGTGCCGTCATCCTGTCCCTTCCTGAGCCCGCAGGAGTTCGAGCACGCCGCGCAAGGGAATCGCGAGCCAGTCCGGCCGGTGCCCGAGCTCGTAGCGGATCTCGTAGATTGCCTTGTCCATGAGATATGCCTCGAGCAGAATGGCGAGCTGCGCCGGGTCGCTGGGCAACAGAGCCGTACCGGCGAGCTCCTGCAGGTAACCTTGCAAGAAGACTGCGGCGACCCAGCCGTACCAGAAGCGGAGCCAACCCTCTGCCCGTGCGACGTCGGAGAGCAGGCCGCGCTCGCGCTGCTCGAGCAGGGTCGACGAGGCAGCGTAGTGGAACGAGCGGAGCATTCCCGCCACGTCGAGGATGGGCGAACGCTTGAGCCGCCGTTCGCTGAGCGGTCGAGCTGGCTCACCCTCGAAATCGATGATCACGAAGTCGCGGCCGGTGTAGAGCACCTGCCCGAGGTGATAGTCGCCGTGGCAGCGCGTGCGCTGGGCAGGGAGCAGCCCATGCAGGAGCCGCTGGTAGACCTGAATGATCTCACGCTCCCGCTCCAGCACTGCCTCAGCGTCGCGGCGTACGGTTTCCGGTAACGTGCCGAGCTGGCTCCGGAGCTGCCCGAGTGCTTGAGCGAGCTGGCTGCGCATCCCCTGATAGAGGGAGCGCTGGTAGAGCATCGAAAACGGTTCGGGCGCGAACGCAGGATCGTCCGTCAAGCTGGCGAGTGCCCGGTGCAACTGGGCCGTCCGCTGCCCGAGCAGAAAAGCGGATTCCACGTAGGTATCGATCAGTTCGTAGACCACCTCCGGTGGCGTCTCCTGCGCGCGTGCCAGCAGTGACGCCGCATCGAGGGCCAGGCGCGGTGGCTCCTCACTGTGCGTGAGCGCGCGTTCGAGGAAGCCGGTCAGTTCGTCGAGCGTGTATTGCCAGGCATCCCCCTCGTTCGGCACGTAACCGAACAACACTCCCAGCGCGATCGTCTCGCCTCGTGCCGGCTGGTACTCGAGGCTACCGAGCAGCGGTGGCACGTGCGGGAAACCGAGCCGTTCGCTCAGCGCTCGCTCCATCTCCAGCTCCGGGTTCGGCCCGGGCTCCACGCGCCGGTAGAGCTTGAACAGCACACGATCCGGGAAGATCACCGAGGTATTGCTCTGCTCGGCGCGACCGAGCACCGGCTCGGGGAGCTGAGCAGCGGGCCCGAGCAGGCGTCTGTAGGCACTGGTCGGAGATGCGAGAATGGTTCCACCTTGTCCCCGGAAGCGACGACGCCGACCGATCGCTTCGACGAGCCCGCGCACGAAATCGGGAACGGCGAGTGCATCCACGAGCAGCGCTTCCTCGCCGCCCGGCAGCGCACGAGCGAGAACTGCGTGCGGCGCGCGCTCGACGATCTGGCTCGCCAGCTCGCCGCGCACGAGCGTGAGCGGTAGCACGTAGAGATCCGGGTCGCCTTCGGTGTATTCCACCTGGATCAGCGTGAACAGCGCTGGGTGCCCGTTCGACGCGATCGGCACCTGCTCCGTCACGCGCACCTGCTTGATGCGGCGCGCCTTGCCGGCGAACCACCGACGTGGCCGGACGTAACGTGGCAGGTAGCTTTCCAGTGCCCGCTGCGCCGTGCCGAGTTCGAGCATCCCGTTGTCTTCGCGGACGGGTACCACGGGCAACTCGCTCGTCGTGATGACGAGCGGTTCCTCGCCGGCGCGTGGCCGTTCCAGGCTGAACCAGTAGAAGCTGTGTGGCCCGAGCGTGATGCGATACGGTTCCTCGCCGATCGTCGGGAACTCGACGCGGCCGAACAGCTCGACCGGAATGAGTCCGCGGTAGGCGGACAGATCGAGCTCGGCCCACTGGACGAAGCGGGAGAGGTTGGCGACGACCAGGATCGTCTCCTGCTCGTAGCGGCGCACGTAGGCGAGGACTTTCCGGTTCTCGACTGGGATCAGCTCGAAGCTACCACGGCCGAAGGCCTTGAACTGCTTGCGCAACGCGATGAGGCGCTTCATCCACCAGAGCAGCGAGTGCGGGTTGGCCTGTTGCGCCTCGACGTTGACTGCCTCGTAGTGGTACTCGGCGTCGACGATCACCGGTAGATAGAGGCGCTGCCGCGGTGCGGTCGAGAATCCGGCGTTGCGGTCAGCGCTCCACTGCATCGGTGTGCGTACCCCGTTGCGGTCGCCGAGGTAGACGTTGTCGCCCATGCCGATCTCGTCGCCGTAATAGATCACCGGAGTGCCAGGGAGCGAGAACAGCAACCCGTTCATCAGCTCGATCCGGCGCCGGTTGTTCCCGAGCAACGGCGCCAGCCGCCGCCGGATGCCGAGGTTGATGCGCGCGACCGGGTCACGTGCGTAGACCCGGTACATATAGTCGCGCTCTTCGTCGGTCACCATCTCGAGCGTGAGCTCGTCGTGGTTGCGCAAGAAGAGTGCCCACTGGGCCGTTTCCGGTATCGGCGGCGTCTGCGAGAGGATATCGACGATCGGGAAGCGATCTTCCATCCGGATGGCCATGAAGAGTCGCGGCATCAGCGGAAAGTGAAAGGCCATGTGGCACTCGTCACCGTCCCCGAAGTAGGCGACGGCATCTTCCGGCCACTGATTCGCCTCGGCGAGGAGCATCCGGTTCCGGTAGCGGCTGTCGACGTAGCGGCGGAGTTCCTTGAGGAACGCGTGCGTTTCCGGTAGGTTCTCGCAGTTCGTCCCCTCTCGCTCGTAGAGGTAGGGGACCGCATCCAAGCGCATCCCGTCGACGCCCAGCCGCATCCAGAAGTCGACGACGCGCAGGATGGCGCGGCGGACGGCTGGGTTGTCGTAGTTGAGGTCCGGTTGGTGCGAATAGAACCGGTGCCAGTAGTAGGCCTTCGCGACCGGATCCCAGGCCCAGTTCGATGTCTCGAAGTCCTTGAAGATGATGCGTGCTTCCTTGTACTTCTCCGGGGTGTCGCTCCAGACGTAGAAGTTCCGCCAGACGCTACCCGGTGCTGCCCGGCGGGCACGCTGGAACCACGGATGCTGGTCGGAGGTGTGGTTGAGGACCAGCTCGGTAATGACCCGGATCCCGCGTCGGTGCGCCTCGCGGATGAATTCCTTGACGTCTCTCAGCGTCCCGTAGGCTGGATGAACGTCGGTGTAGTCCGCGATATCGTAGCCATCGTCGCGCAATGGCGAAGGATAGAAGGGCAGAAGCCAGACGGCCGTGATACCCAGATCCTCGAGATAATCCAGTTTCTGTGTCAGGCCAGGGAAGTCACCGATACCGTCCCCATTGCTGTCGTAGAAGGCCCGGACGTGCAGCTCGTAGATGATCGCGTCCTTGTACCAGAGTGGGTCATCCGGCAATTCCGGTACCGGAGCAGTCCGTCGTCGCTCAGCCGCCTTGACCGCCATCGCGCCCCTCACTCGTAGTATTCGAAATCGTGTTCGGTGCGGACTCGCTGTCGGACTAGAAAGATATGGGCCGGCATGATGTGCGGGTCGAGTTCGACGTAATTGTGCGCGCCGTGCCAGATATACCGTTCGTCGGTCAGGAGGTCGTGCACCTGGTAGGGCACATCGTGCGGGAGACCGAGCGCGGCGAGATCGAGCGTCACCCACCCGGCATGCCGGTGGTGGGGGTCGAGGTTCACGACGGTGATGATGACATCACGCTTGTCGAGGCTCGTCTTCGAGTAGGCGATCAGTTGTTCGTTATCGACCGGATGGAAGCGAAGTGTCCAGTCCTGCTGGAGCGCCGGATGCTCGCGCCGGATCCGGTTGACGCGAGCGATCACCGGTGCGATCGAGTGCGGCGCATCCAGCTTCCAGTGTCGGATCTCGTACTTCTCGGAGTTCAGGTACTCCTCGCTCCCTGGTGCGAGCGGTGTCGCCTCGCACAGCTCGTACGGTGGACCGTAGATCCCGTAACTCGCACCGAGGGTCGCGGCGAGGATGAGCCGGATGAGAAACGCCGGGCGGCCGCCGGTTTGCAGATATTCGGTCAGGATATCGGGTGTATTCGGCCAGAGGTTGGGCCGGAAAAACTCGCGGACTTCCGTCTGGGTGAGTTCGGTGAAGTAGGACTCGAGCTCGTGCTTCGTGTTGCGCCAGGCGAAGTAGGTGTACGACTGGGTAAAACCGAGCTTCGCGAGGTGATACATCACGTTGGGGCGGGTAAACGCTTCCGAGAGGAAGATCACTTCCGGATAGTCGCGCTTGATCTCCCCGATCAGCCATTCCCAGAACGCGAACGGTTTGGTGTGCGGGTTATCGACGCGGAAGATGCGGATCCCCTGCTCGATCCAGAACCGAACGACCCGCAAGAGTTCCAGCCAGAGTTCACGCCAGGCCGGTGATTCGAAGTCGAAGGGATAGATATCCTGGTACTTCTTCGGTGGGTTCTCGGCGTACTGAATCGTCCCGTCTGGCCGCTTGCGGAACCATTCCGGATGCTGTCGGACATACGGGTGATCGGGCGAGCACTGGAACGCGAGATCCATCGCGATCTCGATCCCGTAGTCGCGGGCGCGTGCGATGAACGCCCGGAAATCGTCGAGCGTGCCGAGTTGTGGATGGATCGCGTCATGTCCGCCTTCTTCGCTGCCGATCGCCCAGGGGCTCCCGGGGTCATCCGGCCCCGCCACCAGGCTATTGTTCTTCCCCTTCCGGTGCGTCTTCCCAATCGGATGGATCGGCGGAAGGTACAGCACGTCGAAACCGAGTTCGGCGATGTGCGGGAGCCACTGCTCGCAGTCCCGGAACGTCCCGTGCTGGCCCGGCTCCGGCGAGCACGAACGGGGGAAAAGCTCGTACCAGGTACTGAAGCGGGCGCGCTCGCGGTCGACGACGATGCGCAGGATCCGCGGATAAGACACGGCGAAGAGCCGCGGATCAGCCTGACGCATGCGCTCGGTCAAGTCGGGAAGAAAGGCGAGTTCCGCTGCACCAGGACCGGAGCGAAGTTCGGCCGCTACTTCGCGGAGCCAGCGCGCCTCTTCCTCCGGCGCGCTCCCGGCGTACGACTCGATGAGTTCCGCTCCAATGAGGAGATCGACCGTCACGTCTTGGCCGGCTTCGAGTCGCTTGCGGAGATCCCGCTGCCAGGTCGCAAAGCGATCGATCCAGGCGACTGCTGTGTATTCCCAGACCCCGAGTTCAGCCAGCAGGAAGCTCGCTCGCCAGCGGTCGTTGGTCACGAAGGTGAACGGAACTTCGTGCCACGGTTCCTGGCCTGGCCCCCGGTAGCGGAGGACAGCGGCGATCGCGTCGTGACCATCGGTGAAGATGTCGGCTTCGACGGTCATCTCGTCGCCGACGATCCGCTTGACAGCGAAGCGCCCGCAGTCGATCTCGGGCACCAACCGCGCGATGACGACCCGCTGCCGGCCTTCGTGCGGCAGGTGCTCCCTCGCGCGAACCAGGTGTGAGTCAACTTTCGTCACGAGCCCTCCTGTGTGTCCATGGCCGTTCGTGCCTACTCTACTAAACAGGGTACGCTTGGTGTCGAGAGACAGTGAAGCACCGGAAGGATCGGTCGGCGATGCGCGTTGCCGTGATTTCCGACACGCACGGGAACCTGCCAGCACTCGAGGCGGCACTGGCTGCGATCGATCGCGAGTCGGCTGACCTCGTGGTGATGGCCGGAGACTTCGCCTTCGGCGGTCCCTGGCCGGCCGAGTGTATCGAGCTCATCCGAGCCCGTAACATTCCGGCGGTCCGAGGGAACACTGACGAGTTCCTCGTCGAGGTGGCTACCGGCGGGGCGCGTCCTGCCCAGGTCGACGATCCGCGGCTCCGGCATCTGGACAACCCGGCCCTGGCCGAGCGCTATCGCTGGTGCGCCGCACGCCTCTCCGCTGCAGCCGTCGAGTATCTGGCGAATCTGCCGTTACGCTACACGGTGCCGGCCCCGACCGGAGCGGCACTCACGGTCGTGCACGCCACGCCCTGGAGCACGCATCCGGTCGTCCCGCCCTCCGCGTCACGCGAGCAAGTTCAGGAACTCCTCGACCGCGCCGGCGGTGCAGCGCTGGCCTACGGCCACATCCACGTGCAAGCGCAGTGGGAGCTCGACGGGCGGCTGGTCGTTGCGGTTGGCAGTGTGGGGCTCCCGTTCGACGGCGACCAGCGTGCGGCCTATGCACTACTGACCTGGGACGGTACCCGCTGGCAGGTGGCGTTCCGGCGCGTCGCGTATCCGGTCGAGCGGACGATCGCGGCGCTGCGAGCGAGCGACATGCCCGGGGCGGACGCCCAGGTACGGGTGCTCGAGACGGCGCGGCCACCGGGAGCGTGAGGCCTGGCATGGTAGGATTGCCGTGATGGCAGTCGCGGGGTTGGGGTGAGGCTCGGTGCGGCAGCTGATCATCGTCATCTTCCTGCTCGGTGCCGCTGCACTGGAAGTGCTGGTTCTGCCGCGTTCGACACCGTACGGCCTGTTCCCGGACCTCGTACTGGGTGTCGTGCTCGTTGCGAGTGCGGTCGAGGGGCTGCGAGCTGGCCTCTTGTGGGCCGCTGTCGGAGGGCTCGCGCTCGACCTCCTGGCTGCGCATCCGTGGGGCGTGCATGTGCTGGCCTTGCTGCCAGCGGCCGTGGTGGGGGCAGCGGCGCGCCGGAGCATGTATCGGAGCGCGGTCCTGCCGCTCATGGGCTTCGTCGGTATCGTGACGCTACTCTATCGCTTCCTCCTGACGCTCCTGCGGTGGCCGGGCGAGGCGGACGTGTGGGTCGACGCGACGATCACCGCGATCCTCGTCGGGCTGCTGAACGTGATGACCGTGCCGCTCGTGTATGCCGTCGTCGCGCTGTTCGGGCGCGTGGGGGTCGGCCGTGCGCGCTAAAGTCGGACGGCGGGGACTCGACCTGCCGGCTCCCAAGTCGATCGTCCCCCCGACCGAGCCGGAACCGGCGCGGGACGAGCGACTGACGCGCCGCGTCTTTCTCCTCCGCAGTGCCATGGTGCTCGGTTTCGGCGCGGTGCTCGCCAAGCTGGGCTTCATGCAGCTGCGCGAGCGACCACGCTATCAGCAGGCGGCGCAAGGTAGCATGGTGCGCTTCGAGCCGTTGCGGGCTCCGCGCGGACTCATCCTCGATCGGAACGGCGAGGTGCTGGCACGGAACCGGCGCAGCTGGACGGTCTCGCTGGTCCCGGCCGAGTTGCCGGAGGAGGAGACGGAGCGGCAGCTGGTGCGCGAGCAGCTCATCGCGGCGCTACAGCTCGACGACCTCGTCGTCGTGCATCGCCCGGCGCTGCCGGCTGGACACGAGCGAGAGATCCTGGACCAGCTGGCGGCGCTGCTCGGCACTTCTGGGGCTGAAGTGGCGGGAACCGTTTTCGGTGCGCCGCAGGATCAGCAGTACGTCATCGTGCGCGAACAGCTTCGCCCCGAGGAAGCCCGGACGCTGGCGGAAGACGTCAAGCGGCTACCGGGGGTGCATGTTCTCAACCGGTTCGACTATGTGGTGCTCTCGGCACCGGGCAGCGCCGTCCCGGTCGCGCTGGCTCGGGATGTCCCGCGCGAACTGGCCTTGACGCTCGCCGCCAACCCGACGGCACTTCCCGGGGTGCGTGTGACTGACGACACGCTGGTGCGCGAGTACCCGGCGGGCCCCGAGTTCTCGCACATTCTCGGGTACGTGGGCCCGATCACCCGCGAAGAGTACGAGGCGGCTGGTGGCGACAGCCCGGCCAATCCGTATCGCCCGGACGACCGGGTGGGACGCGGTGGGGTCGAGCAGGCGATGGAGGAGGCGCTGCGTGGCCAGCACGGTGGCCGCTGGGTGCAGGTCGATGCCCGGAACGTCGTGGTCGGCGAGCTTCCGGAACGCCGCCGTGACCCGGTGCCTGGGCTCACGGTCGTCCTCACGATCGACGCCACGCTCCAGCGTGCCGTGACGCAGGCACTGGCCGAGGGGATCGCGGCGGCCGATCGAGCAGCGCGCGAGCAGGGGCGTGATCCGGTCGGCTCGGGTGTGGCGATCGTGCTCGACCCGCGCTCCGGCGAAGTGCTGGCGCTCGTCTCGCTGCCGACCTACGACAACCAGCGCTTCGTGCGTGGGCTCAGTCAGGCCGAGTACGAGGCGCTCCTCAACGACCCGTTCCACCCGCTCGTCAATTTCGCGATCAGCGGCGAGTTCCCGCCGGGTTCGACAGTGAAGCCACTGTTGGCCTGTGCCGGCCTCCAGGAAGGTGTCATCACCGTCGAGACGACCTATACCTGCCGTGGCTCGATCCGGGTGCCGACCGTGTGGGACGAGCAGGGAGGCAATACCTACGTCTGCTGGCTCGCGACTGGACACGGTGCCATCACCGTCCTGGACGGCATCGCGCAGTCGTGCAACGTGTTCTTCTACAACGTCGGGGCACCGGGGCAGGTGCCCGAGGGCGGAACCGAGCCCCTGCACTATTACATTCCGGGAGATCCGAACAAGCACTATTTCGAGGGGCTGGGAATCGAGCGGATCGAGCGGTACTTGCGCGAGGTGTTCGGCTTCGGCCAGCCGACGGGGATCGAGCTGGCTGGCGAGGCCGACGGTCTCGTGCCGAATCCGCGCTGGATGTTCCAGACGTTGCGGGAGTACTGGTCGGTCGGGGATACTATAAACGTCTCCATCGGCCAGGGGCACCTGGCCTGTACGCCGTTGCAGCTGGCCTGTGCGTTGGCCGCGATCGCCAACCGGGGGGCGTATTATCGGCCACGCATCGTCAAGGAACTGCGCGACACGGCTGGGCAGGTCGTTCGTCGCTTCGAGCCCGAACTCGTCCGGCAGCTCGCGATCGCGCCCGAACACATCGAGACGGTCCGCCGCGGTATGCGACGCACGGTAACCGACGGTACGGCAAAGGGGAAGTTCGTGCGAACGGGTGACGACATCCCGATCGCTGGCAAGACTGGTACCGCCGAGTACGGCGAGGCGGAAAACGGCCGGTACAAGAAGTCGCATGCCTGGTTCGCGGCCTTCGCACCGTTTGACGATCCCGAAGTGCTTGTGCTCGTCCTGATCCGCGACGGCGGCGAGGGCGCGACCTTTGCCGTACCGGTCGCTGATCGGATTCTGGCGACCTACTTCGGGCGTGCAGCCTGAGGCGAGAGGAACAGCGGGAGAGGGACGACGATGCTGGACGGAGAGCGATTGGAGGCAGCGGTACGCGTCCGTGGTACGCAGGATGGTGTGCGACTGATCTTGCCGCGTGGCGTACCGTTCCCGTCGGTGCTGGCGCACGTCCACGACGTCCTGGATACGCGGCCAGCGTTTTTCCGGGGTGCGGCGCTGGTCCTCGACTTTTCCGAGCGCGAGCCGGTGCTGGAGGAGATCGTCGCGCTGCAGCACCTGCTCGACTCGCGTGGTGTACGCATTCAGGCGATCAGCGCGGAGACAGCTGAACACCGCGAGCGCCTGGCCCGCTGGGGGTTCCGCACCGAAGCGCCAGAACCACCGCGTCGCCTGCGCCTGGTCGAGCCGGGCAGTGAGGAGGGGCCGGACGGCGCGGCGACCTACGTGCGGCGCACCTTGCGTTCCGGCATGAGTGTGGAGGCGCCGGGCCACCTCATCCTGATCGGCGATGTGAACCCGGGGGCGCTCGTCGTTGCCGGTGGCGACGTCTTGGTGTGGGGAGTTGTGCGGGGAACAGTGCATGCCGGGCGCAACGGAGATGCCGAGGCGGTCATCGCGGCGCTGCGGCTGGCGCCGATGCAGCTGCGGATCGCGCATCTGGTCGCACGGGCGCCGGATCGGGGCGCGCAGCTCCTGGACGAGCCGGCACTGGCGCGCGTGGTCGATGGGCAGATCGTGATCGAACCGTGGCGGATCGAACGGCGATAGGACATGGCCAGCAGGAGGGGTGCGGTGGAGGAGCAGCAGGATCGCAACGGTCGTGTCATCACCATCACGTCCGGGAAGGGTGGTGTCGGCAAAACGACGACGACCGCGAACGTCGGCGCAGCACTGGCTGCCCGGGGCAAGTCGGTCGTGCTCGTCGATGCCGATATCGGCTTGCGCAACCTGGATATCGTCCTCGGGCTCGAGAACCGCATCGTCTACGACATCGTCGACGTAGTGGAGGGACGCTGTCGGCTGCGTCAGGCGCTCATCCGCGACAAGCGACTGGCGAATCTCGCGCTCATCCCGGCGGCGCAGACCCGCGACAAGGAAGCGGTCTCGCCTGAGCAGATGAAGGAGTTGTGCCAGGAGCTGCGGCAGCAGTTCGACTTCATCCTCATCGACTCGCCGGCAGGGATCGAGCGCGGGTTCCGCAACGCGATCGCCGGTGCCGATGAGGTGCTGGTCGTGACCAACCCGGAGGTCTCGGCGGTGCGGGACGCTGACCGGATCGTCGGGCTGGTCGAGGCGGCAGAACTGCCACCACCGCGACTCATCGTCAATCGGATCGATCCGGAACTGGTTCGTCGCGGCGATATGCTCTCGGTCGAGGACGTTCTGGAGATCCTGGCGATCCCGCTCATCGGGGTGGTGCCGGCCGATGAGGAGATCGTGACGGCGACGAACCGGGGTGAGCCGGTGGCGCTGGATCCTCACTCGCGGTCGGGTCAAGCGTTCCGGGACATCGCGGCCCGGTTGCTCGGTGAAGACGTTCCGTTCCAGCCGCTCGAACTCCCGGACGGCGTCTGGCGGCGCATGCTGCGGGCGCTCGGCTTCGGTGGTCGGACGTGATGGTGGAGGAGGACGCGAGGATGGGCTGGTTGGATGCGCTCTTCGGTCGCGGATCGAGCCGGGCAGCGCGCGGCAGTGCCCAGGTGGCCAAACAGCGACTGGTCGAAGTGCTGGTCTACGACCACGTAAAAGTGACGCCTGACGTGCTGGAGGCGATCCGTTCCGAGATGTGCCAGATCCTCTCCCGCCACCTCGATATCGATGCCGACCGGATCGAGATCAGTATTGTCCGGGGTGACGGTGGCGATCGGCTGGTCGCGAACGTTCCGGTGCGACGGGCTGGTACGGGGCGGCGCTGACAGCCGAGTGCGGGGATGCTATAGTGCTATACGATCACCGTCGCACTGATCGGACGAACTGAACGAAAGGGAGCAGGTGGCATGGTACCGGTACCGGTGGTCGGGATCCATCATATCGGGATCGTGGTCGAGAACCTGGACGAGGCGATCGAGACCTACAAGAAGCTGGGGCTGACCTTCGACGGCATCAAGGAGTTTCCCCACACGCGGATCGGGCTCTTTCGCGGGGGCGAGGGGCATGTCGAGTTGTTCGAGCCGAAAGATCCCGAGTCGGACCTGGGGCGGTTCCTGCGCGAGCGCGGGGGTGTCCATCACGTTGCGTATGCCGTCCACGACATCCGCACCGCGCTGGCGCAGCTGGAACAGCAGGGGTTCGAGTTGATCCATCGCGAGCCGGTGATCGGCTTGCACGGTTTGCCGGTCGCCTTCGTCCACCACAAGTCGTGCCACGGTGTGCTGACGGAGCTGGTCGAGGTACCGGCCGACGGCGGACACTGAGCGTCTCGTTGCCTCCAGAGGAATTACTGGCACCCGCCCGCCTGGGCGGGTGTTCTGCTTGCAGCGCTAGGTAAGCGCCGGAAGGGTCGCATCATGTAGAGTACAGGGCATGCGAGTGGCCGGAAGCGATCGGGTGCAGAGGTGCGATCGGCACGGCCGCTCCATTGGCTGGAGGGACGCGGTAGCGCACACGCTCGCGAGGGGGCCGAGCATGACGTCGGTCGAGATCCGCCGTGTGGTGACCGATTCGGGGATCGAGATCGCGCCGGTGTATCGCGACACTGGCCGCCCGCCGGAGCCCGATCCCGGCGAGTATCCCTATACGCGCGGTATCCATGCCACCATGTACCGGGGCAAGAAGTGGACGATCCGGCAGTACGCCGGGTACGGCTCGGCCGAGGAGACCAACCGGCGCTTTCGCCTGCTGCTCGAGCGGGGGCAGACTGGGCTGAGCGTCGCTTTCGACCTTCCGACGCAGCTCGGGTACGACTCCGATCATCCGCTGGCGCGTCCCGAGGTCGGTCGGGTCGGGGTGGCGATCTCGACGCTCGACGACATGCGGCGGCTGTTCGAGGGGATCGACCTGGGGGCTGTCACGACCTCGATGACGATCAACGCGCCGGCGGCCATCCTGCTCCTCATGTACGAGATCGTGGCTGAGGAGCAGGGGGTAGATCCGAAGCAGCTGCGGGGGACGATCCAGAACGACATCCTCAAGGAGTATGCGGCGCGCGGTACCTACATCTTCCCGCCGCGCCCCTCGATGCGGCTGGTCGTCGACACGTTCGCTTACTGCAAGGAGCGGCTCCCGAACTGGAACACCATTTCGATCAGCGGCTATCACATCCGCGAGGCTGGTGCCACCGCGGTGCAGGAGATCGCCTTCACGTTGGCGAACGCGATCGCCTACGTGCGAGCGGCGATCGAGGCCGGGCTCTCGGTCGACGAGTTCGCGCCGCGACTCAGCTTCTTCTTCGGGGCCCACAATAACTTTTTCGAGGAAATCGCCAAGTTCCGAGCAGCGAGGCGGATGTGGGCGAAGATCATGCGGGAACGCTTCGGCGCGCAGAACCCGCGTTCCTGGATGCTGCGGTTCCACACGCAGACGTGTGGCTGTACGCTGACGGCACAACAGCCGCTCAACAACATCGTCCGGGTCGCCTACCAGGCGCTGGCTGCGGTGCTCGGTGGCACGCAGAGCCTCCATACCAACGCCTACGACGAGGCGCTGGGTCTGCCGACCGAAGAGTCGGCGACGATCGCCTTGCGGACGCAGCAGATCCTGGCCGAGGAGACCGGGGTGGCCGATACGGCTGACCCACTGGGTGGGTCGTATTTCGTCGAGGCGCTGACCGACGAAATCGAGCGACGCGCCTGGGAGCTGATCGAGGCGATCGAGGCGCTCGGTGGGGCGGTGAGTGCGATCGAGCGGGGATGGATCCAGGCGCAGATCGCCGAGAGCGCCTACCGGTGGGAAGAGGCGGTCGAGCGTGGTGAGCGCGTGGTGGTCGGCGTGAACCGATACCAGGATGCGGTACCCGTGCGCGTACCGGTGCACCGGCTGGACGAAGCGGCAGTGGAACGGCAGATCCGGCGGGTGCAGGAGTACCGGGCCAGGCAAGATGCGGGCCGGGTGGAACGCGCGTTGGCGCGAGTGGAGGAAGCGGCACGGGGCACGGAGAACCTCCTGCCGGTACTCCGCGAGGCGCTACTGGCTGGGGCGACGCTCGGACAGATCTGCGGACGGCTGCGCCAGGTGTGGGGCGAGTACCGGCCGCGGTTTTAGGGTTCGTGAACCGAACGGTTCCCACGCGGATGGGTCACGTGGTCCCCGAGTTTTGACGTTCTGTCGCCCGACCAGGAGGTCGACGGAGCCTAGCAGTGTGCGAGCAGCGTCGAGGGCTGCGAAGATTGGCCTGATGATCAGGAAAACGGCCACGGGCGGCCTGGCTGGCTGTGGGCTCCTCTACAGCCGAGTGAGGATGGGCTGAAAAGCGCGTCGTGACGCGAATACTCGGCTCGCAGAAGCGGTATTGCGGGTGATCGTTGCACCGTCGACCTCCAGTCGTGCAAAAACCCCGGGGGGTCGACGGATTCCCGTTGTCTCACTGCTGTGTTGTCAGGGTGGCGGGAGCCGAATTCCCGAAGCGCTTGCGCTGGTGTGTCTACTGCGGTATGCTCGTAACGCGACAACCGCGTTACGACGCGAAGCTGCTTGGGGTTTTGGCAGTACCTATGAGGGCTTGAAACGCGCGAATCCACACCCACATCTACTACCGGAGCCCCGGTTTTGGCAGTACCTATGAGGGCTTGAAACATTGAATGAGCTGCCAGTCTGACGCGGTGGTCAGCGGTTTTGGCAGTACCTATGAGGGCTTGAAACGCTGGCCCGCGCCAGCCAAGCGCGGGTGGCGGCCACAGGTTTTGGCAGTACCTATGAGGGCTTGAAACAGGCTTCGAAACGAAGCTCATTTGGGCTCCGGTAGGGTTTTGGCAGTACCTATGAGGGCTTGAAACACAGCCGACCACACAGGGACTATAATAGGAAGCGAAGTTTTGGCAGTACCTATGAGGGCTTGAAACCCCTTGTGGCCGCCACCCGTGCTTGGCTGGCACGCGGTGTTTTGGCAGTACCTATGAGGGCTTGAAACCGCGTCGTCAACACGCTCATCCGGACGAACACGCGCGTTTTGGCAGTACCTATGAGGGCTTGAAACTACGTCTACCTCCGCCCCCAACTCGCGGAGCTCGTGGGTTTTGGCAGTACCTATGAGGGCTTGAAACTTCAGCGAGCTCACGACAAAATTCGTGAGCTCGCGCGTTTTGGCAGTACCTATGAGGGCTTGAAACCCATCACTGCGCCTCCCGTCCAGTTTCCCCGGGGGCGGTTTTGGCAGTACCTATGAGGGCTTGAAACACGAGCTTCTTCGTCGCAGCACGCAGCTCGCGTGGGAGGTTTTGGCAGTACCTATGAGGGCTTGAAACCGAACTTCCGAACTGCCGTGACCGTGGCAAGCCGCGGTTTTGGCAGTACCTATGAGGGCTTGAAACTTACCCTCGAGCCGCCTGGGCTCGAGGGACACGAAGTGGTTTTGGCAGTACCTATGAGGGCTTGAAACCGAACCCTGTCTCGAATCTCATTCTCGGCCGCGAGCGGTTTTGGCAGTACC
>Ga0066871_100445_pt1 | contig 25368 bp, 24 predicted proteins | sample CeladaPassage60B_FD_62209 | JGI IMG/M metagenome (GOLD analysis project Ga0066871, IMG submission 62209) | Cellulose-adapted microbial communities from the Joint BioEnergy Institute, USA - Passage3 60B | ecosystem: Engineered > Bioreactor > Continuous culture > Unclassified | place: USA...
CAGGATTCGGGAAGCTCTTGTTTTTCTCCTTTACCCCGATCGGGCTCGTATGCGTATTGACCGGAATCGCGGCGATGCTGTGGCTCCGCCGCTTTCTGCCGCGGAATAAGGAAGGAAGTGCGCACGAACCGGATAGTCTATCGTCCGATGAACTCGTCCGCAGATATCAAATGATGCACAATTTGTTTCGCGTGCGGGTCAATGCGGACTCTCCTCTGGTGGGGAAGAGGCTGTGGGAATTGGACATTCCCGCGCGTTTCGAGGTCAATGTGATCGAGATTCGCCGGAAATTGTCCTTGAAAAATCAGTTTCTCAAAACGGTCGATCAAGAGGTGGCCGGGCCGGAATCGGTTGTGCAGGAAGGCGATGTATTGTATGTGTACGGCCCGTATAAGCAGGTGCGGTTGTTCGCGGAAACGTGCGGTTTGACGATGCTCGATCGCAAGGTGGAGGAACGTCTCCCTCAAGAAGGCGAGGAGGCCTCTTACGTGACGGATGAAGTCGGTGTTGCCGAACTGATGTTGACGCCGTATTCGCGGCTCAACGGTCTTCCCGTCAGCCAATCCCGGTTTCGTGAAAAATATCGCGTCAACATTTTGGGCATCAAACGGAAAGATCAGTACCTGCTGCACAATTTGAAGGATGTCACGATGCGCAACGACGATATTCTTTTTATCCAAGGCAAATGGGAGGATATCGCGCTGCTGGCGGCCGATCAGGAAGACGTGGTCGTGATCGGGCAGCCGCTGGAGGAATCCCGCAAAGTGACGTTGGATCGCAAGGCGCCGATCGCCGCCGGTGTCATGCTGCTGATGATCGTATTGCTCGTGACCGAGCTGATCCCCGCTGTCGCGGCCATTATGATTTCCGCATGCCTCATGGTTTTGCTGGGGTGTGTGCGCAACATGGAGGAAGCGTACAAGACCGTCAATTGGAGCAGTGTCGTGCTGATCGGCGGCATGATTCCGATGTCGATCGCCATAGAGAAAACCGGGGCGGCCAATCTGCTGTCGGAAGGGTTGGTCGGTTTTCTGGGGGATTACGGGCCCATGGCGCTGTTGGCCGGGATTTATTTCGCCACCTCCATCATGACGTTGTTTCTCAGCAATACGACTTGCGCCGTGCTGCTTGCGCCGATTGCGCTCTCGACGGCGCTGCAGATGAACTTGAGCCCTTATCCGTTTTTGTTTGCGGTCGCGATCGGGGCGGGCATGTGCTTTGCCGTGCCGTTCTCGACGCCGCCCAACGCCATGGTCATGGCGGCCGGCAGCTATAAATTTATGCATTACATAAAAGTCGGCCTGCCGCTTCAGTTGATCATCGGCATCGTCATGTTGCTGGTCATTCCGCTCTTATGGCCGTTTTAAAAAGCGCAAGTTACTTCCGTGAGGGGCGTCCCCAAAGTCATCCGGCATGGATGCGGGGCGTTCCTTTTTACGTTGTCAAAAAACGCCCCTCCGAATAGGGGGCTTTGTAATGCAACGCGAATAGGACGGTTGGACAGAGTGTAAAACCAGTCTTCACAATCAACTGAAGCCTGCCCGGTTTTTATCATGTCCTCCAGCTTTCGCCGAGAAGCCGGTTCCTGTAGCCGGCTCCTGCAATAAGTTTATTGGGATTTTTTACTTTTTTTGGCGGGGGTGTCGTAGAATAAAGGTAATGAATTTTGTGTGGGGAGGGTTGTTGCATGAAATTGCGGAAACTGGTTGATCTGATCCCCAATGCGGTTGTCCAAGGGAATATAGATATAGATATCGAAATCAAGGGCATATCCAACCACTCACAGCGAGTTTCGCCGGGGGATCTGTTTGTTTGCATCTCAGGCATTCCGGGTTATCAGGTGGATCGGCATCCCTATGCGAAAGATGCGGTTCGGGCGGGAGCCGTGGCGGTTGTCGCCGAGCGAGGCGTCGATGTCCATGATGTGCCGGTCATTTTCGTGAAAAATTCGCGACATGCGCTGGCGGTGCTGTGTGCGCATTTTTATGGTTATCCGAGCAGCGAACTGAAATTGATCGGGGTTACGGGCACGAACGGCAAGACGACGACTTCTCACATGATTGAGGCGATTTTTCGATACGCCGGCCACAAAACCGGGTTGATGGGGAACATCGGAACGAAGATCGGCGACACGTTGTTCAAAACGGACATCAATACGCAGGAACCGCCTGTACTGCAGGCAAATCTTCGACGAATGGCGGATGCGGGCTGTGCGTATGCCGTAATGGAAGTGACATCGCAGGGGATTGATGCCGGCAGGGTAATAGGCTGTGATTTTCGCACAGCCGTGTTTACGAACGTGACACAAGATCATCTGGACTATCACGGTACAATGGACAATTACATCGCTGCCAAAGGGCTGTTCTTTTCCCGCCTCGGCAACGGGTTCCATGCCGATCCAAAAACGCGCAAGTTTGCCGTTCTGAACGCGGATGATCAAGCTTCGGCCGTCTTCCAAAAACTGACGGCGGCACATGTGCTGACTTACGGCATTCGGGAGGAGGCGGACGTACGGGCGGAGGACATCCGATTAAGCGCACGGGGCACGACGTTCCGGGTGGTCACATATAAGGGGACTTCCGAAATGCGGATCGGTATGGTGGGCACGTTCAACGTCTATAACGCGTTGGCGGCGATTGCGACCGGACTCGTCGAAGGACTGACGCTGGAAACGATTCGGGATGGGCTTGCGTCATTGCCCGGCGTTCCGGGACGGCTGGAGATGGTGGACGAGGGGCAGCCGTTTCCTGTTCTGGTCGATTACGCCCATACGCCGGACGGCCTGGACAATGTGCTTCGGGCTGTCCGGGCGTTTGCCGACAAAAAAGTCATCACCGTGTTCGGATGCGGCGGCGATCGCGACCGCTCGAAACGCCCCGTTATGGGTGGGATTGCGGCGGAATACAGTGACTATGTGATCGTAACGTCCGACAATCCTCGTTCCGAACCTCCTGAACGGATTTTGAAGGATATCGAGGAAGGTTTGCGCGAGAAGCAATATTCGGCCGACAAATATGAATTATTGGAAGATCGTGCCGCGGCGATCGAACGTGCGGTCGCCATGGCGAGCGCGGGGGACGTCGTTGTGATTGCGGGCAAAGGCCACGAAACGTATCAAATCACGAAGAACGGAACGATACACTTTGACGACCGGGAGGTCGCTCGGGAGGCCATTCGGAAGAGGCAGGTCGGGGTGTCCGGTTAATTGGGCAAGACGGGAAACCGGTTTGCTGAAAGTGCCTGATCCGATTCGGCAAAAAGGCATTTCCACGATCATGTTCATGAATCGAAATTAGCACGTTCTGGTACGGAGTTATTAGCAAGGTCATCCCGCAAGGGGTGGCTCTCATTTTTTTGTTGGAGGAAAACATGGTAATGGTCAGGAGTGTGGACATCGGCCGTGTCGTTTTGTTTTAGCGGGAGTACGATATTTCGAATAACGCGGAGGGGGTGATGCCATGATTCGAAAAGGCGGCGGCAGCCTGGCGCTGAAAAATAAATGGAAGAAGACGAAGTGGTTGCTGTCGGACCGTACACTGAGACGATTTGTTCCGGAAACGAAACTTTTCAACAGTTCGTCGCTCGCCGATATGACGAAGCGGTACAAAATGGTATACTTTAAACCGACGAGAGGAACGGGCGGGAACGGAATTGCGCGGATTACGAGAATCCGGGGGAAAGCATTTCGCTTCAAAATCAACGAAAGAACGGCCGAGGCTTCTTCCGTCCAATCGCTTTTCGGCAAATTGAAAAAGATCGCTCGCGGGAGAAGCTACATGCTCCAGCGGGGAATTCACTTGCAGACCGCTCGTGGCAGGCCTTTTGACTTTCGGGCGATGGTGCAGAAGTCGCGCCGGGGAAAATGGGTGTCCACCGCGGTGTTTGTGAAACTTGGAAAAAGAAACAAAGTCGTCACCAACTATCATCAAGGCGGAAAGCTTGCCCTCGCGGAACCGACGCTGCGCAGCGCCGGATACAATGAGGCGCAAATCCGGCGGTATTTGCGGGAACTGAAGACGTTGTCCTTGCAGACGGCACGCTGTTTCGATCGGAAAAATCCCCGATTCAAGGAACTCGGATTGGATGTGGCGCTTGATCGCAAGGGGAGATTGTGGATTTTGGAGGTGAACACCCGGCCGAATTTTTACGCGCTGAAGAAACTCCCCGATAAGAGCATTCACAGAACGGTCGTCCGATACGGCAAGGCATATGGCAGAACGAGATGAAAGCAGGACGAGAGGAGAGCCGCGGCTCTCCTCTCGCTATTTCACCCCAATAAGGTGAGCGACAAAATTGGGTAAAACGGCTGGCGTCCTCGGGGCGATGGAAAAGGGGAGCCATTCCACTTTGTGTTGCCGCTCCGTTGTGGTACGATGTGGAGTACAAATATTTGTCATTGCGCTTCCACAATGTTTGAACGATAACAATGCCAGTAATCCAGTTATGACTTAGAGAATAGGAGGTCTTACATATGTATGAACCGAAGATGAAAGAAAACGACAATAGTGTAGTTGAATTTATCGAAAGCGTGGGAAATGAGAAAAAGAAGGCGGATGCCTACAAGTTGCTGGAAATTTTTGAAGAGGTTACGGGCTGCAAGGCGAAAATGTGGGGGACGAGCATTATAGGCTTTGGGAAATATCACTATAAGTATGCGTCGGGACATGAAGGGGATGCGCCTTTGGTGGGATTTTCACCGAGAAAGGCGAAAATTAGTCTGTATTTGTTGTATGAAAGCGAGGAAAGGGAAAAATTATTGGGAAATTTTGGAAAACACACGAAGAGCAAGGCCTGTATTTATATTAATAAATTGGCTGATATCAATACCGAGGTTTTAAAGGAATTAATTAAACGCACTGTGGAAACATACCGGAAGCTTGATCCGAATGCATAAAGTTATGGAACATGAAGTCGAAGACGAATCGTTGGGTCAACCAATACTTTCCATCTGCCAATTTTGCTTTATACTGGACCTGGATTGGCCCAGCCGTGATTCATTTGCCAAATCCATCGATGAATTTGGCCAGAGTTTCATTGAATTTTTCCTTTTGGTCATAGAAAGATCCGTGTCCGGACAATTCAAACGGCACCAGCATCGAATTTCGGATCATCCGTTGTTGAATCTGTCCGAGCTGAAAAGGGACCACCTGGTCATGGATGCCATGAATAATCAAGGTTGGGACGCGAATGGATTCCAGGTCAGCGAACAGGACTTCGTTCAGCCAAGTTTTGGCAATGGCGGCCGTTGCCCATCCTGCCGCTTGCAAGCCCAACTGGAAAAACCAATCGGAGAACGCGGATGAAGTATGTTGAAAGAAAAACCGGTCTCCAAAATTGCGAAGCATGTGAGGACGGTCATCATAAGTTTCCTTGATGATTTGGTTTACGGTTCCCGGATCAATCCCGTATGGAAATTGGGGACGTTGGATTAAACTCGGAGCGGCGGCCGCAACGAGCACCAGCCTGGATACCCCGTACCCTTGATGTCGCCCCATATATCTGGCGGCGATCGCGCCGCCGGTGGAATGGCCGACCAACGTAAAACCGCTCAAACGTAAAGCTTCCACCACCCCTCTCACATCGTCCGCCAAAGTATGGTAATCATATCCATGGAACGGTTTATCCGATTTGCCGAAACCTCTTGTGTCGATTCCAATGCATCGATAACCCATTTGGGGCAGCTGATTAAACTGGTATTCAAACAATTGATGGCTGCCGGGCCAACCGTGCAAAAACAAAATGGCCTTTTGGCTTTCCGGATTCAAATCTTCAACATATATGTTTACATTGCCTCTTACCTTGACATAGTACCCCATATTGGCTCCTCCTTCGGGAAATCACCATTCGATATTTCATACTACTGGTCGGGTGCCTCCATTATTCCTTTCATTTTGTTGCCGGGCTAGGGGTTCGGGTCGTGACGACTTAAAAGCGAGTACAGGCAACGAATTATGTTATAATAAACTGGAAATCAAGGGCTGGCGGGATGCAAGCATCGCCTGTCTGAGGTTTCGAAGGGCGGGGAAATTTCTTTTTCGAACCGACATGGATTTGCCGGACTGAAATGCGATGGAAACGGATAGCGGATTCCGGATGAATGGCGCATCATGTTGGAAGCGCGGTTGGCAACGAATCACGTAAAGAAAGGAAAGGGATCGGCGATGTCGGAAACCCATCCCGTGGTCAAGAAGCTGCAGTATAAAGACCAAGGGCAGCCGGTATTGATCGTCAATGCGCCGAAAGCGTATGATGAGGTCATCCGTTCGTTCAACGGGGAAGTTCATAAGGAAATTCAAAATGAAACTTACGAATTCGTGCAAGTTTTCGGCACGACAAACGAGGAGCTTCGGGCGCTGGCCGTCAGTGCGTCGCGCGTGGCGGATGAAGACGGCTTGCTGTGGCTTTGCTATCCCAAAAAATCATCAAAGACTTACAAAGGCTCGGATTGCAGTCGTGAAAGTGTAGCTGGGTTGCTTGCCGAAGAAGGCTTCGAACCCGTTCGGCAGATCGCCATCGATGAGGATTGGTCCGCACTGCGATTCAGGAAGGTCGAGAACATCAAGAAAATGGTTCGGAAGTTCGCCGTAACGGAACTCGGCAAGAAGCGCACGGAACAGCAATAAAATGCAGGCGGAATAAAGGCAACCTGCGCGAAAAAGCGGGTTGCCTTCTATGTGTGCGCTCAGGCGGTCTCGGTTGAACTGAAGCCTTTACGGCTGAAAGAACTTTGCCAACAAAAGTTGGTGTTCCCCAAATGATCTGTTTGCGAAGTCGGCGTGCATCGGACAATATCTTTGCGGTTTTCATGTATAATAGAATTCAATCATACGCAGGACAAAACTACCATACTGTCAAGGAGACGCAGAGCAGGGAGACGCAGATGAACAAGAAAGCATTGGTCGTATTTAGCGGCGGGCAGGACAGCACCACGTGTTTGGTTTGGGCATTGAAAACGTTCGACCACGTGGAGGCGGTGACGTTTCATTACGGGCAGAGACACGCGCAGGAAGTGGAAGTGGCCAGCCGGATTGCACGGCACTTTCAAGTTCCGCACCACATTCTGGATATGGGGCTGTTGGGCCAATTGGCGCCGAACGCTTTGACGCGGGACGATATCGAAATCAAGGCGGGGGAAGGCAACAGCCTGCCGACCACTTTTGTCGACGGCCGCAATATGCTGTTCCTTACTTTTGCCGCCGTATTGGCCAAGCAGTCCGACTGCCGCCATCTGGTGACGGGCGTGTGCCAAACCGATTTCAGCGGGTATCCCGACTGCCGCGACATTTTCATCAAATCGTTGAACGTGACCTTGAATCTGGCCATGGATTACGAGTTTGTCATTCATACACCGCTCATGTGGCTGAACAAGAGGGAAACGTGGCAGCTGGCCGACGAATTGGGATATTTCGAGTATATCCGCGACAATACCTTGACTTGCTATAACGGCGTCATCGGCCAGGGTTGCGGAGAATGTCCGGCCTGCGAGCTGAGAAACAGAGGACTGCGGCAATATGTGGAAATGCGGGATCGGGTGAATTGAAGTGCGGAACGAAGTGGCTGTATGCAAAATCTTTACGTTCGATGCCGCCCATCAATTGGTGGGGCACAACGGAAAGTGCGCCAATGTGCACGGACACACGTACAAGCTGGAAGTCGTGTTGAAAGGTCCCGTCGTACCGCATGCCGGCGCTTCTTCCGAAGGGTTCGTGATGGATTTTCACGACTTGAAAAACATCGTCAAGGAACGCATAGTCGATCCGTGGGACCACAGCTTTTTGGCCATGGGGAATGAACCGGTGCTGGAGTCTCTCCGTTCGTCGAACTCCAAAGTGACGCTGCTCGGCTTTCGTACGACGGCCGAAAACTTGTCGGCCTATATTTGTTACGAATTAAAACGGGCGGGACTGCCCGTCTATTCGGTCAAATTATGGGAAACCCCCACCGCCTGGGCGGAAGTTCTGGCAAGCGACATTCCCGAACAGGGTCCGACGTTCCGGCCATACGGGGGTTGTGATGTTGGATAAAATACCGGTCATCGAAATTTTCGGTCCGACGATTCAAGGAGAAGGTTCCGTGATCGGAGTCAAAACGATGTTCGTCAGAACGTACGGCTGCGATTATCGCTGTTCCTGGTGCGACTCCGCGTTTACGTGGGACGGTTCCGCCAAAGATCAGGTGCGGATGATGGACGTTTCGGACATCGTCTCGGAACTTTCGCAATTAGCCGAAGGCAATTTCAGCTGGGTAACCATCTCCGGAGGCAATCCGGCCTTGATCGGGCAGCCAGTGCATAACCTGATCGATCAATTGCACGCGCTCGGCGTGAAAGTGGCGGTGGAAACGCAGGGAAGCCGGTGGCAGGACTGGTTTTCGTCCGTCGATGTGCTGACGGTCAGTCCCAAACCTCCCAGTTCCCGCATGCGCACCGATTGGGACGTGCTGGATCAGCTTTATCGGAAGTTGAAGGCGGGAAACTACGTGCTGAAGGTCGTGGTGTTCGACGATGCGGATTACGACTACGCCAAAACCGTCCATCTGCGCTATCCCGGCGTCCCGTTCTATTTGCAGGCGGGCAATGACCGTGTCGCACAGGAAGGCCCGACGGTCGAACGGCTGTTGAAAAAGCTGAATTGGCTGATCGAGAAAGTGGCCGCCGATTCCGATATGAACGAGGCGCGGACGCTGCCGCAGCTTCATACGCTGCTCTGGGGCAATGAACGCGGAAGGTAAATTCGCTTGCTGGGCTTCGGTTTGATATCGATTGAATCTTGAAAATGATGAAAATGATTGCAACATAGGGGGAACTCATGAGAACGCATCATTGGTTGCGGCTGGCCATGCAGGGAAACGTGGATGCGCAATATCATCTTGCCCTCGAGTATTTGTACGGGGACGAAACGGGCAGAAAGGACGAAAGGGAGGCGGCACATTGGCTGACCAAAGCGTCGGAGCAGGGACACATCGAGGCGCAGAAGCTGCTGGCCGCGCTGTATTATGACGGTTTGGGCGTACCCAAGTCGCTGGAGCTTACTTATTATTGGAACAAACGCGCCGCCGATCAAGGGGATATATCGGCCATGGCGTTCCTCGGCGTCATGCATGTCGCGGGAGAAGGCGTGGCTCAGGACGACAACAAAGCGCTGGAGTATTTGCTGCCGGCGGCAAAGCGGGGACATGCCATCGCGCAAGAGCAGCTCGGCGACATGTATCTTAAAGGCAAAATTGGCGGGCAACGACAGTTGGACGAAGCGTTGTATTGGTTCGAACAGGCTGCGGCCCAAGGCAGAGAATCCGCGAAGAAACGGGCGGAGTTAATCCGGCAATGGAAAGCCCAGCAGGCGTTGGAGTCGGAAAGCGAGGGCGACGAGTTGAAAACGGAAAGGAAAGAAACCATAGAGGATCAAACGCAGCCGCGATTAGAGGCTGTGATTCCCGAAATGGAACAGACCATTGCGCAATATTCCACGCGTCGTATCGACGATATCCGCGCCAATGCCGAAGGGCGATGCAGCAGCCTGCTGGTCCACGCGGCCGCCAACGGGTATATAGGCATGATGCGATCGGCATTGCAACACGGCGTTTCGGTGCAGGAAAAAGAATACGACGGCACCACCGCGCTGGAAGCGGCGGCGGCGTCCGGACATACGGAAACGGTCAGGTTACTCTTGGACGCATCTGCCAAAGTGAACTACCGCTCCGATCATCATATGGAAACGCCGTTGATGCTCGCTGCTCTGAACGGTCACCATGAAATCGTGGAACTGCTACTCGAGCGCGGAGCCGACCCCAAACTGGTCGGCAGTTACGGAAATGCACTACTCTATGCGACCGTCAGCAATCAAAAAGAAATCGCACGAATGCTGATCCGGCGAGGCGTTCATGTGAACATGCCCGGCCAGCACCGCGTCACCGCCCTTCACGTTGCCAGCTATAAAGGCTATTTTAACATCGTCATGATGCTGTTAAAAGCGGGGGCCGACGTTTCCGCCGTCGCTCACGGGGCATGGACGCCGCTATTGCTCGCGGTATGGAAAAGAAAAGTCAAATGCGCCCGCGCTTTGCTGGAATACGAGGCGGACCCGAACGACCGGCTGCCGACGGGGCAAACCGCGCTGATGCTGGCGGCGGAACGGGGCAGCGTCGAATTGGTCCGACTGCTTTGCAGCTACGGTGCCGACGCGTCGGCACGGGATCACAACGGGAAAACCGCCTTATCGTATGTCAGAGGAAACACGGAGATCTCCCGGATCATTTATTTTGGAGGGTAGTATCCTGTCTTCGGTACTCGTTCGGCGAGATGCCCTCCTCCGTTTGAACACTTTGCTGAAATATTTCTCGTCCTCATAGCCGACGGACCAGGCGATCCGGGAAATTTTCATGATGTTCTCAGTATAGTGCTCTTCCAGATACCGGGCGATCCGCTTCATCGTGTCGGGATGGTCCGGCTGCGGCGATCCGCACACGTCCGCCATGCAACAACGCAGACATCCTACAGCAGGATGTCTTTTGCTTTTATATCGGAAAAATCGCTGTTGTTCTCCGGATAAAAAAAGGCAGTCCTTGGGGCGAAGTGAACGCGAACGGCACGGCGGGCAAGCTGATTTCCCTGCTGAACGGCAAAATTAAAGGATTGATCGGAATGACCGCCAATTTCAACGCAGAGAGCAACACGGCGAAGCGCCAAAGCGGAAAAGTCTTAAAACACCACAGGGGGATCTCCTTTCGATTCCATTTGACAACGAGCCCGTTGCTAAGATATAATCCAAAACGACACTTAGTAAATTAGTAATTTAGTAAATCAGTAGTTCGGCTCGACGGTCAGTCAATTCTCGACGGTCAACATATTTTGGAAACGAGGGATCACACATGAAAATTCCGACCACCTTGAAGCATAAACCGGTCGTGGTATGCGAGAATTATGAAAACGTGGATGGAAAGTACGCCTATCAATCGGACGCCAAAGGCCTCTCTTTGGGTCTTGCGCAGTGGAACGACCGCGGCAAAATCGACATCTCCGCCAAGGTTTGGCGGCATACGGGAGAGAAGTGGTCGAGGCAATCGGAAGAACTTCCGCTGCATCGGGTGCTGGACCTGGCCATTTTGGTCTGCCGGGCCAAACTGCATTTTCAGGATGCCTATCGATATGAGAAATTGTACGATCCCGAAAAACCGGTGATCGACCGCATCGGCCTGCAGGGCGATGCCATGACCGTTGCGGTTTGTCAAGACAACGACATGATCGATGAAGACATCCGGTTGTTTAACCAGGTGCTGAGTGAAAACGGGGAACTGCTCGGCGAAAGGCTGCGCGTATTGTCGAGAATATTGAAAGAGATGGGATATGAATGAACAGCAGAAAAAAACAATTGATTGAGGAGAAGCGGGAGTTTTACGCCGGGAAATGAACTTGGAGAATCCATAGGCGTCGGACAGATGGGCGCCAAGTCAAGACAAGTTCAGGAAAGCGAAAACGTGATGCCGATGCGGCAGCCGCAAGCGAATGTTGCGCAAAAGCGCGCTTCTTGCCTTCGGAACCGCGCTGCAGCTCTTGCGAAGTGCTGGTTGTACATCACCCCGGAGGAAGACGGGAAGCCGCGCGTGTACGGGATGACTCCGGAAGTGATGCGGTATTTTGAACAAATCCTGGAGAAATGGGGGCAGAGGGCGGACGGATGACGAAAAAATACCCCTGATCCGGAATTCCGGCAGGGGTGCGTCCCAATATTAAGCGTAAACGTCATACAGCCCCGGACTGTGTTCGTTCGGCATTTCCGGCAGGACCGGCATGGGGTGCGGCTGCGGCGGAGGAACGACTTGAAGGTCGCCGCCGTTCCGGCTTGGCGATTTCCCGTTGAAAATCTCGGCGATTCGAGTGTTGTCCAATCGGAAATTGAATTGGGCGTTGTGAAAGCCCATATCCACGTATTTTCGGCATTCCGGGTATTTGTTGGTATCGTAATTCGGTACCGGAAACAGCTTGCCCCAGTCGACGCCCAACGTCTCCAGCGCTTTGGCGAAGGCGTTCTGATGGGCATTATCCCGGACAATAAGGAACGCCAACGTTTCGCGAAACGTTTTATTGGAGCTCATTTCGTAAATTCGCGATTTTTGCAGTACCCCCGTCGTTTCCAGCATCAAATTGTTGAGGAGATCCGCAATGAGGTTGCCGTGACTGTACACATAGCTGCCCATCCACGGGTTGCCCGAGGCGTCGTAAGGAATCGAGCTTTGCGCACCCATGATATAGTGATTGGGATTGGCGTGTCGGACCGCATCATCCAGGGGGGCGCCGTCTGATCCCGCACTGCCGGGAAGTTCTTCGCCGGAGCCGGTCAGCAATTGGTTGATCGTATGCTGAACGAGCTCCACGTGGCTCAGTTCCTCGAGAAACACGCCGCGAATCAGGTCCCGATACTGCAGGGCGCTGCCGCGGAAGTTGTTGCTTTGAAAGAAAAACTGCATCATCGTTCGCATTTCTCCGAAACGGCCGCCAAGGACTTCCTGCATGACTCTCGCAGCTTGAGGATCCGGTTTATCGGGCACAATCATGTTGATTAAATCCTCTTTGTAAAAATACAACGCATTAACCTCCTGACGAGCAAATTTTTGACTCGGTTGTCGTCCTTAGTTTGATTGGAGGATTGGCGTATTATTCGAAAACACCGATTCCGCACGTACGTGCGCATCCGCGGCGAACAAAACAGCGGGTCTCGCTAAAGACCCGCGTTTCTCCCAAGGAGCCGTCAACCTTGCGCCGAACCTTTGTCCGCATTATTCGCATTATCCGCATTGCCCGTTCCGCCCGTATTCGAGGTGAAGTGGTCTGATCCGCCTCCGCAAGCGGCCAGGGAAAGATCTTGTTAGGGAATCGCTTTCGCCTTGCTGCCGAGATAAAGCTCGATTTTTTCTTCTACGGTTCGCTGCACGGCATCTTGCCCCCGCCGGAGCGATTCTGCGGGCAGGGCGTCGCATTCCGCGCTCGTCATGCGCTCATCGCGTCCGAGCGCCTTAAGCAGCGCGATTTCCAGGTCGGTCGCGATGTTCACCTTGCTGATGCCGCCTCCGGGAAGTTCGATCGCCTGCCGGATCATTTCCGGCGGCACGCCGGACCCGCCGTGGAGCACGAGGTGGACGTCCGTCTTCTCCCGAATCGCTTTCAGTCTGGCGATATCGATTTTGGGCTTCCGCACCACATAGACGCCGTGTGCCGTTCCCACAGAAACCGCCAGCGCATCTACGCCTGTTTCCTGCACAAACTGCAAACATTCGTCGGGATCCGTATACAACTCCTCATCATGGTCCGTTTCGACGAAGTCGGTCGTGCCGATTTTCCCGAGCTCGGCTTCGACGGATACGCCGAAGTTTCGGGCATATGCGGAAACTTCCCGGCTGATGCGAATGTTTTCGTCCAGATCGTATTCGGAAGCGTCGATCATGACGGATGTGAAGCCCGCCGCGATCGCGTCGCGGATCGTGTCCATCGACTTGGTGTGGTCCAGGTGAAGCACGACCGGAATCGTGACCCCCTCAGACTCGACCGCTTGATAAAAGGCATCCGCAAACTGCAAGGGAGTTATGCCGTAACGAATCATCTCCTTGTGGGAAATCTGAACGATGACGGGAGACTGCATGGCTTGGCCGGCCCGAAGGATCGGCGCGATCATGGCGACATAGCGCGGGGCGAACGATCCGACGGCGTAAGCCCGCCGTTCCGCATCCTTCAACACTTCCCTCAATGTGGTTACATTTTCCGGAACGACGACGATAAAGTCAACCTGATTTTGAGCTCCGGACAGGAGTTCGACATGATTTCGATGAACAACCGCAATTTGCTGGCCATGTATGCGAGGAACGAAGCGATCCAGCCGTTGACGGACTTGATCGAGCGGTACGGGCCGAATTTGAAAGCAGCGTTTTCCCAGGAACAATGGGACATGGTTTCCGTCGACGGCGAGATTTACGCGCTTCCCACGTTCAACTACGAGGCGGTTACGGACGGGTTGATCATTCGCAAGGACTGGTTGGACAAACTGAACTTGCCGATGCCGACCACCCCCGATGAATTGTATGAAGTGTTGAAGGCCTTCAAGGAAAAGGATCCGGGAGGCGTAGGCAAAGACAAGGTGATCCCGCTCGCCATCCACGCGGGCGAAGACGGCAATGCGCTCAGTATCAGCGGATTGGCGGAAGCCTGGGGGATCGGACGCGGCCCGACCGATTTCGTCGTCGTCGACGGCGAGATCCAAAGCGGGCTGGATCAGCCCGGAGTCAGGGAATATGTGGCGTTCTTGAACAAACTGAACCGGGAAGGGCTGCTGGATCCGGACGCGGCCATATCCAAACACGGCGACGTGACGGAAAAAGTCGGCGCCGGTTTTGTCGGGGTCGCCACGTTCTCCTGCTGGGACTCCGGCGCCGTAAGGGCGCTGATGGAAAAGGTTCCGGACGCGGAACTCGCTTTCCTGCCGCCGCTGAAGGACAATAACGGCAATCAGCGGATTGCGGGCACGGGCGGGTTGTACAGCTTTGTCATCGTGCCGAAAGTGTCGAAAAAAGCGGCCGAAGTCGTGCAATTTGCCGACGCATTTTTGGCCCCGGCCCATTATACGCGATTGATTCTCGGCGAAGAGAACGTCTCGTACAAGATCGAAGACGGCAAGTATTATCCGATTTTCCCGGAATTCAACCAATTCAACAAAGGGCGCTGGTTTTACCCGGTCAACGAATCGTCCAAATATACGCCGCTGTTCGGCGCGAGGGCCCGCAAAGAGCCGGAAATGGCGATGCTGTGGGATGATATCAACGCGAAATCGGACGGATTCATGTACACCCCGGTCGTCAACCTTGCGCCGGTTGTGGAAGCCGAGCAAAAATACGGCCAGCCGCTGCGCTCGTTCAGCCATGAACGGTTGATCAAAATGCTGCTCGATGAAAAAGAACTGGCCAAGTTTGACGAATTCGTGCAAGAGTGGAAAAACAAAGGCGGCCGGGAACTGACAGAACAATATAACGCTTGGTATCAATCGACGAAGTAAAATTCGGTTTCATAACAGGGTGGAGAAACCTTCCAAGGCGGTTGCTTCTTCGTGGAGCAGCCGCTTTTGGTACAATCGAAGACGGAGACAAATCCAAAGTGGAGAGGAACGTGGGTCGGTATGTACGGTGTTTTGCCCACAGACAACGTGCCGGTGCTATATGAGGCGGATGCGGTCGTCGTCGGCGGTTCGCTGTCCGGGATCGCCTGCGCGGTGCGGCTCGCGCGGCATCGGCTGAAAACGGTCGTCATCGAACCGAGGACGTATTTGGGCCGGGAACTGACGGCCGCCCTTCGTCCATGGATCGACCTGCAGGATACGGAGCGAGATTCATTGCCGGAACTTATACGATACTGTCTGGAACACAGCGGCGCCGCCGGCGGGGAACTGGTGATTTCCGGCAGCGTGCCGCTGCATCCCGACAGGTTGAAAATCAGCCTGGAGAATCTGCTGGCCGATCACGGCGTCGATTTGATTTATGCTTCGTTGCCGATCGGGTTTGTTGGGCAAGCCGGAAGCATCGACGGTCTGGTGATCGCCAACAAGTCGGGGCGGCAAGGCGATTTTGTGCCGCTACGTGATCGACGCGACGGAAACCGCCGGTTGCGCCCGGCTGTGCGGGGAGGACGTGTCCCGTTACAGCTTGGGGAATTCCGCGTTGTATTTCCGGACGCTGGAGTTTACGGGTGTTGACGCGCAAGAGTTGAACGGGGACCGGCTCAATGTTCCGGAACACATCGGCGTCTTGGGCAACACGGTTCGATTTCGGGAAGGGATCCAAGGTTCGGGGCATCTGTATGCCGAATATTCGCTGGAGCTGGAAAGCGACAACCGTATGGAAGCCAACCGCAATAGAGAAATCCGGGCCCGCCATATCGGGTTTCGCCTGGCCGCGCATTTGATTCAGAACGTGCCGGCGTTTCGCAAGGCGTTTCTGGCCGCATCCTCTTGCGAACTGCACGGGCCGTTTCCGCGTGGGAAGGGAACGGACCCTTTCGCGCTTGGACGTCCGTCAGGCGGACGGCGGAGAGGGCTCGCCGACGGATCGACGTTGAAATCCGGGGTTTACAGTCTGGGCAAGTCCGTATATCGGGACGGCTGCACAGATTTGCTCGATCCGGTGCAAGCCTGCGTCATCGGCGAACAGGCGGCGCAGGAACTGCTCGCGCTGCGCGATCGTTCGCGGGCCATTTCGCCAAAAGCGTCTTCCGATTCGTCCTTCCGCTCCTCAACTGACCGTTTGCGTGTCGAAGCTTGCGCGGATCGCGGTCGTGAATTCGGCGCAGTTGAACTGCATGTCCCTTCTTCTGCCGGCGTCGATCGCGGCAGACAAACCGTTCCGGTAGAGGAAGCGGCTGTTCCGGTACTCCGGCGGGCGGACGTGCTCGTCGTCGGCGGCGGCACGAGCGGCGCATGCGCGGCCATTACGGCGGCGGGCGAAGGGATGAATACCGTGCTCGTCGATCTGAATCCCGGATTGGGAGGCACGGGAACTTTCGGCGGCGTGGACAGCTACTGGTTCGGCCGAAAGGTCGGGTTTGCGGCGAAAATTACCGCCGGCGTGCAGTCGGTACAGCAGGAACTGCGCTACAAGGGTCACAAATGGAACGTGGAAGCGAAGATGTACGCGCTGCTGCGCGATGCGGAGCGGGCGGGCGTCGAACTGCTGCTCAATGCCGTCACCTGCGGCGCGATCAAAAGCGGCAATCGGGTTTGCGGCGCGGTGGTGGCGACCCGCTGGGGACTTTGTGCCGTTCTCGCGTCCGTCGTCATCGACGCCTCAGGCGACGGCGATGTGGCGGCTTTTGCCGGCGCGGAATTCGTCTACGGCTCGGAGAAAGATCACGCGGTCATGTGGTACTCGTTAGCCCAGTTCAAGGAGCCGGGGAAGACGCAAAATAATTTCACGAGCATGGTGGACGTGTCCGATGCGCTCGATTACACGCGGGCGATCTTGGCCGGCCGCAGAAGGGGCGAGGCATGCCATGACCACGGTATCTATATCGCCACACGGGAAAGTCGCCATATCAAAGGCGACGTCACGATGCGCTTGACGGACCAACTGCTGCAGCGGCGCTGGCCGGACGTCGTCAATATCCACTTCAGCAACCATGACGTGAAGGGGGTCAGCGGCGCGGACTGGGTGAACGTCGGATTGATTCCGCCCAATCTGGAAATTGAAATTCCCTTCCGCATGCTGCTTCCGCAAGGTCTGGAAGGACTGCTCGTGGCGGGGAAAGCGGTCTCGGCCACACATGATGCGCTGCCGGCGATCCGCATGCAGGCGGATCTGGAAAATCTCGGCGCCGTTGCGGCGCTCGCGGCGGCGATGGCGGTGAAGGGAAAGCAACGTTTGCGCGAGATCGACATCCGCAGCCTGCAGGACAGACTGGTGAAAGAGGGGCTGCTTCCCGAGAAAGTGCTGAAGCGCACGTTGTCCCCGATTCTTTACCGGGAGGATGACTTGGTCCGTTTGGCCGAGTCCATCGAGACCAAACCGCTTTACGAATACGCCAATATGCGGATGAATGAAACGTACACCCGGCTGATTCCGTTCATCGAGATTTGTTCGGCGGGTCCGCGCATGGTGCCGATTCTGGAAAAGGCGATGGAACGCGCGGAAGGCGTCAAGAAAATCCGCCTGGCCCAGGCGCTGGCGCTGATGGGATCCCGCACCGGTGTGCCCGTGTTGATCGAGGCGATCCTGAAAGAGCTGGAAGGTCCCGAACTGCCGGTCCGCACGGCGGAAATCATGTATGTGCAGCTTCCGCCGGATCATGGAGCGATGCCGGATACGGCGTATTTGCTCTATTCGCTCGCGGCCGCCAGAGACCCTCGCAGTGTGGCCGTATGGCAACGGGTCGTGGACCTGTTGGATTTTCAGGAAGAAGATCTCAAAGACTCAAGAAAAGGACTGTTTTATTATATTGACGCGGTTTGTCAGGGAGCGGAGAGGCTGGGGGACCCGTCCGCCGTTCCGGTGCTGGAAACGATGCACCGTCATCCGCTGCTGCGCGGCCAGCAATGCACGGCGGAAGTGCAGGCGGACTATTTCTTGGAGCGCCGAGCGATGCTGGAGCTGGCCATCGGGCGTGCGCTCGCAAGGTGCGGCAGTCCGGAAGGGTATCGGATCCTGATCGACTATTTGCCGGACAACCGGGCGCTGCTCGCCAGGAGCGCATGGCTGGAATTGCGCCGGCTGAGCGGGCGTTCGTTTGCGGCCGATCCGGAGGTATGGGACAGATGGGTCCGGGAGGAAAAACCTTACCGACAACCCCAACCATTGATGCTCAGTCTGGATGTTGAGCCCGACAGCGAATCGATCCTGCGGCTGGAACGATTCGCGTGACGCGCCGCAAATGGCGACGGCCAAGGATGAACCGTCCTCCTGATGCACAGCGGGACCGAACGTTTGAATGGCAGCCATCATGGAGACACCCTTTGCGGGGTGTCTTTTGCTTTTTTTTGTTGATTCGGACGGCATGAAAAGCGAGACATCGGCAGAAAAAACCATGGCCGCAGCGAGGGGAGGCGGTTTCTTTTTCCTCTCTGTTCCCTACTGCCTCAACAAACAAAGTAAAACCACAAACGAATTTTCTAAAAATTCGTCAGCAAAAATATGCGTTTTTCCAAAAAAATCGAATATTCAACAATTGACGTGCAACTAAATTGGCACTAATATTATATAAAAAACAGAAGAATCAACAAAAATCAAAAAGAAAGCAGGGGTGCTTTTGCCGAAAGTCATCTTTATCGTATTGGACGGTCTGCGATTTGACACGGCCATAGCGCAAATGGGGTATGTTTGCCATCTCGTCGAGCAGGACAAGGCTGCGCTCTACAAAGTCAAATCGGAGTTGCCCAGTCTTTCCAGACCGTTGTATGAAGTGTTGCTGACCGGGACACCTAGCTGGATAAACGGAATCGGAAGCAATCAAGCGGTGCGTCTGTCTACCCAGAAAAGCGTTTTCCATCTTGCCAGGGAACACGGTCTGACAACGGCCGCGGCGGCTTATTACTGGGTCAGCGAATTGTACAATCGCGCTCCTTTTCATTTCATCGAAGACAGGGAGCAGCATCGCCTTGACCTGCCGATTCAACACGGCAAATTTTATTTTGAAGATCACTATCCGGATTCCCACTTGTTTCTGGACGCCGAATCGCTGCGGAGAATGTACGATCCGGACTTTCTGTACATACATTCCATGAACATTGACGATGCCGGGCACAAATTCTCGTCGGAATCCCGCGAGTATCGGGATGCGGCACTGAGGGCGGACAGTATTTTGGCGCAGCTTTTGCCGATTTGGATGAAGGAAGGGTATGAGATCGTCATTACTTCGGATCACGGGATGAATGAATTCGCCAATCACGGAGGAACCGGGGAAGCGGAGCGGGACGTGCCGTTGTTCGTCATCAGTTCCCGATGCCGGCCGGGCACTTACATTGAAGAATATGTTCCGCAGCTTGCCGTCGCGCCGTTGGTGTGCGACTTGCTGGACATCCCATGTTCCGCGGAAATGAAAGCGTTTAACATTCCGGGGTTCATCCGGGGGTCCATACACCCCGAATGACATAATCCACAAACCTACAAGGAGGAAAAAACGATGCAAGAAAAGAGACAATGGACAAAGCCGATGATGTTCGGGGTCATGCTGGTCCTGGCGTTCATGCTGGCGGCATGCGGTTCGAACAAAGGGGGGGCGAATTCGTCGTCCGAAGGCGATAACGGCGGAGAAGACAAAATTTTGACGCTGGAGGAACTCGTGCCGCTGGCGCAGAAGGAAGGCAAGGTCGTAAGCGTCGGCATGCCGGACGCATGGGCGAACTGGGAAGAAACGTGGAGAGATCTCAAAGAAAAGTATAATCTCGATCACTCCGACACGGATATGGGCAGCGTGGACGAGATCAACAAGTTTGCAGCCGAGAAAAACAATCCGACGGCGGACATCGGCGATGTAGGGATCGCTTTTGGTCCGATGGCGGTCGAGAAAGGAGTAACGCAGCCGTTCAAGACCGAGTATTGGGATGAAATTCCCGATTGGGCCAAAGACAAGGAAGGCCATTGGATCGTGGGGTACACGGGGTCCATAGCATTTCTTTGCAACAAGGAACTGGTGTCAAAATGTCCGAAAAGCTGGGCCGATGTCGAGAACAACGGCGGCGAGTATCAACTGGCTGTCGGCGACGTGGCCGGCGCCGCACAGGCGCAAAACGGTGTGTTGGCGGCGGCACTCGCGTTTGGAGGCGATGAAGGAAACATCGATCCGGGAATTGAATATTTTAAACGGTTGGCGCAGAAGGGGCTTATTTCCAAAGCGGATGTGACCGTTCCGAATATCCAGAAAGGCGAAGTGGCCGTGGCGATCCTGTGGGACTTCAACGCGCTCGGTTATCGCGAGCAGATTGATCCCGACAAATTTGAGGTGGCGATACCCGAAGAGGGCAGTGTCATCAGCGGTTACGCGACGATCATCAATAAATACGCCCCCCATCCGAACGCGGCCAAGCTGGCGCGCACTTATATTCTGAGCGATGCGGGACAGATCAATCTGGCGAAAGGGTTCGCGCGTCCGATTCGGCAAAATGTCCAATTGCCGGAGGAAGTGGCGGCCAAACTGATTCCGTCGGAACAATACAAAAACGTGAAACCCGTCAAGGATTACAAAGTGTGGGAGAACACAGTAAAGGGGCTTGGCGAGAGGTGGCTGGAAGAAGTGCAAATTCACATAAAATAATGCTTCTTGTGCTCGTGCCGTTTGTCTTTTGGCTGATTGCGTTTCTCGCGCTGCCGTTTGCCGGCATGCTGATTTCCAGCTTTCAACACGCGGACGGCCAAGGGTTTACGTTTGCTCAGTATGTGAAAGCGTTGACCCATCCTTTGTACACCCAATCCTTGCTGAACAGCGTCTGGCTGTCGTTCGTTTCCAGTCTTGTCGGACTCGTGATTGCGGTGTTCGCTTCTTATTCGTTCACCCGGTTCTCGGCGAAAACGCGCGATGTGCTGCTGAACATTTCCAATATTTTCAACAATTTTTCCGGCGTGCCTCTCGCGTTTGCGTTCATGATCATCCTGGGCACGAACGGGATGTTCACCTTGCTGTTCGACAAGTTGGGGATGGGCTTCCTGAATTTCGATTTGCGTTCGTTGAAAGGTCTCATCGTCGTCTACACGTACTTTCAAATTCCGCTCGCGATTTTGCTCGTCTATCCTTCCCTGTATGCCATCAGGGAGGAATGGAAAGAATCGGCCGCACTATTGGGAGCGTCGACCTGGCAGTTTTGGCGATATATCGGCGTGCCGGTTCTGCTTCCCAGCCTAGTGGGCACATTCAGCGTGCTGTTCGCCAATGCGATGGGAGCATTGGCGACGGCGTACGCTCTCACCGTACGCAATGTGAATTTGCTGACGATTCAGATTAACAGTCTCGTGACCGGGGATGTGTTTCCGCGCCAGGAATTGGGCAGCGCCTTGGCCGTCGTGCTGTTTGTGATCCTGCTGATTGCGCTGTTCATTAATGAAAAGATGCTGCAGCTTGTAAGGAAGGGAAGCTAATGTCGAATCCCGCCAGAACCGCTAGGTCCAAAGGCCGTTGGTGGCATATCGGCGTAACGTCCGTTGTTCTCGCCGTGCTGATCATTCCTTTGCTGGCCACGTTTTTGTTCTCGATCAGCACGGTTTGGCAAAACACCATTTTGCCCGATGGCTTGACATTGGAATGGTACGGCCGGCTTTTTTCGGATGAACGGTTTTTGTACGCGATCGGAAGGTCGTTCCTGGTATCCGCGGTGACCGTTGTCATTTCGCTGGCCATCATGGTTCCCGCCATATTTGTTGTCGTCCTGTATTTTCCCGGACTTGAGAAAATGCTGCAGTCCGTCGTGTTGCTGCCTTTCGCTTTGCCGGGAGTGGTCACGGCCGTCGGGCTGATCAAAATTTATTCGTCCGGACCGATTGCCATCTCGGGTACGATCTGGATTTTGATCGGCGCGTATTTCATCGTGATCATGCCGTATGTGTACCAGAGCACGCGCAATTCATTGCGGTCGATTCACGCGGCGCAGCTGATGGAAGCGGCGGAAGTGCTGGGCGCCGGCAAGGTGAAAGCCTTCGTATTCGTCATCCTTCCGAACATCATGCCCGGGATGATGGTGGCCAGTCTTCTTTCGTTCTCCATTCTTTTTTCCGAGTTTGTCCTGGCGAACATGCTGGTCGGCGGCAGTTACGAGGTCGTTCAAGTGTATCTGCACCGCATGCTGGCCACGGACGGGCATATGTCGAGCGCGATCGTCTTTACCTTCTTCGTGATTATTTCCTTGCTGTTTGCGCTCGTGCTCAGAATCGGAAGAGGGAAATCGCGTAAAATGAACGCAACATCCGCCACGCCTGCGGACAACGAAGGAGGAGTCACGGCATGAGCTTCGTGGAAATCAGCAACGTTGTAAAAACGTACCATCAAGTCAGGGTGCTGGATCGGGTCTCCCTGTCTATTGAAAAGGGAGAGTTCATCACGCTGCTCGGACCGAGCGGCTGCGGAAAAAGCACGCTGCTGCGGGCCATTGCCGGGCTCAATCCGATTGACGAAGGCCGAATCATGGTGGGGGGGCGGGACATTACGCATTTGCCGCCCAAGAAGCGCGATGTGGGGATGGTCTTCCAGTCCTATGCGCTGTTTCCCAACATGACCGTGTTTGAAAATATCGCTTTCGGTTTGAAGATGGAGAAGTTGGACAAAAAAGAGATCAGGCGAGCGGTGTCGGAGATGATTTCCCTCATTGAACTGGAAGGCAAGGAGAACCACTATCCGCATGAACTGTCCGGGGGGCAGCAGCAGCGTGTCGCGCTGGCGCGATCTCTCGTCAAGGAACCGACCGTTCTGCTGCTGGACGAGCCGCTCAGCGCCCTCGATGCCCAAATTCGCCGTACGCTTCGCAACGAAATTCGAACCATTCAAAAGCGGCTTAATATGACGACCATTTTCGTTACCCACGATCAGGAAGAAGCGCTGGCGGTTTCCGACCGGATTTATGTCATGAACCACGGCACCATTGAGCAGCACGGCACGCCGCAAGAGATTTACACTTCGCCGCGCAGCGAATTCGTCGCCAATTTTATCGGGAATTACAACGTATGGAGCCGGGAGCAGCTCCTGCACAAACCGATTCGCGGCATTCCCGATCGCGGAGAGCTGTTTGCGGTAAGGCCGGAAGCGATACACATTTCGACCGAACCTGATCGGACGGGCGCGCAGCAGGGCATCGTCGCGGAGGGATTCATTTCGATGGCGACCGTCCTGGGAAACATCATGCGTTATGAAATCGACGTGCAAGGTCTGCAAGTGACCGTGGATACGCTGCATCGGCCATCGGTGGAAGGCTTGACGCCCGGTGCTCCGGTATATTTGTTTGTGCCGGAATCGGAGTGGAAATGTATCGAGAGATCCATATAAGCAATTCACATGAAGAACGGGGAATGGCATTATGTCTCTGTCTTTCGAGAAACGAAAGAAAAAAATAATGGAATGCCTCAACAAAGAAGGAAAGGTCGAAGTTCAGGCGCTCGCCGACGAACTCGGCGTTTCCACGGAGACGATCCGCCGAGACTTGGAGCGGCTGGATCAGGAAGGCAAACTGAAAAAGGTTTACGGCGGAGCGGTGAAAGTGAGGGCCGACGCTTTCGAACTCCCTTTCGACAAGAAAACGTTGATCAACGCGAAAGAGAAAGCGGCGATCGGAAGGCGGGCGGCCGCGCTCGTGAAAGATGGAGACACGATTATGATCGGCAACGGAACGTCGACGCTGGAAGTCGTTCGCAATCTGCATTCGCATCCGAACGTCACCATCGTGACGCATTCCACCCCCGTCCTGCTGCTGGCGATGGAAATGTTTCCGGGACGCATCATTTTCGTCGGGGGTGAAGTGAACCGGCATCAGCGGTCGGTCTCCGGTCCCTTGTCCGAACTTGTGCTCAACCGGCTAAGAGTGAACAAAGCGTTTATTTCCGCCGGTGGCGTTTCGCTGGTGGACGGTATTACCGATTATGAGATTTCGGAAGCGAACATTTCCCGGATCATGATCGAGCGCGCGGATGAAGCGATCATTTTGGCCGATCATTCCAAACTCGGGAAAACCACATTTGCCAACATTTGTTCATTGGACGATGTTTTCACCGTGATCACGGATCACCGCTGTCCGCCGGAATGGATACGCTACTTGGCGGAGAGGGATGTCGAGCTGATTGTTGCAGACGAGGAGGAAGGGGAATGAAGGTTGACTTCCATTTCCATCTGGAAGAAGGCCCCTATTCGTATCGCTGGCTGGAGAGGACGGCCAGCGCGTTGGAAGTCGCCGCACCGGTTGACGGCGGGAACCGTTTCGATCGCCATACTTTGCCGTGGATTGTCGACATGACCGACCGTCTGCAAGCCCGTTTGACGAAAGGCTGTTTTTCGGAAGAATGGCTGTCCGCATATATCCGGTTGGGACGGGAACGGGGGATCGAACAATTCGGGGTGGTCGATCATCTGTACCGTTTTACGGAATTTCGCCGCTATTACGAGCGTTATATATTGCTGGACGACAGCGAACTTGGCGTCATGCAGCGCAGATGGCTGGACAGCGTATGCATCGGGTCGATTCGGGACTTTATCGAAACGGTCCGCCAGCTGCAGCGGCAGGGCGCGCCTTTGTCCCTGGGCGTGGAGGCGGACTATTTTGCCGGCGGGGAAGCCGAATTGGCGGAGCTGTTGAGCGAGTATGAATTCGACTATATCATCGGCAGCGTTCATTTCCTCGATGGGTGGGGATTTGACAATCCCGAGGCGCAGCACGTTTTTCAGCAAAAGGATTTGCTGGAACTGTACCGGTATTTTTTCGAACAGGTGAAACGCGCCGCCTCCTCCGGTTTGTTCGATATTATCGCCCATCTCGACAATTTGAAGGTGTTCAATTACCGGCCCGACGAAAGCCGGCTGCTGCAGTTGTACGACGATGTGGCCCGGGTGTTGAAGCAGGCGGACGTCGCGACGGAAATCAATACGGGTTTGGCGTACCGGTACCCGGTGAATGAGATGTGCCCCAGTCCGCTCTTCCTGGGCAAACTGTTTGAGCATGGCGTGCCGATCACGTTAAGTTCCGATTCCCATTTTCCCGACGATATCGGCCGTATGCTCGACGAAGCCGTTCAACTGGCGGTCAAAACAGGCTACAGAGAAGTGGTCTGCTATCGGAATCGAAAACGGTATGCCGTTTCTCTTGTGGACTGAGGAACAAGCGGAAGACCGCGAAGCCGTCGACGATCGGCGGCAAAAAGCGGCATCGGCACTGGTGAACG
>Ga0066871_100449_pt1 | contig 25192 bp, 18 predicted proteins | sample CeladaPassage60B_FD_62209 | JGI IMG/M metagenome (GOLD analysis project Ga0066871, IMG submission 62209) | Cellulose-adapted microbial communities from the Joint BioEnergy Institute, USA - Passage3 60B | ecosystem: Engineered > Bioreactor > Continuous culture > Unclassified | place: USA...
CCTTCAGATTCGGCCTCGCGACCGACACCCTTGCCCTTGGCTAATGGTAGGCGCTCGCCAGCCCCCATTCCGGACTTTCACCGTAGAGATGACGCCCATGCTGGGCGTACTAAAAAAAGGTCAACCGGAAATTCCGGCTGACCTGATCATAGAAAGATCCGCAAAGTTCTTCCTTTCATGAACGAAACACCGTTTATTTTCGACCGCAGCGCATCCATACGCTCATTTCGCCTACGCCCCGGTTCCCCCAAACGTTGTAAGGCACCGCTTTGACGCGGACAGGGCGTCCGTTATCCGCATAAGGCCGATACGGCCGATCGTCCCAGTCCTCCGCGCTTTCCATCCACCCGTCCCCTTCGATGGCCACGATGCCGTTCAACAGTTCCGGTTCGTCGCGCAGCGTCCAGTGCGCGTTCTCAAGCAAGGTGATGGACGAGAGCGGCGCGCCGTTATCCGCTTCTTCAAAACAGTACACGAGCGGACCTCTTTGCAGGGCGACTTTTCCGGCATCGGCGCGAATTTCCGGACGAGCCTGCATCATGAGCACCGGCATGTCGATCTCCCACTCGATCGTATCCCCTTTCGCCCACCGCCTGCGGATCAGCGCATACCCGTCCCTTATGTCATAGTCGATCGGCTGTCCGTTCACATGCAGCGCCGCTTTGCCGCAGCACCACTCGGGCACCCTCAATGCAAGGCAGAATGATTCCTGTTCATGTTCCGGATGCACCGTTATCCTCACCTGCCCGTTCCAAGGCAGGCCGGACCGCATGACGAGCGCGACGTTTCCTTCCTCCATCGGGAAGACCGCATCACTACCGATAAACAGATGGGTGTAAATCGTGTCGCCGCTGCAAGTGTAAATGTATTGCTCGAGCGAGCTGAGAAGCCGCGCCACGTTCGGCGGACAGCAGGAACATCCGAACCATTTTTGCCGGACCGGTTTCACATGGCGCTTCCCCGGATTTTGGCGGCAGGCATCCGGCCAGACCTCCAGCGGATTCACATAAAAGTAGTGCTTGCCGTCCAAAGACATGCTCGCGCTAACGGTGTTATACAAGGCTCGCTCCATGACGTCGGCATATTTGGCTTTCGCCTCCAACCGGAGCATGCGTTGGGCGAAAAAGATGAGGCCGATCGACGCGCAAGTTTCCGCGTAAACCGTGTCGTTCGGAAGGTCGTATTCGAACGTAAAGGCTTCCCCGTGGCTTGTCGAGCCGATGCCTCCGGTAATGTACATTTGTTTTTTCGTAATGTCATCCCACAACGTACGGCAAGACGCCGCCAGCTCTTCGTCGTGGGTCAACAAGGCCAAATCCGCCATCGCCGAATACATGTACACCGCTCTCACGGCATGGCCCACGGCCGTCTTTTGTTCACGGACCGGCACATGGGACTGGTTGTATTCCAAATTCGGCGTTCCATGTCCGGGAAAATGATACGTGCGGCCTCTTTTCTCCCATTCCTGGATAAAAAAGTGGGGTCGGCGGCCTCTCTCGTCAATAAAATATTTGCTTAAGCGCAAATATTTCTCTTCCCCGGTCGCTTTGTAAAGTTTGATCAACGCCAGTTCGATTTCCTGGTGTCCGTCGTAGCCGCGAATTTTTCCCTCTTCGGTGCCGAACACGCTGTCGATATGGTCGGCCAAGCGGCAAACAACATCCAACAGCTTTCGCTTCCCCGTCGCTTCGTAATACGCCACACCCGCCTCGATCATATGGCCGGCACAGTACAGCTCGTGGCACTCCAGCAAATTGGTCCACCGTCGGCCCGGTTCCTTGATCGTAAAATATGTATTCAAATAGCCGTCGCCCTGTTGGGCTTTCGCGATCAAATCGATGGCTTCGTCGGCCTTTCGCTCCAGTCCGGCATCCGGGTAATTTTTCAAGCAATACGCGACGGCTTCCAACCACTTGGCCACATCGCTGTCCTGGAACACAAACCCTCCGAACTCGCCTTCCATTAAGCCGGCGGCGATTTTGAAGTTTTGGATCGCGTAACTCGGCTCCGCATCGGCGACCGCATCGTTCAATGCGTCCCATTGATACGGAAGCACGACTTCCCGGATCAGGTCTCGGTATCTCGACCAATACGCATCCCGGATGATCACATCGCTTCGGGGTGTTTGCTGGCTCAAGCCGTTCAACTCCTTCATTTGTGTACTTTTTTCCATTACGCCCGATCATGCCGCGCCAATCGCGGCGCAACGGATCGCCGCCGATTCGCGGCGCTCACTCTTTCACCGCACCGATCGTGATCCCGCTGATGAAATACCTTTGGAAAAACGGATAAGTAAAAATAATGGGGATGGTGACAATCATCGTCGTGGCCGCTCGGACGGACAAGGGGGTAAGATTTCTCATTTCGGCCATCTGTTTCTGTTCGTTTTGCAGCTTGCTGATCTGTTCGACATCGAGCAGAATTTTCCGCAAGTACACTTGCAGCGTATCCCATTTTCCCGAGGAGTTGTACAAAATGACGTCGAACCAGGAATTCCAATGCCCTACCGCGCTGAACACCGCGACGGCGGCAAACACCGGCGCGCACAGCGGCGCAATGATCCGCAAGTAAATGGACAGCTCGCCGCACCCGTCGATGCGGGCCGATTCCGCCAACGAGTCGGGCAAATTGTACATGTAGGAAGCGATCAGCAGCATGTAGTAAGCGTTAAACAAACCGGGCAGCCAATAAACCGTGAACGTATCCAGCAAGCCCAGCTTGCTGTACAGAAGGAAAGTCGGCACCAGGCCGCCGCCGAAATACAACGTAATCAAAAACACAATGCGGAGAAACCTTCTCCCGGAAAACCATCTGACGGTGGTCACATACGCGAGCAAACCGGAACAGAACAACGTCGTCGCCGTGCCCACCACCACCCGCAACACGGAAATGATTGCGCCTCTGCCCAAGTTGCTGTTGTTAAACATATAAAGATAATTGTCCAAAGTGAACTTTCTCGGCCAAAAATACAGTCCGCCTCTCGCCGTATCGATGCCTTCATTGAAGGATACCACCAACTGGTTCCAGAACGGATACAGCATGACGAACGCAAACACCAGCATAAAGGTAATATTAAAGAAATCGAAAATGCGTCCGCCCAGACTGTTTTTGATATAGGTTTGATGCACGGGGGCCCCTTCCTCTCCATTATATGATGGACATGTCGGTTAACTTTTTCGAAATGCGATTCGTTAACAGCACGAGGAACAACCCCAACACGGAACTCATAAAACCGACCGCGGTGGCAAACGAGTATCTGCCCATCTGGATGCCGTATCGGTAAACGTAAGTGTCGATCACCTCATGGTACTCCCGGGTTTTCGGCGTGCCGAGCAGCAACTGCTGCTCAAAGCCTGCATTCAGCAACGACCCGATGCCCAGAATGAAGAGCAGCAACACCGTCGGCCGAATGCCGGGCAGCGTAATATGCCACGCCATGCCGAAACGGCCGAGCCCGTCGACGGCGCCCGCCTGATACAACTCCTGATCGACGCCGGCAATCGCGGAAATGTAAATGATCGAAGACCAGCCGACGCCTTTCCATATGTTCGCGGACGTCAGAAGCGCCCAGAAATAACTGCCTTCTCCGAGAATCGTCAGAGGACGCTCGATCCACCCCAGCTTGAGCAGCACATCGTTCACGAAGCCTTCGCTGCCGAGCAGCGTAAAAATAATGCTGGCCACGACGATCCAGGAGACGAAATGGGGAAGATAGGAAATCGTTTGAATCGTGCGTTTGAACCATCGGACGCGGATCTCATTGATCAACAGCGCCAAAATAATCGGCGACACGAACCCGATGGTCAACCCCAAGGTGCTGATGACCAGCGTATTTCGAATAATCAGCCACACATCGGGAAGCGAAAAAAAGTCTTTGTAATGTTTCAGCCCCACAAATTTCGATTCCGCCAACGTCATGCCCGGATAATATTCAAAAAAGCTGTAAATGATGCCGTACATCGGAGCATAAGCAAACACCAGCACCCAGGCCAGGGCGATGGCCGCGATAATCCACAGTTCTTTCTCGCGGCGGAGCCGTCTGAGCTTCCTAGCGCCTTTGCTGACGGGTTTCGGTTCATAATCGTAGCCGATCTTTGCGGCCGACCCCTGCATCATGATCGCCACCTTCCAAAAAATGGGGGTGCCGCTTGGACGGTGCGACAACGTACCGCCCAAGCAGCGCAACGGATCATTGATTGAATTTTGCCAGGTTTGCTTTGTAGGAATCGGCGACGTAACGTTCCAAATCGTGCAGCCCCAAACTGTTCAATTTGTCCCGCGCCGCCAAAAAGTTCGCTTCTGCTTCCTTTTCCGACGCGCTCGTGATGATTTTCGCCCATTCCGACAACAGCGTATCCTGAATCGTCTGGTTCGTGTTCGAAATCGGGTTGTCCGCCTTAAACGTCACGGTGTAAAGGGTCGAGTCCCAGGCTTTGCCGTCCACATACTGCCAGCTCAAGTTCACGCCCTCGTCCAGAAAATCGCCCTCTTCGTTGATCGGCCACATATCGTATACGCTGACTCTGGTTACTCTCGGGTCCAGCCGTTCGTCGCGGATCCAACCGCTTTTGGTCACCATCCAGTAAGCTTGAGCGCCGTTGGCTTCTCGCACCGCATGGAAATTTTCATTTTTCTTGTTGTATTCCAAGGCGCTGTCTTTGAAGATCCATTTGCCGTCCACGATATCCCACACATTGTCGGGCCCCGGCACGCCGTAACCGGTAATCATGGTGCCGATCGGACTGACTTCCCAATTAAACCACCTCATGATGCGGTCCGGATGTTTGGCCTTGTCTGTAATGATCACGCGATAATTGCCGATGAAGTTGGATGCCACGTCCGTGGCCTGCTCCACGCCGGGCGCTTTGACCGTCACGTTGATATAGCGTTTTTCGATATTGTACGCGTCTCCCTCCTGCTGCGCCCACGCCTCCTGTCCGGCCACCCACGTATGCCACCACGTGCCGATATTTCCGATCACCCGGCCGTTCATCACTTTCGCTTGCCAGTCTTCAAACTTGTTGTTCAGGAAATCGGGGTCCAGCATTCCTTCGCGGTAAAAGCGGTTGATGTATTTCGCAATTTCCAGACCTTCCGGCGTATTGATCCAGTGCGTAAACTCCCCGGATTTTTCGTCCACCTTGTAACCGTTTTTGAAACCGTAAGCGCTGAGCATGGCGCCGTACAATGCGGAGCCCTGGGTGTTGTCCGACAGCGCGTACACTTTCTGTCCTTCTTCATTTACCGGGTGCCGCTCCATGATTTTTTTCAACGTTTGATAGTACTCTTCCGGTGTCCGGTAGATGGGTTCGCCCAGTTCCTTCCACCAGTCGTACCGGACGGCGAAATCCCATCCCGCCACGTTGGGATTTTCTCCCCACATGACCGGCAGCTTGTAGATTTTCCCATCATCGTTTCTCATGAGATTCAAGTAATCTCCGAGCTGTTCTTTGATATTCGGCGCGTATTTGTCGATCAGATCCGTCAGTTCGACGGCTCTTCCCTGCTGAATGAACTTCTCCGCCATGTCGTCGCTCATGAATGTGATCACTTCCGGATAATTTCCGGTGCCGAGCATTAGGTTGAGCCTTTCGTTCATATCGACGCTGTAAACGATTTTTTCGAACTCCACATTGAACTTCTCTTTGTAAAACTGTTCCATCGGTTTCGCCAACTCGTCCGATTCCGCCTGATCGCCAAAACCGGCGTAGTAAGAAATCTTCAAGGTTTCCTTGGGAACGTCCCAACCGTACTCGTTCACGCCTACCGTCTCAAACGCCTCGTCGGTGCCGTCATCGTTTTTCGATTTTTCGGAAGATTTGCTGCACGCCGTCACGAATAGGAAAAGCAACGCCAATGACAGAAAAATCAGTTTTCTTTTCATAGACAGTTCCCCCTGACTCAATGAATAGATACAAAATCGCAGGCGTAAACTGTGGTGTCATGCTTTTGGGCGCCAACTTTTGGGTGTCATTTCTTTGGCGATCCGGACGAACGTCGATATGCCTGTTACGGTAAGCGGCAGCTTGGCGAAATGCTCACCACCTTGAAAAGAGATTGTAGGGGCGGAATCAAGAAAAACCTTGTACCTGCCGACGGGAAGCCGGGAAACGGTCAACGCGACGGCATGTTCGGAACGAACATCGCTTTCCAGATGAAAGGCGATTTCCGACAAATCCGCCTTCACAAATACCGGCTTCGACGAACTGATATGATCGGTGTCCACCGAAAGTCCCGCGGCCTTGTCTCCCAACAGAACATGCAGTCTGCGCCGCACGCCGTCTTTCATGGTCACTTCGTATCCGCCTTTTACCCGCCGATACTCACCTCCGTAACAATAGAGCCCGAAAACCGGATCGTCCGCCAGCACGGTGGCGGCTCCGCGCATGGCGCCGCAATATCCGAGGTCGATTTCGCACGCGTAATACCAGGCTCCACGGTGATGCTCCTGCCCAAGCCAGGTCACACCAAACGGAGACGGCTCAAAACCGCCTCCCGCGGCACCGTCATGCTCTTCCCCGGGATACCAGTACCCGTAACGGCTTTCCGGCGTTCCCGTATTCATCAAGGCCCAGGAACTCAAAAGCGATGCGTATCCCAGCCGCAACAGCGGATAAGGATTCCGGCTGAAATGAAGCGCATAATCGAGAATCGAGCACCCTCCCATTTGGGACATGTAGCTCAGGGTGTAAGCCGCGTTTCCGCTGGCCCGGTAGTCGCTTCCGTAAAGGTAATAGGCGGGTTCCAGCCATCCGCGGCACGCAATGTTCGACCATATCTGCGCCTCCAGGAAAGCGAGCGATTCGTTGTATGTGATCGCCGGTTCCCCGTGTTTGGCGGGCGTTTCCTCGACCGTCCATACCGAACGATTCAACGCGGATTTCGCCAGCGCGTGCGTGCTCTCAAAGCCTGTGGAATCGAAGGGGTATTCGGAACCGAACACATCGGCCTGTTCTTTGACAAAAGACCGCACTTTCTTTATCCAGTGCCTTTCCAGCCGGTACGCCTTCTCTTTCCAGCCGATTCGATACAACTCTTCCACGATGTCTTCGATGACCAGCTCATTGTACAAACCGGTCTTGTACGCGGACCAATCCGCGATTTCCATCGGCACGGTGAACATCGCAAGGGCGGTTCGATAGGCGCGTTCCAGATACGTTTCTTTGGGCAACTTCATCCGGATCTCGGGATGGTTTTTCCCGATTTTGTACATGTTCCAGTAAAGCAGGAAGATGTGCGGGTAATCGTAAATTCTCCATATATGTAGCTTTCCGCCCGGCCCGTCATCCTCGCTGTTTCTCAGCGCGTGCCAATCCGGGATGCCGTAAATGCCGTACGCGAATTCTTCCCGGTCCGTCCGCTGAAGTCCGCCCCAAACGAAATGCTCGATATAATATTCAAGCGCTTTCACTTCCTCCTGCACGGGATACTCGGCATTCTTGGACGACAGAAATGCGGGCTTGCTGAGCCCCGGATCGTCGCACGTCACCGCGTAAATTCTCCATCCTTTGATCCGATCGTAATTGTCGGGGCCGAGCATCGTCCCCGTTTCCATATTCCACTCCGCGAAAAGACCGTTATACCATTTCGACGGGTCACGGTGCTGGTGTCTGGCGATGAATGCCGCCCTTTTCTTGATCAACGTTTCCACCGGTTCCGTGGAGAAAAACTCCAGCAGAACGGATTTGCCGTCGCCGTAATGGACGGTGATCGCGTTTTCCCCCAATTTCCCAAACCGCACCTTGTAAATGTGGACAACCTCGCCATGCTTTTTGTAAAAAGACAGGTCGGTGTGCTCGGGAAATTCCGGAACGACAGCGTGAATCGGCTGTTTGGTCCGCAGGGAAAACAGCGCAAACTGATCGTTGGGGACCGTCATTCCGGGAACCGCTTCGATGTCGATGAGCCCTTCATCGACGATAATCTGCCGCATGTGTTCGTAATCCGCCGCCCATTGAAATTTGAACGGGTAGGACACCTTGTCGCCCGGTTCCCCTCTCGGCGCCAGTCTGACGCCGGTATGCGGCTGCCGCCAACGGCACCCTTTTTCCGCCGCGATGCTTCCCTGCGCTTTCGAGTGGACATACGCGCGATATTGCCGCGTTCCTGGTTTTTCGTCTTCCATTTCGAACATATCGTAATATTCAAACTTCGAATGACCCAACGGCGTCATGGCGAGATACGGTCCCGCGCCGTTGCAGCGCATCCAAAACATGTACGAACCGTCGCCCGAGACGAAGCTGTGCCGAATGACGCTTTCCACCGGCTTGGTGCCCCACTCGAAGGACGAATTCATGGGAAAAGGGATCGCGAGATCGCCGATTTCCAATTCCCGTTCGCCATGGTTTTGCACGGAGACGGTGTAAATCAAACTGTCGCCGTCCGTTTCGAACAAAACGCCGATCGCGATGTCCGGAACCGGCCGGTCGTCGGCAAAATAACCTGCGGTATAAACCTGCTTCTCCCCGTTGTGCGAATATTTCGTCGTCAACAAGTTTCTCTCCGCGAGCGACCGTGTGCTGACGCGCTGCCAATCGCCGTCGGTGTGGCGGTAGGACACGAACACATCGCCAAACCGCTTCCCCGGCCAAATGTATTCCGTATCGAAAAGATCCCCGACCCGTTTCAGGCTGATCATGGCCCCGTCCTTCAACCGGACATCGAAAGTTCCCGACCTCATGATGACCCGTTTCCCGCTCACCCCGCGCTTACCCCCCGTAACGAATGGCGACCGTTTTGATTTCGCTGTAGAACTCCAGCGCCGCCTGCCCTTGCTCGCGGCTGTGCGAACCGGACCGCTTCATCCCTCCGAAGGGGGCCTGATATTCGACACCGGCCGTCTCCAGATTGACGCGGACCATGCCGGCCTGCGCTTCCTCCAAAAAGCGGAACGCCCAGGAAAGATGTTCGGTAAAAACGGAGGCGCTTAACCCGTAAACGGTCCGATTGCACAGTTCGATCGCGTGCGAAACGTCCTCCGCCGGCAAAATCACCGCAACCGGACCGAAAATTTCGTCTTGCGCCAACGGATGATCGGCGCCGACACCGGCAGCGACCAACGGCGCGATATAATACCCTTCTTCACCGTCGGCGCCTTCCCCTTCCGCCACGATGTCCGCTTCCTTCCGCGCCGTCTCCACGTAGTTCATGACCGTCTCGTATTGAACGGAAGAAGCGACCGGCCCCAAAAATGCGGCGGGATCCAGCGCATGAGCCACCCGAACGCGCTTCAATCCTTGCTTCAACGCGGCGCAAAAATCGGACATCACCGAACGTTCGACAATGATGCGGCTGGTGGCCGTGCACTTTTGGCCCGCCGAGCGGAATGCGCCGCTGAGAATGGCGGGAACCGCTTTGCTCAAATCCGCGTCCCGCAACACGACGGCGGCGTTTTTTCCGCCCATCTCGGTTTGATATTTGATGTTTCGCCGGGCGCAAATTTCGGCCACTCTCGCCCCGGTCTCGCTCGATCCCGTAAAACTGACCACATTGACCGCACTTTCTCGCAGCAGCGCCTCCCCGACGCGGCTTCCTTTGCCGATGACGAGGTTCAATACGCCGGGCGGCAGATCCGTCCGGGAAAAGATTTCCGCCAAACGGCAGGCGGTCAGAGAGGACCATTCGGCTGGTTTCCAGACGACCGTGTTTCCGCAAATAAGCGCGGGGGCCAATTTCCAGATCGGAATGGCCACCGGAAAATTCCAGGGAGTAATGATCCCCACGGTTCCCAGCGGAACCCGCTTCGTATATTGAAGCACACCGGACTCGCTGGAAGGAATCACGCCGCCGTCGGCGCGAACCCCTTCCGCCGCGTAGTATTTCAGGAGGTTGACTCCCCGCGCCACTTCGCCTTTCATTTCCGCAATCGGTTTGCCCATTTCGCGGGAAGCGAGCTCTGCCAGCTCGTCCTTCGCCCGCTCCAATTCCTTTGCCATCTGATACAAAATTTCGCCTCGCTGCGCGCCGGTGAAACGGGACCAGCGGGCAAACGCCTCTCTCGCCGCTTCATCGGCCCGCAGCACGTCGCGATTTTCGGATAATCGGACGACCCCCACCACCTCCTGCGTATCGGAGGGATTCACCGCCGTGATTTCTCCCGCTTGAGGCGTGATCCATTCGCCGCCGATCCAGTTTCTCGTTTCCAGCATCTTCATCCACTCCGTCGGTTAAGATAATGCCTTCAACGGCCGGTTGACGGCGTATTCATAGGCAGCCCGCAATTTTTCGCGTTCCTGCTCGCTGAGCGGCAGCCGCGGGGGTCTGGTCGGACCCGCCGATCTTCCCGCAAACTCCATCGTCAATTTGATCGCTTGCACCAACTGCGGACTCGCGTCGAAATGGAACAGCGGAAGCAAATAGCGATAGACTTCATAGGCCTCTTTCACCTGTCCCGACGCGGCCAAACGATACACTTCCACACTTTCCTTCGGCAGCGCGTTTTGCAGACCGCCGATCCATCCGGTGGCGCCCGCAAGCACCCCCTCCACCACCAAATCGTCCACTCCGATCAGAACCTCAAGATCGGTTTCCCTGACAATATCGTGGACGCGCCGCACATCTCCGGAAAATTCCTTCACCGCCACAATGTTCTCGATCTTCGAAAGCCGGTTTAAGCGGTCCGGTGTCAAATCGACGGGGTAATCTCTGGGATTGTTGTACACAATGACCGGCAGTCCCGCGCGGGCGACCGCTTCATAATGCGCAATGACCTCCTCTTCCCTGGGCAAGTAGTTGATCGGCGGCAGCGCCATCACTCCCGCCGCGCCTTTCTCCCTGGAAAATTCCGCCCATTGCACCACTTGCTTGGTGGAAGGCGCAGCGGTTCCGACGACGACAGGCACGCGGCCGGCAGCGGCCCGGATCGTCGTTTCAATCACTTTCGCCCGCTCTTCCATCGTCAACGTCGCGTATTCGCCCAAGGACCCCGTCGGAATGATGCCGTCCACGCCCTCCTGAATCAGCCAGTCCACATGTTCATGCAACCGCTCGTAATCGACTTCGAAATCCTTCGTAAACGGCGTCACGATCGCCACGTATACTCCCGGAAATTTGACCATTTACGTCCCACGCTCCCCGTTATAATAATATAAACCCTTCCCCGATCCGGTCGTCCGGATCGAGCACGAACTGGTGCGATCCCGTGATGAACGCCCTGCCGGAGACGATCGGCCAAATCGCATGCGCCGCGACGGGTGCGGGCCCTATTTCCCAGCCGGCGGACACGATGCCGCCAGATATGCCTTGGATGCGCACCATCTTTTCCTGTATCGCCCATCCGCTGTGTTCCAGCGCGGCAAGACAGGCTCCGATCATCGTTGTGTCCGGCATGCGGAACAAGCGCCCGTTGCGGTCGAAGGCCAGACAGCGAACCGTCCCGTCCTGCACGGACGAAAAGTCCGCAAACACCACCGCGGAAATCGGCTTCGTCTCTTCCAGCATCCGCCGCGCCTTCTTCCGCCATTCCGGCAGCGCGCCGATTCCGATTTCAAGAGGCAGGGCTCGGCTGTCCACAATGGCATATCGTTCCCCGCATACGGCGATGACCGCTTCCACCTCCCGATCCGATCCTTCGCGGCTTCTCCATTTGTCCAATACATAGGCCGGACCTTCCCGGTAAAGGAGTTTTCTCACCTCCGTACCTTCGGCGACGGCGGTGACCGTTACGGTTTCCCGCGGAGTATCGATGGCCACTTCGACCGTTTCCCCCCGCAGCGGGATCAACCCGGTTTCCAGGGACACCGCGGCCGCAGCCATTGCGCTTAACCCCCGGAAAGCATATCCATAAGCGTTCATCGTCAACAAACCGAAGTGCGAAGACGGTTTCTCCGGAGCGGTGATCAAACATGCTTGCATCCCGCCGTGCCCGCGCGGTTCCTGGAGCAGAACTTTGCGGATCGAATCCAAATGACGCTCGAAATACCGCAATCTCTCCTCCATCGTGTGACCCAATATCGGAGGGAATCCCCCCAGAATGACGCGAAGCGGCTCCCCGCCAATATGGGCATCGACCGTCGAGAAGTAACGCTGTATGTTCATAAACTCCGCCACCTAATCGCTTTCCACGGGTGGAATTAACAGAAAACCATGATTCAACTCGTCATCCTCATGGGCAAAAAACGTGTGCATCCCCATCACCCATGCGGATCCGGTCACTTTGGTAACCACCGCATCCAGGGTTCCGACTTTCGTCTTGCGGACGACCCGTCCCCGGAATAAAGATCCGACGATGCTCTCGTGAACGAATTCTTCGCCGATGCCGATTTCCCCTCTCGCGAACAGCACCGCCAGCTTCGCCGAAGTGCCCGTCCCGCAGGGGGAACGGTCAATGCCGCCCGGCGGCACGACCACGGTGTTTTTCACGTGCGCCTCCGGGTGTGTCGGATGGCTGTAGAATTCCATATGAGTGACGCCGCGGATATACGGGGCCTCCGGATGCCCGACGTCCACCTCGCGGTTGATGACCCGCCTCAGCCGAACGGCGCAGTCGATAATGCGCGAAGCCTCTTCCGGCACCAGCCGCAGTCCGAAAGCATCCGCGTCGACAATGGCGTAAAAGTTGCCGCCGTAAGCAATATCCGCCCGCACCCGGATGCCGTCCAGCTCCACTTCCGCACTTGTGTAGAGAAAAGAAGGAACGTTTTGAAAGGAAACTTGCTTGGCTTTGCCGTTCTCCACTTCAATTTCCGCGACCACCAATCCGGCGGGCGTATCCAGTTTCAGCCTCGTTAACGGCTCCTTGACGTCAATCAACCCCGTTTCCACCAACGCGGTACAAACGCCGATCGTGTCATGGCCGCACATCGGCAAATAACCGCCGGTTTCAATATAGATCACGCCGATATCCGCCTCTGGATGGCAGGGTTCGACCAGCAGCGCGCCGGACATGACGTCATGGCCTCGCGGCTCATACATGAGAAACGTGCGAATCCAATCATACTCCCGGCGCATGTGCAACATCTTTTCCGCCATCGTCTTTCCGCAAAGAGGCGGCATTCCCCGCAGCAACGTTCTGGTCGGATTTCCGCCGGTGTGCGTGTCAATCGTGTGAAACACGCGATTCGACTTCATCCTTCGCGCCTCCCTCCGTTCGAAATCGGTCCCATCTCAGCGGAACGGGGGAGATCGAGGTATGCTCTTGTTCCGTAATCAGCTCATACATCAGCTGTCCGGTGACGGCGGCCAAGCTGATGCCGTCTCCCTCGTGCCCCGCCGCGATAAAATATCCCGGGATCTCCTCCACGCGCGAGACGATCGGCAAGTGATCCTTGGTCCACGGACGCAGACCGGTATACGTGCGAATAACGTGGAAATCTGCGATTTTCGGGTAAAAACGGACGGCCCTTCTGGCGATACAGCGCACGACTTCCATGTCGACCTTGAGATCGAATCCGACGAATTGCCGGCTGCTGCCGATCAGGAAATTTTGGCTCTCCGTCGGCTCGAACACGAGCGCCACGCCGTACTTTTCCGTCTCCCTGTCCACTTTCCGCTTTCCGCCGAACTTGGACAAGAGATAACCGAATTCCATCACCTTCCTTAAACCGACCGGCTCCTGCCGCGACGCAACGATCAAATGCCCCTTTCTCGGAAAAATCGGGATGTCGATGCCGACCATGGCGCCTACCGAATGCGCCCATACCCCCGCGGCGTTCACCACATATTTGGCGGTAATGCTGCCGCAATCTGTACGGAGTGTGAACGAGCCGCCTCCGCCGGACGACACATTTTGAATTTCCTTGACTTCCGTTCGCAATACAAAGGAGGCCCCATGTTCTTTTGCTCCTTCCGCCAGCGCGTACGTCAACATGTACGGATTCACGGTGGAATCACTCGCGCATTCGATCCCCCCCAACAAGTCATCCGCGAAATATTTCGATTCCTGACGTATGTCGCTGCGGTCCAGCATACGGAACGGCAAACCGTGCGCGTTCTGCCGTTCCACCCATTGTTTGGCCGCCTCCATCTCTTCTTCGGATTCGCAAACCAGAATGCTGCCCGGAGCCCGGTACTCGAAGGGATGTTGGAGTTCCCTGCTCAAACGGGCGACCAGCTGTTGGCTGATAAGCGCCATCTGGCTGTCGAAACCAGGATCCTTGTCAATGGCCAAAATGTTTCCGTCGCAGCGGGAGGAAGTGCCGCCCGCCAATTCTCCTTTCTCGATGACGGTGACGGACAAACCGTTTTTGGCCAAATGATAGGCGACAGAGCAGCCGACAATCCCCGCGCCGATCACAGCGACTTCTGTGTTTCTGTTCGTGACCATGATTTTCTCTCCCGGATCAGCTCTTGATGATTTCACTTATTCAACATGCAAAAAGCGTGCCAACCACTCTCTTCCACTTTCCGTTGGCATGCATCATCCGACGGTGTTTTCACTGTACAAAAAAATTTACACAACGATGGACACCGTGTATAATTCTTTATACATCCTTTTCTTGGAATCGAGGGGAAACCGATGCATGTGCGATTTCCGCTGCCCGCCGTCCGGGATTTGGCCCGACAAGACTATGCCTGTATCCGGCAAACCGATTCGCTGCCTCGCTTTCTGCGGCTGCTTGAAGCGCGGCGGGAGCTCGGCGAACGTTCTCCCGTCTTTCTGGAGGGGGGGACGCTGCTTTACGCATTGCCTTACGGCCAAGTGCGGTCTTCGCATCAACCCGATCAGCTCGCATGGCGGCGCGCCGCCCAATTGAACGGGCAAGCTTCACTGCGCGCGGCGTTGGAAGAATTGCGGAATACGGAATATGTTCTCGTCACGGACGGGCCCGATCCGATCGGTTATTTGTCCGCGCCTCTTCTTGCGAACGCCCTGTACGAAGAGTACGCTTATCTCGAAGTTTTTTTTGAAACCGCTATCAAGACGTCGGATGTTTCGCTCTCCGCCGTCAACGAAAACGGACAAACCGTCATTTGGTCCGCCGGTTCGGAGCGGTTGTTTTCCATCAAAGCGGAAGACATTCTCGGCCAACCGATGTCCGCCTACTTTCCGGATGAAATGATCCAGGTTTTGAAAACATTGAAAACCGGCGAAACGGTGTATCGCCAGCTTCATCAGCCGGAGCCGGACCGCTACGTCATCATTAACGTCAATCCGGTGCGCCACAACGGCCGGATTATCGGCGCCGCGGCCTCCGAAGTGGACATCACGGGCCAAGTTCGGCTCAACCGCGAGCTGTTCGAGAAATCGTCCAAAGTCCAGCAGCTGGAACAGGACATCACGCGGCTGTCCATGCGCAAAGATCCGTTCCTTCCCATCAAAGGGACAAGCGGTGAAATCAAACAGGTGATCGAAACGATCCGCAAGCTGAAAAAAACCCATGCGACGGTGTTCATTCTCGGGGAATCCGGCGTCGGAAAAGAATTGTTTGCCAGGGCCATTCACGACCTGCGCGAACAACCGCAAGCGCCGTTCATCGCGATCAACTGCGCCGCCATCCCGACGGCGCTGTTCGAAAGCGAGCTGTTTGGCTACGAGAAAGGCGCTTTTTCCGGCGCGGACCAACGGGGCAGGAAGGGAAAAATCGAACTGGCCCGGGGAGGGACGCTGTTTCTGGACGAGATCGGGGAGATGCCGCTGGACATGCAGGCCAAGCTTCTCCGTGTCTTGGAGGAACGCAAGTATTATCCGGTCGGAGGCAACCAGCTGATCGAAGCGGATTGCCGAATTGTCGCGGCCACGAACCGCGATCCGCTGGCGCTGGTGAAAGAAGGGAAATTCCGCGAGGATTTGTATTACCGCCTGAACGTGATCACGCTGGACATTCCGCCGCTGCGCAAGCGCAAAGAGGACATTCCGGAGCTGGTGTTTACGTTTATCAACGAATTTTCCGTCCGGTACAACCGATACATTGAAGAGCTTTCTCCCGACGTCATGGAAGCGCTGATGCAATACGAATGGCCGGGCAACGTTCGCGAACTTCGCAACACCATTGAGCGTCTCGTCGTGCTCTCCACTGACGGTTATGTGAAATGGAACGATCTTCCTGCCTCGATCCAGGCCAGCGCCGCGACGGCTCTTCCCTTACGGCGCGACCAACCTCCATTCTTCGGCGGAGAAGTCCACTCCTTGGCGGATGAAAGGCAAGTGACCGAAAAAGAGGTCATTCTCAAAGCGCTGGCCATGGAGAACGGTAACCGCAAAGCCGCGGCGGAACGGCTCGGCATTTCCCGGGCCACCTTGTACAACAAAATCAACAAATACGGCATTGACTTGACCAAATTAAAGTGAGAGCCTGATCATCTCTTTCGGAAAACGGCTCAACACTTCCACCGTTCCGTCTTCATGAACGCAGACGTCGTCTTCGATGCGTACGCCGCCCGTTTCCGGCAAATAAATTCCCGGTTCGACCGTAAAAACATGGCCGGGAAGGATCGGCGCATCATGATCGGCATGGACGGACGGCGGTTCGTGGATTTCGATGCCGAAGCCGTGGCCGACGCGGTGATGAAAATAGGCGCCGTACCCTTGGGACTCGATGTATGTTCGAGCGGCCGAATCCACTCCGGAAAACGGCTGATGAGGCCGCACGGCCTCGATCGCCCTGCGATTCGCTTCCAATACGGTGTCGTACATCCACTCCTGTTCCTCCGTCCCGTCGCCCAGCAGGAAGGTGCGGGTGATGTCCGAACAATACCCTTCCAAATACACGCCCATATCGATGAGGATAAAATCGTTGGGACTTAGCCGGTACGCGCCGGGTTTCCCGTGCGGAAGGGCGCTGCGGCGTCCTCCGAGGACCGAGGTGGAGAACGCCGGTTTCTCTCCGCCCGCCAACCGGATTTGATATTCGACTTCCGCCGCCAGTTCCAGCTCCGTCATGCCCGCTCGGATGTGTTTCACGCTGTTTTCCAGGGCTTGTTCCGCCGTCCGCACGGCCGCGCGGATGCGATCCAGTTCCTCTTCCGACTTCCTGGTGCGGAGCGCCATCGTCATGTCTTCCAAATCCTTGACACCCTTCGGCGCGAGTTCATGCACAATACACTCGTACGCATATTGGCTGATCGCCTTTTTTTCCATGCCCAAAATTCGTCCGGCGGCGGAGCCGACACGCTTTCTCAACACAGTGTACGGATTTTCCGTATCGCCGATCGCCGTCATCTCCTCCACCTTCGCTTCCGATTTCGCCGCTTCCATTTCCAATGCCGGGACGAACAAGATGTCTTTCCCGCTTGGGACATCGATCCATAAAGCCAGAAATCGTTCCATCGGATCCGCATAAAATCCGGTAAAATAAAACACATTCGCCGGCGACGTCAATAATGCGCCGTCCAGCCCCTCAGCGGAAAGACGCTGTTTCAACAACTCCAGTCTGACGTTGGACGCCATCGTTCCATCTCCCCCATTCGCCATGAAAGGTTCGGTTTGATCGCTTTCCTATGCAATTAGCATGCCACAACGCGTCCTCCGCTTCCATCTTTTTTCCCCTGACTCCTTTTTTCCATGTCCTTTTTTCCCAAGTCCTTTTTTCCACGTCCTTTTTTTCCGCTTCTGGGAACGTCAATGGCATCATTCTTGCATGAAATCAGAGGTGGTTTCACTTGATTCCTTCTTCCCGTATCTTTGTCAACCAAAAAGGAGATTTGACGACATGAACGAATCCGAAACGATCATTTGCCGATGCGAGGAAGTGACGTTGGGCGAATTGATGAGCGCGGCGAAGCAATACCGCTGTTCCGCCAGAGAACTCAAACTGCGCACGCGGGCCGGGATGGGGTACTGCGGAGGACGCGTATGCCGCCATGCGATCGACACAATTGCGCGCTTGGCCAACGATGTTCCGGATCCGCACGAACCGCCGCTGAAACATCAGCCCCCCGTTCGTCCGGTTTCCTTCTTGCACTTGGGAGGTGAGGCGAATTGAACGATGCCAGGATCAGGACGCATCCCATCCTCGGCGAGCTGCCGCCGCGCAAGGAAATCCGCTTTGCTTTTAACGGAATCCCGATGCAAGGCTTGGAAGGGGAAACGATTGCCGCGGTGCTGCTGGCGCAAGGCATCCGCACGCTGCGTTATCACGAAGCATCCGGCCGTCCGCGCGGCATTTTTTGCAACATCGGCCACTGCATGGAATGCCGTGTGACGGTCGACGGCATTGACGGCATCCGCGCCTGCCTCACGACCATTAAAGAAGGAATGGAGATCCACGCCGGAAGAAAGCTGCCTGCTCCGTTGAAGAGAGGGGGCGTAACGCCGTGACGGACATCGTGATTATCGGCGCCGGTCCGGCGGGTCTCTCCGCCGCCGCCGTGTGCGCCGAACATCAGCTAAAAGTCCTCGTCATCGACGAATTCATGAAACCTGGCGGGAGGCTGCTTGGACAATTGCATCGGGAAAAAAACGGAACTTGGTGGAACGGATGGGAGGAATCCGCCTCGTTAACCCGGCGGGCGGAACAAAGCGGAGCGGACATCCGGCTGCAAACGTCCGTCTATCATCTGCAGTCGGATCATCAGGGATGGAACGTATACACTTCCGCAGGCATCATCAAGACTCCTTACGTCTTACTGGCCACCGGCGCGGCGGAAATTCCCGTCAGTTTGCCGGGATGGACGCTTCCCGGCGTCATGACGGTCGGCGCGGCGCAAGTGATGGCCAACGTCCACCGCGTCAAGCCCGGCAATCGGGGTATCATTATCGGGCTCAATATTCTTTCATTCGCCATTGCCCGCGAGCTTCAGCTTTGCGGAGTCGAGTGGGAAGCGATGGTGCTCGCCCCGAACGCCATGCTGCATCCGCTGTATGCCAGTCCCCGGCACGCGGCGGATCTGTTCGCGAGAACGGCCCACCTCGCTCCGGCTTTCTGGATGCGTGCCGGCGGAAAACTGTTGTCGTTTTCATGGGCAAAAACGTTGACCGTGCGTTTCTTTCCCAAATCCGGCGTGAACGTTTGGGGAATTCCGGTTCGGCTTCGCCATGCCGCCACGGAAATCATCGGAAAGGAGCAAGTGGAGGGCGTTCGCATCGTGGAAGTCGATGCCGACGGCGCGCCCAAACCCGGCACGGAACGCGACATTCCCGTCGACTTCGTCTGCGTCTCGGGCGGTTTATATCCGCTTGCGGAACTCGCCGCCGTCGCCGGCTGCCCGCTCCGTTACATCCCCGAGCTCGGCGGCCATATTCCGCTGCACAACGAACACTTGGAGACGCCGCTGAAAGGATTGTACGTGGCGGGCAGCATTACCGGAATCGAAGGCGCCAAAGTGGCTATGGCCCAAGGGAGAGTGGCGGGCCTCTCCATCGCGTTCCATCATCGCAAAGGCGACCGCCGACTTCAAGAAGAGCTTCTGCATGCGGTCCGCGACGTCCATCAGACGAGAGAGAGCGCGCCCATTCAATTCCATCCCCGCATCACCGAAGGAAGAAAAGCGATGAAGGAACTTTGGAACGCCGCGCATCACAACGGATAAACGGCCGGGCCTCACGCCCGGCCGGTTCTCTCTCTTCGCAACGCCGCGGAAAGGATGCGCATCTCTTCCCGGTACTTGGCCACGGTTCGGCGGGAAATGCGCACCCCTTCTCCCGTCAGGATCGCACAGATTTGTTGATCGGACCACGGCGACCGTTTGTTTTCCGCATCGATGATCGCCTTGATGCGTGCGCGTACGGATGCGGCCGACACCATTTCCCCGTCGGCTTTTTCCACCCCGTTGACAAAAAAGCGCCTTAACTCGAACAATCCGCGCGGGGTGTAAATCGTTTTGTTTTTTACCGTTCGGCTGACGGTCGACTCGTGTTTTCCGATGCGATCGGCAACTTGTTTCAGCGTCAACGGAACGATCTCCGCGGTGTCTCCCGAAAAAAAGCCTCTCTGTTTTTCGACAACGGCCGTAATCACCTGCAACAGGGTGGCATTGCGTTGCTCCAGGCTTTTCATCAGACGGTGAGCGGAGGCGAGATGTTTGCGAACGTAGGCGGCGCATTCCTCCCCCTCCGCCTGCTGCAGCAAACGGGCGTACTCGTGTCGGACGGTGATGCTGGGCATCACGCCTTCGTTCAGCGTCACTTCCACCCGGTCGTGATGCACACGCACGTAGGCGTCGATCACAAAATCCGGCTGTTCCTCCGAAACGATCGATGCGCCGGGTTTCGGATCTAGGGTAAGGATGTAGCGGGCCGCTTGCTCCACGTCGCAAAGGCTGACGCCGAACCGCCTGGAAATGTCCCCATATTTACGTTTGGCCAATTCGGGCAAACATTCGCGGACGATCTCGTACGCCAATGGCACGGCGGCCGGATCTCTCCGAATCTGAAGGGTCAAGCACTCCTGCAGGTTTCTCGCTCCGATGCCCGCCGGATCCAACGACTGCAGCGTCTGCAGCGCTTCGAGCACCACGTGTTCCGGAACCGACAAATCCGCCGCAGCCTGGGCGGCCGATATGGTCAAATAACCGGATTCGTCCATGTTTCCCGCCAGATACATCACGGCGCGGTATTGTTCGCGGGAGTACGGCATCATGCGCAATTGGCGCTCCACCCAGCGTTCCAGCGTCATTTTCTCCTCGTCGGACACCAACTCCAGCAGGGAAATGTCGTCGTTCCCGCCGCTGAGAATCCGCTTCTTGCCGTGGCCGCGGTGGCGGAGGTGGGGGGTCAACGACTCGTATCCCCACACCACCTCAATCAACGGATTGCTGTAGGCCTGCTCCTGCAGGAAAGACGCCAGTTCCTGGGCGGAATACTGAAGGAGTTCGATGGATTGCCTCAGCTCCGCGGTCATGTGCAGCTTCGGGCCAAGTTCTTGCTGAATCCGAATTCCCGCTTCGAACAACGTATCTTCCTCCCCCGGAAAAGGAATGGCGCAGGCACGATGCCCGGCACGATTCGCCTACGGCCTGACTACAGCTTGACTACAGGCAAATCAGCGATTTGTCCGAACGGGTCAACACGCGAATCCCGCTGTCCGTGATCAGAATATCGTCCTCAATCCGCACCCCGCCGAATCCCGGAATGTAGATTCCCGGTTCCACGGTCACCACCATACCGGGAAGAAGCGGGGTTTCTTTTTGCTGGGACAGGAAAGGATTCTCGTGAATTTCCATTCCGAATCCATGGCCGAGTCCGTGGCCGAAATATTCGCCGTACCCGTATTTTTCAATCACGTTTCGTCCGAGCGAATCCGCTTCCTTGCTGCTCATACCCGGCCGTATTCCTTCCAGCGCTGTCCGATTGGCCTCCAGCACGATCTCATAAATCTCCCTGTGCTTGTCGGACGGCGTCCCCACGAAGACGGTTCGCGTCAAGTCGCACAAATACCCTTCGTAGTTCGCACCGAAATCCATCGTTAAAAATTCGTTGTCGCCGATCGGCTTGTCGCTGGCTACACCGTGGGGCAATGCGGAACGCTCCCCGGAAGCGATGATCATGTTGTACGCGAATCCGAAGGCGCCGCCGCGCTGAATGCGATACTGAAGCTCGACCGCAATCTCCCGTTCGGTCACCCCCGGCTTGATGAAGCTAAGTATGTGCTCAAAAGCTTGATCCGCCAAAGCAGCGGCCCGTTCAATCATTGCGATTTCTTCCTCATCCTTGATGACCCGGAGCTTCTCCACCACATCCTTGACGGGAACGAGTTCGATGTTTTTCAACTCCTCCTGGTAGGTCAGATAAGCGTCCAGTGTCAGCTGGTGCTTCTCTACGGCAAGGCGCCGAATGCCCAATGCCAAAGCCGTTTCCCTGATCGTCTCCGTCACTTTTGCCCCTTGCCGAACGATCCGGAATCCTTTCGCCTGTTCTTCGGCCTGCGCCGTGTAGCGAAAGTCCGTGATCAGCACGGCATCGTCCCGTGCAATTAGCGCATATCCAGACGTGCCGGTAAACCCGGTGATATATCGGCGATTGTGCGGGCTTGCAATCAACATGCCGTCCGTTTGCAATTGATCCAGTTGTTCTCTCAACCGTTCCAGGCGAGCCGAAACCATGCCCTTCCGCTCCTTTCTATTCGCTTTGTTTCGCAAGCTGCTCATATTTTGCGGCATCCACCACGCGCAAACCGAACACCCTTCTCACCCGGCATCCGGGACGCGCCTTGAACAGAATCGTGACCGATTCCTTCCCCTCGACGACCTCCCCGGGCAAACGGAAATGCACATTGTAAAACTTTCCGGTTTCCTGAAAGCCCTCCCTTTCCTCCAAAAAAACGCCGTCGGCGAACACGTCAAACGCGACGTTGTCCATCTCTTTCACGAACGTGTAAGTCGCCACCAGCAGCATGTCCGAGCCGGGGCGAACCTTCATGTCGAAAGAAAACCATCCGTCGATGCCCGCCACTCTGCAGGGCCTGCTGTACAATTCATCCACTCTTGCCGCGTCGTTTGCCTGGAAATTGTGGTCCCGCTCGGGCTGCATTTCCCCCGGCTGCGCAAAATCGACCGTGCATTCTTCCAAAAGGAGCATGCGCTCGCGCGCATCCCGATATTGACGTTCCGCTTCCGCCCATTCTTCTTTTGTAAACAAGTCCCAATACACGGAATACATACGGTGATGCATGCGATAAAACGGATATAAGGTCACATCGCGCGGATAACCGATGCCTTCCGTGCGGAACGTGGCGCTTTGTCCCGGGATGGGCTTCAGCCATTCCGAAAGCGGCTGATGTTTGGCAAGAAAGACGGGAGTGAACAGGTGACTCTTCGCGTTCGGATCATCCAGCGGGCCCAAATCGCCGGCGAGCACCAGCGGTCCGTACATCACCGCCACCCGATCCGGATTGTCCGGCATGGATTCCAGTCTCAGTTCCATCGGAATGGTGACCTGTACCTGATCTCCGTCTTTCCATACTCGGTCGATTTCGACAAAGCTTCCTTTCTTGGCCGTTACTTCATAGACTTCGCCGTTGATCTTGATTTCAATACCCTTGTCGGCCCATGACGGATAGCGGATGCACATCGCAAACGGCGTCGGAGCGGCGCAGTTCACCTTCAGCAGCGTCGTCTCGTCCTCTGGATAGTCGGTTTCTTGCGTCAACGTCACGTTTTTCTCCGCCCAATGAAGCGTGGAAGCGATAAACTGCGACACAAACAAGCGATCGCCATGATGGTAATAGATGCCGCTTCCGTAGCCGGCGTGATTCTCCATCCCCGTTCCCACGCAGCACGTGAAATCGTCGAATTTCCTGTTGTAGTCCTTGTGCCCGCCCATCGCAAGGGAAACGAAATAGCAAACCCGCCCTTCGTGCGGATCCTGCGAGGCCAGAATGTGGTTAAACAGCGCTCTCTCGTAATAGTCGGCCGCTTGCGCGGACCCGTTCCATTGAAACAAATGCTTGGTCAGTTTCAGCATGTTGTACGTATTGCAAGTTTCCGTGGTATGCGGCCCGATGCGGTCATTCAACACATCCGGATCGGCAAAATATTCTCCGAAGCTGTTGCCGCCGGTGACGTAGGAATGATGATAAACGACGCGCTCCCAGAAAAACTGCGCCGTTTCTTTCTTTTTCTCTTCGCCGGTCAACTCATATTGCTTGGCTAACCCGATCAGTTTCGGAATTTGCGTGTTCGCATGCTTGCCCGACAGATTGTCTTCCTTCCGCGACAGCGGGTCCAGCACCTGTTTGTGCCAGAAACGATCCGCCAGCTGCAAATACGCTTCGTTGCCGGTGTCCTCGTAAAGATCCGCCAACACCTCGTTGATGCCGCCGTACTCGCAGCGCATGACCTCTTGCATTTGCTCGTCGGTCAACCGAGCAAAGATGCGAAGAAGCCAATCCGCCAGTCCGCGCTCAACATCCAGCGCTTCGGCATTGCCGGTCAATCGGTATGCGTCGCGCAAACCCGCCAGCAATTTATGGATGGTATAGAGCGGCGCCCACGTTTCGTTCAAATCAAACCCTTTGGAACGAATCTCTCCCCGCGACACTTCCATAAACATTTCTTTCCCTCGGGGAATGCCCGACACATAACCGTCACCGTGGGCGGATTGGCATTCCTTCAGTTCGGCGACAATATAGTCGACTCTCTCCTTGAATCGCATGTCGTCCGTCGCCGCATACATCATTGAACATGCGGACAGATAATGGCCGAGGGTGTGACCCGAGAGGCTCATCGTTTCCCATCCCTCATATTGCGACGCTTTCGGTTGAAGTCCGGCATATTCGCGAAATCTGGCCAACAGCCGATCCGGCTCCAGTTCAAGCAAGTACGCCTTGTTCAAATCCATCGCATGCTTGAATGGTCCGCCGGTAATTCTGACATCTTTGAGATCAAATGCATGTGCCGCCATGTGGATTTTCTTTGCCACCGCCATGTGCCCCGCTTCCTTTCCTACCATGATGACTCTTTTACGGTTCCCCGGTCCGTCCGGAGCACCGAAACGTCACAGCCGCCGATTCGCAATGTCTCCGCATCATTCAAGCCGCCAAACCGAAAAACCGCCGGCCCGCCATGCGACCGATCTGTCAAGACCGCCGTCCCGTCAAGACTACCCGTCCAGATATGACCAGCCGTCCCGTTAAGACCAGCCCAGCGATTCCTTGCCCGATCTAACGAAGACGCTCCCGGCCCGCGCCTGCCGCCACAAATCGTTCTTCGTCCAACGCCGCATAAACCGACCGCTCCGCCTCAACTTGACCGTACAAATCCAAAGGGAGCCTTGAGATGCTCATCCTCATCGCGAAACGCCCCTGTTCGTTTTTGATCACATTTAGCGCGTGCCGGACTGATTTTTGTAATCGCTTTCAGAAGATATATCTTTTGCTTTGATCTTTGAGTTTCCCGACGATTCCATGCAAAACAACCGCAAATTGAATCCGACAATCGATGATACGCCCAGGCCACATTGTCTTCTGAAAATCGCCACCTTCTCATCCATAAGTTGGGAATTGCCCTCTTTTTCAATTATACACTTGTACGTACATCTTGACTATATTTTTTGAAAAAATCGAAATATTGTACATACATCTCTTTGCTTCATTCCATGCAAGCCGCGATTTGATTGATTGAATCCATTTTTTTCGTTAACGGAGATTTTCCATAGTGTTGCCATTTCATTTAAAACGGTCACCGATGCCCGCTAACCCCTTGAAAGCTCATTTTCTGGGTTTTTGGGTCTTATTAGGAAATGCTGTTAGCACGTTTACCCCGAGTTCGACAGTTGCTAGGTAAATGAAATGCCCGTCATCCCTTGAGTAGACTGGATTTTCGGGCATTCATACGCAAAATGGCGTGTATCTATGCTCCAGGGTGGATTTCGAGGAAC
>Ga0066871_100451_pt1 | contig 25115 bp, 30 predicted proteins | sample CeladaPassage60B_FD_62209 | JGI IMG/M metagenome (GOLD analysis project Ga0066871, IMG submission 62209) | Cellulose-adapted microbial communities from the Joint BioEnergy Institute, USA - Passage3 60B | ecosystem: Engineered > Bioreactor > Continuous culture > Unclassified | place: USA...
CCCACGGATAGCAGCGTGCCGACCGTCGCTCGCATCTTTTGCTCTCGTGCCACGTGCTCAGGGTTCCCCTAAAACGGAGGGCTTGACAAAAACGTTCATAGCAACGGTCATGTGTGTCCGTTACAAGCCATTTTTGCGATGTTTTGATTTGTAACGGCCGCGGATGTCCGTTAGCGCATTCGTTGAGTGCGAAAAGCGCGTTTTTTGGTCTTTTACGGACACTGATGTCCGTTAAAATTTGAAAAACGGCCAAAATCCGCTGTAACGGACGCCGATGTCCGTTACAGTTTGTGCGGGCCGGCCAGCGACTGGTGCGAACCGGTTACGACTTCGGCGAACCAGCCACGACTTGTGCGAACCGGTCACGACTTGTGCGAACCGGTCACGCCAATGTTCATCCCCGCGCATCCGGTGAAGGGCAATCCCGCACGTACAACCCACGGCAACCGTATCCCGCTGCGGTTGCTTCTGCGTGTACCGCCACGGCACCGGATGCGTGTTTCACCGCTTCCGCTCGAACCGCCCATGGCAGCCGGGTTCCGTCGCACCGTTCCTGCGCGTGCCGCTCACAGCACCGGATGTCCGTCACGCTGTTCCCGTACATACCATCGCTGGCACTGGAGCCCGTCGCGCCGCTTCAGCGCGTAACGTCCAGACGGCTGCCCGGGCACGCCGCTCCCGCGCGTAACCGCCTACGGCAGCCGGTTGCCTGCCGCGCGATAAATCTCGTACCACTCTTCGCGGGTCAGCTCGATTTCGCTCGCCCGGCAGCAGTCTTTCAACCTTTGGATGTTCATGGTGCCGATGACCGGCTGCATGCGCGCCGGATGGCGCAAGAGCCACGCGATCGCGATGGTGGTGGTGGATACGCCGTACCGGCCGGCGATTTCGTCCAGCTTCCGGTTCAGTTCGGGGAATTTGTCGCTGCCGAGAAACACGCCTTCAAAGAAACCGTACTGGAAGGGCGACCACGGTTGAATGGTAATATCGTGCAGACGGCAAAAATCCAGCACGCTGCCGTCCCGGTTCACGGCGGCGTCGTTTTCCATGTTCACGTTGATTCCCGCGGAAATCATCGTCGCATTGGTGATGCTGAGCTGAAGCTGGTTGGCGACGATCGGCTGCTTCACCGATTTTTTCAGCAGCTGGATTTGCATCGGGTTGTGGTTGGACACGCCGAAATGGCGCACTTTGCCCGAACTTTCCAGCCGGTCGAACGCTTCGGCCACTTCCTCCGGTTCCACCAGCGCATCCGGACGGTGGAGGAGCAGCACGTCCAGATAATCGGTTTTCAGCCGTTTCAAAATGCCGTCCACCGAACTTAAAATATGCTGCTTGGAAAAATCGTACATTCCCTGACGAATGCCGCACTTGGATTGCAGAATAATAGTTTCGCGCACGTCATCGTTCATGCCGATGGCATCCGCGAACAGTTCCTCGCACGCGCCCCCGCCGTAAATGTCCGCATGATCAAAAAAATTGGCGCCCTCTTCCAGCGCGGTCCGAATAAAACGCTCCGCCTCGGTTTTGTCCAGCCGGTTGATGCGCATGCATCCGACGGCGATGACCGGCACTTCCAGCGCGCTCGTGCCGAGTTTGATCGTTTTCATTCCACCGTTCCTCCTCCGGGTTTTCCCCATTGTTGGCTTGTCCATTTTTTTGGCATGAATGCTTCTTGCCTTGGAAGTATATTGTGACACACGTCCGCATCCGATGCAATCGCTTTGGCGTGTATGTCGATCGGGGGACGCTGCGGCATGCAGCGTCCAAATGCGTTCAGCCGCATGTTTGTCGGATGTATCGATCGGAGTGCAGCATCGCGGTCGTATTGCACGTTGATCCGTGTTTGTAGAGCATGGCATTGAACCAATGGTGTGCGTTCAGCCGCATGTTGCGGACATGATCGGCACGCTGCATCGGTCATATTGCCCGCCATGTTGTCGGATATGTCTAAAATAGACGCTGCAGTGGCTGGATTGTCGGGCGTGTGCCGGGCGATCCGAATTCAAACGGAGCACGTTCGTCGGTTGGATCGGCATGTCTGTAGGCATACGGATCAATTGGGCACGTTCGACTGCTTGTCTGGTGGGCATGCCTGTCGAGCGCATGCGGCGATGAAAGTGCGCGCGTTTAGTTGGAGTTTGGCGGGTGTGTCTGTCGGGGAGAGATGCAGCGGCGAAAAAAAAGCGTCAGGTTGGAACTTTCGGTCATTTGCCGGGTTGTTTGGCTTTTGCCAGCCACGGAGCGGCGGCGGATTTGGACGTGCTGGAAATGCCGTATGCGGCGTGCGGATTCGCATAATACGCCGCCTTCCCCATTTTGTGCAGCAATTCATGTTTGCTCAGCAGTTTGCTGCCGGTATGGGGAATCAACGATTTGGCCATGCCGGTCCCAACCTCCTCTATTTCACAAGTTTCGGGAAGTACTTGCCCAGGTCCTGCACGAATATCGTGATCATGTCGGCGACGACGGATTCCTTGTAATCGGGAATTCTAATACTATATATGCATTCCATGGAAAGAATGCTGACGATTTGATTGCCGGCGTTAAAAATGGGTGCGCACAAACAAAATTTGGTGCTGCGGGTGTTGCTGATCTGGAACGGGGTCAAATTGTACAGCGCGCTCAACGTCGATATGTCTTCCTCATACTTGATTTCCTTTTCCTGAAAACATCGCCCGACCAAGCCCTGCACGGTGTCGCCGTCCACGAAGTAAAACAGCTTTCTCGGCCCGCCGTCGTCGGACAAGCCCGGGATGCGCACGAGCTCGAATTTGCGACGGTAAGGTCTGCGCTGCATGCGGGCATGGAGGAATTCGACGATTTTTTTCATCGTTCCCGTTTCCTTGTATACGCGAAATTCCACCGAGTTGATATGGGGATCTCCGATTTCGTTGCTCAGGGCGAGCAAAAAGGCCGTTTTCAGGTCGTTGTAGAGCATGTGGTTGTTTTTTTCCCATTTTTGGGACTGCGCGTGTTTCACTTCATACATGACGACCAAAAAGCCGCTGGTCAACAGCACGCTGAGCAATACGGCCAGCTGTTTGATCAGGGCGGTATCCAGCTGTTCCAGCCACCGGGCGTCCCCGAGCAGGGAGTCCAGCAGCACGTCGTCGCTGCCGATATAGGCGAGCAGCGCGGGGATGACGGAAAAAACGACGATCCGAAGCAGTGTTCCCCATAATTTCATGGCGTTCCTCCTGCGCGTCGCGCGCAAACCGGCCCCCGGCGGTAAAAAAGGCTTGCCGGCAAGTTCGATGGAAAGTTCGGCAGGATGTTCAGCAGAACGTTCAGTTGCAAGTTCAGTAGTAAGTTCTGTATGTTCAGTAATAAGTTCACCAGTATGATCAGCAGCAAGTTCAGTAGTCCTGCAGTAAATTCGGCGGAAAGTTCGGCAAAAAGTTCATTGGAAAATTCGTCGGGAGGTTTGTTTCGGGAACCGGACAGGCAAAATGGTTTCTATCCCATGTTTATGGTTGTGGCATCCGCGGACATTCCAACGAATCGTAAGCATTCGGAGGGGGAATCGCCAGATGGCGAAGCCAGGGGCGTTGTCAATTTTTCGCCGCGGTTTTGTATCCGAATTGTCATGATTTTGCACCTTAAGGGTATGTTGATAGCCCTTTAAGGTCATAGATCGCGAGAAAAACCGAGCGATATAATAAGTCCGGACAAAAGGAAGGGGGTGGCGGCATGGCTCGATCGACGGCGGCTTTACGCGCGGGATGGATATTGCTCGTCGTTGCCGTTTTTCTGGCGGCATGCTCCGGGCAGGCGCCGTCCGAATCATCCGAAACCATCGATCCCACGGCGGTGGAGGCGGTGCTGACGACCGATCCGGCGACGCCCGAGGCGAACCAAGAGGTAACCCTGGCCGTGCAGCTGACCGGGGCGGAGTTTCCCGCGTCGACGACCGTGAACATCGACGTCCGTCAGGACCGCGTGCCGACCATTATTAAGACGCAGACGAAAGGCGACAATGTGTTTACCGGCACATTCACGTTTCCCAAAGCCGGTGTGTACGACGTCTATCTCCATATTTACATTCGTGAGCTTCATCTGACCAAGAAGAAACAGGTGGAGGTGCGATGAAAGGGCAAAAGCGCGAAAAGAGGCGCGCCGCGTGGATTCGCCTGCTCCGGACCGTTGTGTCGGCCGTCTTTATTTCACTGCTTCCGTCGACAGTAGCTGCCGCGGTGGTGACGGATGTTCCGGCCGCGGCCGACCGCATCGTTTTGGATGCGCAGGCGGCGGAGCAGGCGCAGGCGGCCGGCGAACTTTCGGGTACGCTGCAGGCACACATCGACCGCGCCTCCGAGGGAGCGGTGATCCAAGTTCCGCCCGGCACGTATGAAGGTCCGATCGTCATCGACAAGCCGTTGACGCTGGAAGCATCGCCGCAGGGGCGGGTCACGCTGGCGCATTCCGGCGACGGACCCGCGGTCGCCATCCTTGCCGAGCGCGTCCGGTTCGCCGGATTTACGATTTTGGACGAGGCCGCCAAAGAATCGCCTTCCGTTCTCGTGCAGGGGAGCGGCGCAACGATCGAAAACCTTCATGTCGTGACCGGGTCGCACGGCATCCAGCTTCGCGACGCGCACGACAGCGAACTGCGCGGCAACGTCGTCGAGTGGAGCGCGCGGCACATTCGGGAAGTGTCCGAAAAGGGCAACGGCATCGATCTGTACGAATCCCATCGCGTCCGAATCATCGGCAACACGATCAAGCAAGTTTATGACGGCATTTATCTGGAAAACAGCGATGATACCGTCGTGGAAGGAAACCGTATCGAACATTCGCGATACGGAGTGCACTGCATGTACACCCGGGGCACGGTGGTGCGGGGCAACACGGGGGAAATGAACATCACCGGCGCCATGGTCATGTCGGTTTACGACGCCCGGGTGGAGAACAACACTTTTTTGAAACAGAGCGAAAATGTGCATTCGCAGGGCATTCTCCTGTACGATGTCCATCAGACGGCGGTGACCGGCAACCGGGTCGCGGGCAACCGCGTCGGACTCTATGTGGAACAATCCGAAAACAACCGGCTGGAACACAATACGGTGACGGAAAACTTCATCGGCATCCAGCTGCTGGACTCTTCCCGCAACACGATTGCCGGCAACCGGTTTGCGGGCAATGTGGCGGACGCGCTGACGCAGCGGAGCGCGGACAATCAGATGGACGGAAATTATTGGGAATCTTTTTCCGGCATCGACGCCGACGGGGACGGATACAGCGATGTGTCCCATGAAATCAATCCGTTTTTTCAGAGCGTGATTCGCAACCGCCCCGTGTTTCAAATTTTCTTTGAGACTCCGGGAATACTGTTTTTGGAAACGGTTTTTGAAAGCAACCGCAGCGAATGGGCTGTCGACCGCGCGCCGTTGATGGAGCCGCCGGACGCCATGGCGGATGAATCCGGCGGCGAATCCGGATACTCGACCGGAATCGCCGGACTGCTCTTGGCCGCCGCGTCGACGCTGATCATATTTGCCTTCGGGAGGAGATCGGGATGAAAAAGTTACGGCCTGCCGCTTTGTCGCTGATCGTGTTGATCGCGATTTTCGCCTCCGCCTGCGGAGCGAACGGGCACAAACCGCATGAGATCCATGAAGAGACGGACCGGTGCGCGGTGTGCAACATGGCGATCGCGAACAACCGCTACGCGACGCAGATTGTCACGAAAGACGGACAGGTGTTCAAATTCGACGACATCGGCTGCATGAACAAGTGGATGACCGACAACGGCACGGACTCCGTTGGCGCCGCTTATGTCCGCGATTATCACAGCGAACAGTGGATCGAGATGGAGGACGCCTATTACGTATACGACGCCTCGTTCCAGACCCCGATGGCTTACGGCGTATTGTCCTTTGCCGAAGAAGCGGACGCGCAGGCGTTCATTCGCGAGCAGGGCGCGGGGAAGCTCATGTCGGCGGACGAACTTAACGGCCACACCTGGACGAGAAACCGCGAAATGATGAACGGTGGCCATGAAGGCGGTCACGGCGGCGGTCACGCCGACGGCCACGCAACGGATGGCGAGCACGGCGCGTCGAAGGCGCATGACGGGAACTCGCACGGCGAACATGAGGACGAAACGGCGGCGCATCGGCAATGAACGGCTTCGCCCAAATCGCCCTGCGGGAAATCCGCATCGGGTTTCGCAATCCGTGGGCTTACTCGTTCATGGCGCTGTTCGCCTTGTTCATGCTGACCTTGCTGCTCATCAACGCGCAGGGGCAGGTGCAGGGATATTCGAGCGTCACGGCGACCATGGTCAATCTCGCGCTCTATTTTTTGCCGCTGATGACGCTGATGCTCGGATCGTTTTCGCTGACCGGGGACAAGGAAGACGGCAGCTGGGAGCTGTTGTCCACGTATCCGCTCGGCACGCCGGCGTATATTGCCGGCAAATTTGCCGGTCTGGCCGTCGTGCTGATCGTCATCGTCTGCTTCGGATTCGGCGTCGCCGGCGTGGCGGGATGGGCGGCGGGAAGCGGTTTTGACACCGGCGCGTTTTTCGTTTTTCTCCTGTTTTCCTCCGGCATGTCCGTCATGTTTCTCGCCGTTTCGATGGTGATCGGCACGCTGGCGCGCAACCGTTGGCAGGCGCTGACGGTGGCGGTGGCGCTCTGGTTTTTCCTGGTCATCGCCTGGGCTCCCGTCTTGATCGCCGTGCTCGGATGGATGCCTTACATGTGGATCAAACCGGCCGTCACGGTGTTGACCATGCTCAATCCGGCGGAACTTGCGCGCGTGTTTGCGGTCATCCACCTCGGGGGCGGTTCCGTTTTCGGTCCCGAATACTACGAATGGGTCAAATGGGCCCGCCATCCGTCGGGCATGTGGGGATTCGCCGTTTATCCTTTGATCTGGACGGCGCTGCTTTCCGGTTTGTCCGGATGGTTGTGGGAGAGGGGGAGAACGCGTGTCTGACATCTTCGTGCAGGTCGAACACGTGCACAAAGTGATTCGCGGCCAGGAGATCATCCGCGATTTGAACTTGCGGGTGCGACGGGGACGGATCGTCGCGCTGTGCGGCGGCAACGGCGCGGGAAAAAGCACCGTGCTGCGCATGCTGGCCGGCATTATCCGGCCGACGACGGGAAGCATCACGATCGGCGGGCTGCGCTGGGAAACGCATCGCCGGCAGTATGCGGAACAAATCGGCTACATGCCGGACGATTACCGGTTCACCCAAGGGTTGACCGCGCTGGAGACGATGGCGTTTTGGGCCGGGCTCAAGGGTTTGCCGAAAAGCCGCGCGCGGGAGGCGCTTGCCGAAGTCGGACTGGACCACACCGGGAAGAAACCGTTGACCTCTTTTTCCAAAGGCATGAGGCAGCGGATGCTGTTTGCGCAGGCGATGCTCGCCAAACCGCCGCTCGTCTTGATGGACGAACCGACCAACGGGCTTGATCCGTTCTGGATGGACACGTTTGTGCGGCTTGTCCGCGACGCGGCGGACGCGGGACAGACGTTTGTGTTTTCCACCCACCAATGGCAAATCGCCGACGCGCTGGCGGACGACATGGTGTTTTTGCAAAACGGAAGAGTGGAGCTGGAAGGAACGGCGGAAGACATTCGCAGCCGGCTCGGCTCGACCGGCCTGCACGACGTGTTCGCGAAATGGTTCGGCATCGCGCGGGCGCGCGGCTGATCGCGAGTTATTGCGGCAAGCGGATGCAGCATCATCGGTATAGCGTTGATGCCGCGAGTTTTTCGCGGCAAGCGGTACAGCACCATCTGCATCACGCCGATGACCGCGAGATTGCCGTAAGCGTCGCAGCGTCCTCGGTATCGCTGGCGCTGATGATCGGGGCTGACCGAAGCGGCGGAGCGACCGTCCGTTTATGCGGCGGACATCCCGGCGATGCGCTTCTCATACGGATGCTCTCCGTCCACAGAACGATATAGCGGATCCATTTTGCGGAAGGATACTACGCCCGGATATTGCGCTCGAATGCGAGGATATTGCACTAGAATGCGGGAACTTTTGCGCCGGAACATGGCGCGAGCGCGTTGCGGACGGTTCGTGTATGATAGAGACGTAAACCGCGGGGAGGGGAGGCGGGGTCATGACATACCGGCAGATGAAGTGGCTGATCCTGACGATTCCGACCGTGGCGGTCGGGGTGTGGGAATACGTCCGGCACGAATTTTTGCTTTCTTACATTTCCATGGAACTCGGCAACTGGTTGACGCCGGTCTTTGTGTTTTTGGTGACGATTTTGTTTTTGACGCGCCTGTTCGACATGATGGAGCGCGACCGGAAGGAACTCGAAGAGGCGAAGGTGCTGCAGGCGGCGTACCGGGAACGGGAAAAAATCGCGCAGGAGCTGCACGACGGCATCGCGCAGTCGCTGTTTTTGCTGAATGTGCAGGTGGAACGCATCGAGCAGGCGGCGCACATCGACCGGGATTTGTTCCAGCAGTTGAAAAAAAACGTCCACGCCGCCCACGACTATGTGCGCCAGGCGATTGCGAACTTGCGCCGGCCGGCGGACCCGGTATCCGTGCCCTGGATGCAGGCGCTCGACAGCCTGATTGAGGAAATCCGCAGGGAAAGCGATCTGCAATTTTCGCTGGACTGGCGCCTGCCGGAAAACAGGCTGGAAACGAAGGAAAAGGTGGAACTCTTGGCGCTGATCCGCGAGTCGCTGCTCAACGTGTACAAGCATGCGCATGCCCGTCATGTGCGCATTGTCGCGGAGGAGACGGAAAACGGCGGATGGCGGTGCGAGGTGGCGGACGACGGCCGGGGGTTCGATGCGAACGACGCCGCCGACCAAGGCCGCTACGGCATGAAAATGATGGAAGATCGCGCCAAACGCATGCGATGGCGGCTTTCGATCGGACGGCGCGGCGGGGAAACGGTCGTCACGGTGCGGAAGGAGGGATCGGTATGAACGCGCAAAGATTTCGCGTATTGGTCATCGACGACAGCGAGCAGGCCAGGCAGGCGATCCGCGACATTTTAAGCCGCGATCCCGTGTTCGAAGTCGTGGCCGAAGGCAAAAGCGGCGAGGAAGCGCTGGCCTTGACGGCAACATGGATGCCCGACCTGATTCTCATGGACATCCGGATGCCGGGCATGGACGGCCTCGAGGCGACGAGGAGAATCAAAATGGAGTACCCCTACGTCAAGATCGTCATGGTCACGGTTTCCGACGACATCGCCCATTTGTTCGACGCGCTGAAAAAAGGCGCGCAGGGCTATTTGCTGAAAAATTTGCAGCCGTCCTCCTGGATTGAATACTTGAAGGCGATTTGTTTTGACGAGGCGCCGATGACGCGGGAATTGGCGTTTCGCATTTTGAAGGAATTTACATCCGGCGCGGAGGAACCATCCCGCGGGACGCCGCTGACGTCGCGGGAAACCGAGATTCTCCGTCTCGTCGCCAAGGGGCTCTCCAACCGGGACATTTCCCAGCAGCTGGACATTTCGGAATATACGGTCAAAAACCATCTGAAAAACATTTTCCACAAACTGCATCTCGAAAACCGCGCCCAACTCGTGCGCTATGTGTATGAACACGGTTGGATGGGCGATCGCGGCCGGTAACAAATCGTCCACACCGACGCACATCCTTGCTTGGTACACCCTTGCGTGGGAAGCGGTGAGGAGCGGAAAGGGGCGGAGAGATGTGAAAGCAGCGGGGAAGGTGCGTGAAGATGCGGGAGGACCGGAATGCGGCAGGAAGGATCATGATGGCGCAGGAGGACTGAGGGACAGCCGGGAGAACGTGGAAAAAGCGGGGGGACGGACATACGGAAACGGCAACGGGAACGGCGTACATCGGACTGTCCCGGATTTTTTTGTATTTTCGGTCATTGGATCCGTTTCCGTGTCTACAAACCTAGACAATTGGTTTCGAATTTTGTCGAAATTATGTCAAATTTATGAAGCAGGATACCGGTATAGGTATTGCGAAACATGAATATGGAAATATTTTCGAACCGTTAGACCGGATGGCGGTGTCGAATCCCATTTTCGAAGGCACGGGCATCGGTCTGAAGGACAATGGCCACGCGGTGGAAGCTTACAGCCGGATTGCCGCCCGATCGAAATGAGCCGGTTGAGCATGCGGAGCCGTACCTGGCGCTGGAACGGGCCAAACGATTCCTGGGGCATAAAAAGACTACTAAAGGAGATAAGGAACGTGCTGTCCATCCAATATAAACATTCCCGCTATTCCATCCCGTATGAAGACATTTACTTTATCGAACGGTTGAACCGAAAATGCGTGATCCACACGCGGGATCAGCAATATCAAACTTACGACACGCTGGAAAATATCAAAAAGTCGCTGGATTCGTCTTTTTATCAGTGCCATCGATCCTTTATCGTGCACGCCAAGAAAATCCACCGCATCTCCACGATGGGGAGCAATTTCGTCGCGCATTTTCAGCACTATGAGCACATCGCGTATATCGCCAAGCAGCATGTAAGCGGCTTGCTCAAAGCCATCGAAGGGTCGGCGGTCAGGTCGGGTTGAACGGCCGTTTTTCCACAGTCGTCGTTGGAACAACGAAAAACGATGCCAATCATGGCTAAAGGCAATGTCACTCGCGAATGTACGATTCCTGTACGCGCGCTAACGGACACCGGTGTCCATTAGGGAGAGTATTTGGCAACTTGCTTCTTGTAACGGACATCCATGTCCACAAAAGACCCAAAAACCCGGAAAAGAGCCTTCATGGGGGTGCTAACGGACACCGCTGACCGTTACAATGGCAAAACAGCGGAAAATCGCCGCTAACGGTCACGGATGTCCGGATTTGGGTCGAAAGCGTCGGGTGCGGATCTCTGCGATCAACGGCAAGCCGCCAGACGTGTGCGTTCGGATAAGTGCTTGTTCGGGCACGTCTCGCCATCGACCGTGCAAAGCGCGGCACGCTCGATGGTCTTGCGGCAGACTCGACGTGCCCTCGTCCGCAAGATCAAATGGAAACAAGGCCCGCTTTTTGTTCGAATTCGTCCGCTTCACACCACTTTTGCAAGCATATCGATGTACATCCGTCCGACATCCCGTACGCAACGGAGACAGCTGATCGGTTCAGCTTGTCTCTTTTTTTTACGGACCGACAGACGCCACAGGCAGCCGTATGCTGTGAACATAACCGATTTACTCATGTGGAGGAAAATGGAAAGCGAGACCGAATATATTTATGGTTAAGTTGCCGCACCGCCCAAATCTGCACCGCCGCTCGACCGCACACAGACGCCCCTCACGCTGAGTCAAACGACACAACCGGCTTCAATCGCCTGGAACGACCGCGCACGCGCGCAAGCTGTTGAGCAGTCGACATAAAAAAATCGCGATCGGAGGTATGATGGTGTTCAATGAAATCAGCAAGCTGAACCGCGACGGATGGAATCAACATGCGTATGAAGCATGGGTTCATGCCCATGGGACTCCGGAACAATTGGCGAAACAACTGGCAAGCGATCCCTGGAGGAAGCTTGCGCCTTTTCGATCGTATCTAAGTGATTTAAAGGGTGTGCGAGTCGCCAATTTGTTGGGATCGCACGGAAAGTTGGCGGTCTCCATGGCTTTGCTGGGAGCAGAGGTGACCGTCGTGGACATTTCATCGGACAACGCCAAATATGCAAAGGAATTGGCCGCGGCAGCGGGAGTGCATATCGAGTACCTTGTGATGGATGTGATGGAGTTCCCGGTGGAGGAATATGCGGGTCAATTTGATTTGGTCATGATGGAACTGGGAATTCTTCATTGGATCATGGATTTGAGGCGATTTTTCGATATTGTTGCAGGGATGCTCAAAGAAGGCGGCAGGGTGATCTTGCGGGACTATCACCCATTCAAGCAAAAAGTGCTCCATTGGAAAAACGGGCAAATGGTGGCCAGCGGCAATTATTTTGATGATTCCATACTCAAAGGTACAGTTCCTTACGCCAAGTTTTTAAATGAAGAAGAACGCAAAGATTTAACCGATATCCGCACCAGGGGATGGACATTAGGGGAGATCGTCACAGGCATAGCGGGTTCAGGATTATTCATACGCACATTCCATGAGGAATCCGGGCCGATTCAACGATGGGTTTTTCCCGAAGATGCGCCGGAGGGAATGGAATCACGGCTGCCGGGGCTCTATACAATGGTTGCGGAAAAAATTGCGCTCCCGAATTAAGTGAAATTTAAGGATAGTCAGGGGGCGGGAGTCATTTCCCTGCATGTTGCCGGACTTGGCTAATACGACGATTCGCACGGAACCACCTGGCTCGCGAGCGGCTTTTCCGATCCAGGCCGCCGCTTGGGTCATGGGGCACTAATCATCGAAGGGTGATCCGAAGGTGTATCATTCCAGCTCCGATTATTACGATATCGTGTATCAATTCAAAAACTATGAACAGGAATCGATGAAAATTCACGAGTACATTCAGAGCCGCAAGCCTGAAACCCGTACCATATTGGATGTTGCTTGTGGAACCGGTAAGCATATGTCATTTTTAAACCGGTATTATCAAGTAGACGGTATCGATTTGAATGAGAGGTTCATCGATTCGGCAAAGAGAAGAAATCCCGCTTCACAATGTTGGGTCGCGGATATGACCGATTTTAACTTGAACAAGAAATATGACGTCATCATGTGCCTGTTTAGTTCGATTGGTTTTGTAAAAACCCTAGATAAGGTGAAACAAACGACTCAGCAATTTGTGAATCATCTTTCAGACAATGGTTTCATTATAATCGAACCGTGGTTCACACCCGAACAGTGGATACCAGGCTATATCAGTGTGATTCAACAGGAAGCTGACGGATATAAGGTCGTAAGAATGTCGCATGCCGACATCGACGGTACGATTTCCATTCTTCATGAAGAGTACTTGATCGGTTCAAAAGATGGAATCCTACACTTCAAAGAAAGGCATGAACTCGGATTATTTGCTCATGAAGATTTAAAGCGGATATTTCAGGAACTTGGATTGATCGTGGAATATGACTCAAAAGGAATAAGCGGAAGAGGCACATTTTTCTTATCTAAAAAGAGGGCGATTGTGTAGGCACTCCAGTCCTCGGTCGCCTGAGAAATGAAACCAGCTCACTTCGCAAACGAAGCCAGACCTTTGGTTCTGATGTCGGCGGATGTCGTGATGTGCAAAACCATTACAAAAAAGCGGGGAAAACGATGCCAAGAGGTCAAGATGCAGCCGGAATCATCATTATGGATGATGACCAGAGAGTGCTCCTTGTCCATCACACCTACGGAAAGAAACAATGGGCGATTCCCGGCGGGATGGTGGAAGAAGGCGAATCTGCGTGGGATGCGGCGACAAGGGAATTGAAAGAAGAAATCAATATTGCTGTGAACGATATGGAATTGTCAGGTCTGTATTTTCAACCGCATAAGAATCGATATATCTACACCTTTAAAGCCTGCACTTATCAAGGTCAGATCGAAGTCGATAACAGGGAAATCGATCAATGTGGTTTCTTCCCCATCGACAAACTTCCCAGCCCAATCTCCAGTTTTACAGTACAGAGGCTGACCGATGCGGTAACCAGCAACAAAACTGTATTTCGAGTGGAAGAAATAGCAACATACCGGATTTTATAGAAAACCTTGATGATTTTATATATCGGCGAGGAAGAACGTCACGGGAAACCGCGATTGCAAATAAAACGGGAGGTGCCCCTTGGCTCATATTTGAGTTCGGCCTACGGCTTTGATTGTGGAAAATAATTCAATCCTTCTCATCGAGTATGATGACAACGGCATACATTATAATTTGCCCGGTGGCGGCGCAGAACCCGGAGAGACTTTGAAAGAAGCCTTGATAAGGGAAGTCTGCGAGGAAGCATGCGCAGAAATTGAAGTCGGGCCCATTGCTCTCGTTTACGAGTTTGCGCCGCATAAACAATCGGGGAATTATGACGTCCAAGAAAACCATGGATTGCAAATCATTTTTGAATGCGACATCAAGGAAGGATCCCAACCGAAGTTGCCCGAAACCCCGGATCCGCACCAAACGGCCGTGAAGTGGATCGGAGTCGATGAACTGGATTCCATTGTGCTTATCCCCAATATTCAAGATCAGATCAAAGATTACCTGCGAAATAAAAGAAACATTGATTTCATTGAAGATTTTCGGTTGAAACCGCTGAAGAAATCTTGAAGTGCGTTGCATTGGACTCATAAGGCAAATCGATCCCATAAGGAATGGAAAGGCGGCCGGCAATCCGCGGCATCGTTTCGCCGCCAGGTTTTGTCGGCCGATTTTCATGCCGTTCTTCACTTGTCTTCGCACGGCGTTCCTCCAAATGCATTTCCCTCACTCGGAAAAACCGCATCCATGATGAGGGTTGACTTTTTGACCTACAACATGTAGAATGAAATTGACCTACATTTTGTAGATTAAAACGGGAGGATTTGCATGAAGAAAATTCAACGCATGTCCGAAGCGGAAAAACAAATCATGGAGATCATTTGGCAGGCGGAGCGGCCGGTTACGACGGCGGAAATCCTTCAACGTCTGCCCGAAGGCAACACGTGGAAGCAAAACACGGTGATTACGTTTTTGGCCCGCTTGATGGAAAAAGGAATCATCAAGGCCACGAGAGTCGGAAAAGCGAACCATTACGAGCCGTGCTTGACGGAACAGGAATACCGGAACTTTGAAACGAGGCAATTTATCCACGAGGTTCATAAAGGGTCCGTGCTGGGCTTGATCAGCGCCTTGTGCGACAGCGGCGATCTGACGAAAGAAGACATTGAAAAACTGATGAAGCGATTGGAAGAATAGTTGAACCATGTGGACGCATGCGTATGACGCATTGTTACTGATGTCGGTTGTGGCGGGGGCGTTATATCTCATCCTCAAAATGTTCAGCAAGCTGACCGGAAAATACTTCTCGGCCGGATGGCATTATTATTCTTACCTTGTCCTCTACTCGTTTTTCCTTGTTCCCTACCATAAGTTGGTTCCCTCTCTGGATCCGGGCTTTGCGGCAAGAGGCGGGGGCGGGGGGACAGAAGGAGGATCGGGGGCCTGGTCGCTTCCATCTCTTGTTCCGAATCCCGCACGTCAGCTTCCTCCCGCCGTGGAGAGCGCTCATCAGGAAATCGCGGCATGGGTGGCGCATATTTTGCCTTTTCTTTGCATGGCGGGGACGATCGTTTTTCTCGGTGTCGCGCTGACGCGGCATTTCAGGCTGCATCGCCGCATGATTCAAATGGACCGGTTAACCGGGGATGAAACGTTATTTCTTGCGCTGTCGGAATGCAAACAAGAACTGGGCATCAAAAAAGACATTCCGGTTTACCTGTCGCCCCACATCACCACGCCTTTTCTCTACGGATGGCGGAAGCCGCGCATCGTGCTGCCCGACATGGCATTCACACCGGAACAGTACCGCCATGTGTTTCTTCACGAATTGACGCATTACAAGCGGCGCGATCCATGGGCCAAAGCCCTGATGTTGCTGATCAACGCGATTCATTGGTTCAACCCTCTGGCCTACATGGCCCGGCGGGACTTGGATCGGTTCTGTGAATGGGCCTGTGACGAAAGCGTTGTGAAATCCATGGACGCCCGGGAAAGGAGGAGATATTGCGGATTAATTCTGCACGTGCTTTGGATTGCGGCAGATCGACAGGCCAAACTGTATTCCGCCTTCAGCGACCATCGCAAATATCTGGAGAGGAGAATCGAAATGATCCTGAAAAATGACGGTTCCAAGAAAAAGAAATCGGTTCGCATGCTTGCCGTTGCCATGACGCTGGCTATGGTATTTATCGGCACGGCCGCCGCGTATGCCGGAAATGCCGCTCAGCCGGCGGGGATTGTTGAAAGGAAAGAGGGCGGTGTTGTCGAATGGGGCCCAATCCCTGCGGTGAATGGCCTGGGACGTGAAGATGCGGAGGTGCAAGTCGCCGGGAATTCGGGATCCGTCGAGTGGATTCCGCAAGGCTCTCTCCGCAATGGTCTGGGAAGCGATGATACCGTGACGCTGCGGGAGAGCTCCGGGGATTTGCGGTTTTGGAGCACGCTTCCTGAGAACGGCTTAAACAAATCCGATCCGGCCGTTGAAACGGCAAACGGAACTTCCCCGGTTCCGCCGAGCGACATGGAAGCATTGAGCAGCGGAAATCTGAATCCGGGCAAGGGATACACCTTTGACCGACAAACGATGGGCAAAGGATCGCAAGTGACGATTTACGCCTCCTGGACTTCGCCAGATTCCGATCTTCTGGTCGGGCTTCTGTCCTTGTCCACCAACACGATTTATTACGATACGCTCACGGGAGGGGAAGGTTCGGCGACGTTTCAGGTGAACACGACCGAAGAATATGCGATCTATGTCGGCAACCCGTCCCCATCCGCGGTGCAATTCGACGTATCCTATATTGTCAATTAAGGCGGATCACGGAAAAAGAAAAACTCCGCCGCGCGGTTGGGACGCTGTAGTTCCAGTGGAACGAACGGAGCAAGTTCCCGGGAGTTCAGCACGGTCATTTTCGCCCCTCCGCTTTCGGGCGGCGGTGGAGCCAACGCTGCAGAACGACGGCGTGGTTGTGGACGGGATCTTTCGCGGCATAAACCAGGGTGACGTTTTGTTGAACCGCCAGCTCGCAGATCCGGTCGGCGAGCCCGATTCGGGTCGGATCTTCCGACAATTCCCGTTCGTAGTTTTCGGCAAATTCCGCAAATCGCTCCGGTCGATGGTCGAACCATGTGCGCAGTTCGGGACTCGGGGCGATTTCTTTCATCCATTCATCGATGGACGCCTGCTCTTTGGAAATGCCGCGCGGCCAGAGCCGGTCGATCAAAATGCGCACGCCGTCATCGGGAGAAGGCGGCTCGTACACGCGTTTTATTTGGATGGATGGTCGATTCGTTTCGCTCATTCGGCGGTCCACTCGCACACAAAAAAGTTCGTTTCGGCATTTTCGGCGGTCAGCCTTCCGTTACGGGATGGCGTTGATCCGCATATGTCCATTATAACATCAGGAATGGCGAAAGCCCCGTCACCGGCTTTGTGACCGGCGTCACAATACGGATCGTCCGGCAGCGTTACCACTATTTACAGGAGACTTGATCTCCGCACGAGCATGGATATTGCACGATTTCGATATCTGCACGAAACACGAGACATGCAGTGCCGGAACCCCAATACGATGGGAGGCTGAAGCGGATGAAAAAAGAAATCGCCGTGATGAAAGACGTGGACTGGTCCGTCAATTTGGAAGATCCGTATTATGAAGAGCATCCGGACGAAATGCTCGCGGAATGCATCGACGCCATCCAACGCACGAAAGAAGGCCGTTACGTCAACCTGACCCCAGGGAATGGCTGATTGCGCGGCTTTCCGACCTGGTGCGGGAGGCGAATGTTCCCGTACGGGAAATCCGGTATATCGACCAGTGCGGATGCGGCGGTTATGTCACACGGGTATTGAAATGAAAAGAATGGGGAGAAACCCCCATGCAAAGCGAATCGGCATTTTAATCGATAAACCCCAGCTGCTCTTTCGCCGCCGGTGACATGTTGTCCGGGGACCATCTCGGCTCCCATACGACATCGACGGCGATTTCCCTTTTTTCCGCAATATCCCGCAGCACCCGCTTGACCCCTCCGACGAGCATGTCATGCATCGGACATCCGGGCGTCGTCATCGTCATTCGGACATAAATATGATCGTCGTCCACGCGAATATCGTAAACCAACCCCAGATCCACGATGTTGACGCCCAGCTCGGGATCGTACACCAACCGCAATTTTTCCCGCACTTGTTCTTCATGGAGCGTCATCTTTGTCCAACCTCCATTCGTGTTTGCTTATCGGGAAAATATGAGACCGATCAACCCCATATAGGCGACGGAGAACACGGAATGAGCCGTGCCGCCGATCGCGACGGCCAGAGGCGAATCCAGGATCAGCCCCAAAGGCGGAATGAGGCCGAAAACCGCAATGGCCGCCAGTCCGGCGTACACTTTCTTTTCGCTCAAAAGATCGGACATGAGCGGCGTGCCGGGTTGGCCTGCATGTTTTCCGTATTTGTGAGTCCACCACAAAAACGGGACGATTTTCGACAAGTAACATATAATCATGAAGGAAACCCACCCGGCCAAATAAATCCAGCCCGCCAGCGTAACGGATTCGGCAAGAAACATTTGCTGCGGGTGCCACATCGCATAAACCAGCATGGCGACAGCCGCGGCGGCAAAAGCGTGGTTGCCGTACATCGACCACTGGATTCCCGACCCGGGACCGCGTTTGTGGCGGTGTTTTCGGATTTGCAGAAGGTGCACGTTATAGACGACGATGGCGATCGTAATCAACAGCAGCGCGGACCACTTCGTCCAAACGCTTCCGTCGAGCAGGAACGACACCGCCCCGACGATGACGCCGGCGTTCCATAACGCCGTCACCACCTTTTGCGGCGCGGTCGGATAATGATGCGCCAGGTAAAACATCGGCAGCATTTTGTAGCTGAACCCGGTGATGATCAGGCCGAACCAGCCGACGGTTCCGAGCCAAATATGGGTGCCGAACAAACGTTGGTGAAGTTCGTTCCACCATCCGGTCGCAAAATTCAGCCCCATGGCCATCCCGGACAGTCCGGCCAGCACGAGATAAAGCACCGCGCACGCCGCGCTGATCGTAATCGCATTCCACTGGGAGGCGCGAAACAGCGTGGCCGCCATGTTCCAGGCGAACAGGAGCACCCCGGTAAAAGCCAAGGTCGCGCAGGCGGCAATCCAGTACACCTCCCCTTGAATGAACCCGAACAACAGCCCGGCGAGACCGACGGTGAAGACCGCGTAATGGATATACCCGAGCCGCTCGCTGTAAATGTTCGACTGCAGGATGACGTTGATCAGCTGATAGACCGCGCCCATCGCCAGCATCGTCGCCCAGCCGAGCACAAACAGATGGACGTGAAACCACCCGGACGGCCCGCGCAGCTCCTCGCCGATCCAGCCGGTCAACGACATCAGGGATGCCGCGTGAAACAGCACGAAACCGGCCATCCCCGAAAGGATAAACAAAAAGGGGAGACGCGACACGGCACTCGCCTCCTTATACTTTGCGGATTCTCACTTTCGCCGATCCGTCCGGCTGCTCCTCCACCGTATACGGACACCCGAGTCGGTTCAGCTCCTCGAGGAGAAACACCGGCACGCGGTCGTTGTGAATGATCACTTCGTCACCGGGCCGGCACCGACCCAGGGCGGACAGCGTACGGATCATCGGCTGGGGCGGCTCCAAACCGCGGTTGTCCAGTTCGATCGTTTGGGGGCCACCCTCCCGGGGCAGGTTGTCCTCGGAAGATTGCGGCTCCGCCGCATTCTCCGCTTCGGCCGCGGAATCGGTCTCGTCCAGCCAGTGCTTGTTCTTTTTGTGCACGAAGGTGGCGACCCAATGTTCTCTGTCTTTTTGTTCCGCCTTGCCGGCGTAGCCTTTCATTTTCAGCACCCCGAACAGCGGAGTCGGCCGAAAAGTGGCGTGCAGCACGAAAATGTCGTCCTTGTCCAGTTTTTTGACCGTCTCCATGATCAGCTGGAAAGGTTCCAGCTTTTTGCGCAAAAGAGGTCTGACGTCGAGTTCGACGATTTTGGCGTCTTTGCGGTCCAACCCGGTTCACCTCCTGTCGGCATCCGTCATTTTCGAACCCGTTTTTTGGCTTCTTCGTACAATCCGGCCATTCCGCCGTACAACGCGTGGAAGAAAGCGTCCGGAGCATCCAGGGAAAAGGAAGTGTACGCTTTCGGATCCACGCCCAGCATGCGTTCGAACAACCGGGCGCTGTCATAGGCATAAAAGCAGAAATACGTATATTGAAATTCCGGCATTTTTTCGTAGATGGTCACGATTTCCGAAGCGTACTCGTCGATATGGCGAGCCGCGGTCTGAACCATGGTGACCGCATCCTCCAGGGACGCATGGATCCGGATCGTTTTCTCATCCAAGATGTCGACGCGTGCCATCCGCGACCAGCTCCCCTTATACTTTCCCGATTTTCACCCGGAACGTGACGGGACCTTGCTCGATATATTCCCAGGTGAATTTGCCGGGATACATCGCCTCGAACTGAAAGCGCAGCGGCACGGGATCATGATCGTTGACGAGCAGCATCGCTTCGGACGGTTTCAACTTGTTGAACGTTTCAAAAATGACCTTGTGCTTCAGATGCGGCGGATATTCCGTCGCGTTGACCGTTGCGGCAAAAGGACCCATTGTGCATTCCTCCCAAATGGTGTGGTGTGGTTTGCTTTACGTTGATTATAAAAAAACGAGGAGGTCGGCCTTGTGAGCCTGATCACAGGGATGCGTCCTTTTTGCAGACGGGTGACCCGAGGCGGATCGCGGCGAAAGTGAATAAGCGGTGAGAATGGAAACATCGTCGAGGGTCGAGCAAACGGAAAAAAGGGATAGGTTCGTGAACATGGGAACTACCGGGCGGAAACGAGGAATGGCGGGAGGACTTTTGGGGAAAAACAAACGCAAACGCATACGCCAGCCGCCCGGCGTACGTCCGGATGATGGGTCCGCGATTTATTTAAGATCCCGATGTTGTTTTAACGCTGCCAGATCAATAATGATAATGCGGTTTCGGTCCGTTTTCAAAATGTTTTCCTTGGCGAGCTGATTGAGCAGCCGATTGATCGTTTCTCTTGTCGTGCCGACGGAGTTGGCGATTTCCTGGTGGGTCATCGGCAGGTTGATCGCGATGCGGTTTCCTTGCGTTTCTCCGTGCTTTTCGGCGAGTTTCAGCAGGAATGACAGCACGCGATGTTTGACGTCCTGCCCGGACAGCGATTGCAGCTTTTCTTGGAGTTCGACGATTTTGTCGCCCATGACGCGCATCATTTTGACGGCGATCGACGGCGTGTTCAGCATCAGCTGTTCGAATAGCCGGACGGGAATCGCCGCGAGATGCGTGTCGACGATCGCCTCCGCCGTCGCCGGATACGGACTTTGATTGAAAAATCCGGTGTGCGGGAACATGTCGCCGGTTTTCAAAAACGAGACAATTTGCTCGTGCCCGTTTGCGTCGGTTTTAAACGTTTTGACCAATCCTTCGCGGATGAAGAAGACGGCCTCCTTCTCGCTTCCTTCCGAAAAAATGACGGACTTTTTGGAAACAAAGCGGGAAATCGCGATTTCCGCCACCCGTTCCATTTCGTGATCGTTCAGATCGTGGAACAACGGGACCTGCTTGAGAAATGCGGACATCGTTTCCTTTGGCATCGGATTCTTCCCTCCCATCAGCGTTATATTTCGACCGCGGTGATTTACTTCTTCGCTTCTTATATTTTACCTGAAATGGAGCGGTCCCGTCCCGAAGGCGCGCACGCACATTCCACAGAATGGTGAATTTTGTCCCCGCCTGTCCATTAGGCTGAGCGGGGATTCGATGTTGATTCCGTCTCCGCTTCCCATACATCCGGGTAAACAACGGTATGAAACCCTTCTCCTCTAACCTACCACTCCTGTTATATATTCCCAAGCATTATACAAAATGTTACAATAAGAATTCAATTTCCCTTTCGGGGCTTCCGGCTGCTCCGGTCGGATCCGCCCGCAGAATCCCGCCCGGATACTGCCATCCACGCCAAGAATGAAAACCCTATTTCTCAAAAAAGGAGCGAGATCATGTGCCCGTCCTAGCATATTGTCTCCGCGGCAGGAGATGCCCGGAGGTCATTCGGCCGCGTCGTGAATGCGAGCGACATAATCGGAAATTCTTATAAAAATGAAGGGGGAAGGGCGCCGATGTACATTCCCAAGACATTTGAAATGACCGACGAAGAAACCATATTTGATTTCATTGAAAAAAACAGCTTTGGAGTCATCATTTCCCGCCACGACAACAGACTGTTCGGAACGCATCTGCCGTTCGTGCCGGATCGTGCGAATCGGTGTTTAACCGGACATTTTGCGAAACAGAACGAACAATGGCAGGACATCGAGAAACAAGAAGTGCTGGTCATTTTTCAAGGTCCGCATCATTACATTTCGCCGTCTTGGTATGAGACCCATCAGGCTGTTCCGACGTGGAATTATGTGGCGGTTCATGTTTACGGGAGCATGGAACTGATTCATGACCCTGAAGCACTGATGCGTGATCTGCGAAAGATGGTGGACAAATACGAGGGGCAAAGCAGTTCCTATCGAATGGACGAGTCGAATCAAGCGTATATCGAAAAGTTGATGGGCGGGATTGTCGGATTCAACATCAAGATTCACAAGCTCGAAGGGAAATGGAAGTTAAGCCAAAATCAAAGCAAAGAACGTCAAACAAGAGTGATGGAAAACCTGGAGAAATTGCCAACCGACGACGCCAAAGCGATTGCGGAATGGATGAGGAAGAACATGACATCGTAACGGTCGAGGGGGGATTTCCTGCGTGAATGTGGCAGGCGAGATTTTCTCAAGCATCAGTAACACTACTTCTAAATTCTGACTTGAAGTTCCTTAAAGTCTAGAATTAAGCCGGCTTGCTCACAAAAGTCAACTCCAAGGATAGCATCGAATCCGTATGGAATTTTGGTCATACCTAACTGGAGAGTAAAGTTAACTAAAGTGATCTTGTTTATCACTATTTTTCTTCCATTTGTTGGAAGAAAATTTCGCTTTGTCCACCCACACCATACATTCTGACTGCCTGCCCCGAATGACGGTTTATCACAAGGCCAACTTTTTCGACCAAATCAGTATCAAAGACTGAACCCGCACATCCAGTATCAAGTAGTACATTATCCAGTTTTATGGTATTGTCTTGATATTCAAGTGTGATGGATAATGTTGGCAGTCCGTTGTTCATTTTTATTTTCATGGCCTGCTTCGCACACCTGTAAATGGTTGGTCTAGTACCTCCAGGACTTCATTGGAGGTATGAAAAATGTAGTATTCTCTACTGGGATCGGCAAGATGATGTTCCTTGTACGCATTCCATGCATCTTTGGTTTCATCATAATCAGACAACACTGACATTTCTTCAATGTATCGTTTTCGATCTTGTGATTTCGCTGAGAGCGCCTCAACAAGAACCCAACGATCCGGGTATTTTTCACGAATGCTTGCCCAGTTCATGAGTATCACCGTCCTTGAACATATTTTACATGGAACAATGTGAACCGGCAATGAAGATGGAATGCATGACTTCTGTACTTCCGTTAACGGATATCGGTGTCCATTAGAGGGAGTATTTGGCCATTTGCTTCGTGTAACGGACATCCATGTCCACAAATGACCCAAAAACTCCCAAAATGAGCGCTCATGGGGCGCTAACGGACACCGGTGACCGTCACAATGGCAAAACTTCGGAAAACGGGCTTTAACGGACATGCGTGACCGTTAGATTTTGTCGGGTGTTTGGGGCGATGAACTGGGGATGCTGGATCGGGTGCGTATGCTCCATTCGGATGGAATAATCGTATGCATGAATGGAGGAACCTTCCAATGAAGTTGTATAAAGCCGTCATCTTCGATTTGGACAATACTTTGCTGAATTACGACCGTTGCGAGCTGGATTCCATGCAGAGAGCGATCCGGCATCACCGTATTTTTGAACGGGACGGATTCGTATGGGAGGCTTTTTGGAAGACGTTTTTGGAGCGCAATGCGTTTTACTGGGAACAGCGATTCACCCAAAAACTCAGCCACCTTGAGGCAATTGAATTCGCTTTGCGCGATGCGTTTGAGATCATGGGAACCCCCATGTCGGCGGCGGACGTCACGAGCACCTATTGGGAATTTTTCTGCAATACTTGCCATTTTGAAAAAGGCGCTCTGGAAACGCTGCGATGGGCTCACCGTAACTACAAGCTAGGCATCCTGTCGAACGGGATCGGTGAAGCGCAGCATCGACGTTTGAAGAGCGGCGATATTGATCATTACTTTGATGCCGTGATCGTATCTGATGAGGTGGGTTATTGGAAGCCGGACCCGAAAATCTTTCATGTGGCATTAGAAAAACTGAACCTTCGGCATGATGAAGTATTATTCGTAGGAGATTCTTTGAGAGATGATTATGTCGGGGCGTTGAACTCGGGAGTGGATTTTTGCTACTATAACCGCAATGGGCAAAAATTGGAAGACGATGTTCGTCCCACGTACATGATCAAGGAACTGTCCGAACTGGTTGTACAATTGAAAAGTCAAATAATGTAGCTTCCCTTGCGGGGATTTTCAACGACCCGGGCAATTCGTGGAACAAGGAAACTGGCGGTGAAGCGAAATGTGCCTTGTTGGGGAGGCGAAGGGATGAAAGGAAAAATCATAGTCCATACGAATAAAGGCCGAATTTGGTACTGCTTCTCGGAAACGCCCGTCAACCATGACCCCGAAGTGGAAGTGGTTTATGGAGACGGGACGACAACATCAGAGTGGTATTAACCCCCCTCCATCAAATTTCACATGTAACCTTGCGTGTTTCTTCCCATTTTTCCCTGAGTCGATGCCTTATCATACCTTCGTCTTTTCCTCTCAAAGGGCGTAGCTCGGGTTACGCTTTGCGTGAGGGATGCGGGGGAGGAATCATCATGAAAGTCCTACGAATTGTGGCGAATATTCATACACCGAACATTGAAAAGGCGAAGCCGTTTTATCATGATGTGCTTGGACTCGACATCATCATGGATCACGGTTGGATTGCAACCTATGGCTCAAACGGCGAAATGAACGTACAGATAAGTTTCGCTTCCCAAGGAGGCACCTCGACGCCTACGCCCGATTTTTCCATTGAAGTGGACGATGTGGATCTTTGTTTGGAGCGCATGAAGGACGCCGGTTTTCAAATCGAATACGGACCTGTGGATGAGCCGTGGGGGGGGGTTAGGAGATTTTTTGTCCGGGATCCGTTCGGCAAGCTGGTCAATATTCTTACGCATACATAATTGCAACCGCTAGGTACGAATTTCATCACCTTTCTTTCCACGATCCACAGGAAATGGAATGATGGCATCTTGAATCTCTGGAATCCGGACTTTACTCGAATATCCTATTTGTCTGTAAGCGTCAAATAGCCCCCACCTGTCCATCAAATGAGGGCTTGGATAAACTGGTTTATGGTCAGGACATCCGGCAAGTCAGCGGCAATGACGACGACCAAGGCAGCAATTGATCCAAC
>Ga0066871_100452_pt1 | contig 25110 bp, 19 predicted proteins | sample CeladaPassage60B_FD_62209 | JGI IMG/M metagenome (GOLD analysis project Ga0066871, IMG submission 62209) | Cellulose-adapted microbial communities from the Joint BioEnergy Institute, USA - Passage3 60B | ecosystem: Engineered > Bioreactor > Continuous culture > Unclassified | place: USA...
GATATCGCGGATTTCTCCTTCGATCCGCTCTTTTGCAGCCAGCACTTGTTGAACCGGCAGTTCCGGCGCGATGACAGCGGCAGGCCGGCCAACCACTGCTTCGTATTCAAGTCCATAGAGTTCCAAAAAAGCTGCGTTGACCATCGTGACGATCCCTTGTTCGTCCGTGATCAACACGCCGTCATAGGAGAGGCCCAATGCGCTCTGCAGGGTCCGTTCCAGTTTTTTTGTCGTTTCCAATTCTTTGGCTACCTGTTCAAAACTGGTGATGTCTTTCAGAACAGCCATGGCCCCCGTGATGTTTCCCCATTCCCGCAAAGGGATAAAGGATCCAATGACAGTGGCGTTTTTCAGCAGGATCTTTTTGGATTCCCGAACCTCTCCTTGTTCGATGGTAAGGGAAAAATCCGCATTTAATTCCGGCAAAATCGCTCCGAGCCAGTTGCCGATCACTTCCTCCCGCGGAATGCCGAACAGCGACTCAGCCGCTTGGTTATACGTGATGACCTTGTGTTCCAGGTCTACAGAGAGGACAGCATCCTGCAGGTGTTCCACCAACATGCTGTGCCGAGTGAGCAGCAATTCGGTTTTGTTGAGAAAGCCGCGAATGATGTCTGCTTTCCCCAAAACCCCGACCGCACGTTGCTGTTCATCCAGTACGACACCGTGCGCGACGTTGTTTTCGGTGAGAATTTCCCTTGCTCTTTCGATGGTGGTTTCTTGTGAAAAGCTGACCACTTGTTTCCGAATGGCGGGGGTTACCGGGGAGTCGATGGGCGCTCCGGATAGCAGCGAACGGTAAATCGTATATTTGGTCACGATTCCTTCCAATTTTCCTTCGGAATTGACGACGCAGGCAACGTCCGAGCGGTGTTTCAGAAAGGCTTTCAGACAATCGCGCATCGTATGACGAGGCGTGATGGAGATAAAGTTGGCCGATAAAAAATCTTTTGTTTTCATCGTCAACACCTCCCGGATCAGTGTGCTTCTTGGTTTACAAATGTAAATATAAAATCACTATGTTATCTATTATAAACAGATAGAATAATAATACAAGTAATAAATAACCTATATTAACAGTGTTTTGTATCTTGAGACAAATTGGCATGGCGATTGCTAAGAAAAAGTGACGAAATGTTGGGGTTGATCAGAACGATTGCCGGAAAGGAGTGGAGGACAGCATGCCTTATCCACCTTATTTTACAGAGGAACATGATGCGTTTCGGGAAGAGATCCGTCATTTTTTTGCGACAGAGGTGGCTCCATATGCGCCGCAGTGGGAGGAACAAGGGTATTTTCCGCTATCCATCCTCCGAAGGATGGGAGAGTTAGGGTACTTGGGCTTGAGTTATCCCGTTGAGGTAGGGGGACGTGGCGGAGATTATTTCATGAGCGTCGTGATGGCAGAGGAAAAGGCGCGATGTGGCGCAGGAGGATTCGGCATGGCGATCGCCGTCCAGACCGACATGGCCACCCCGCCGATTTACCAATTTGGCACGCCTGAGCAGATCGAACGCTTTTTGAAACCGGCCATCCGTGGTGAAAAGCTGGCCTGCCTGGGCATTACCGAACCAAACCACGGTTCTGACGTGCAGTCGATCGAGACGCGTGCCTACCGCGACGGGGATGAGTGGGTGATCAACGGCAGCAAGCTGTACATCACAAATGGCCCCCGGGCCGATTTCATTACGTTGGTGGCCCGCACATCCGATGCCCCCGGGTACAAGGGAATCAGCCTGTTTCTTGTCGAACTGGACCGGCCAGGCGTCTCGGTGGCCAAAGTGCTGGACAAGGTGGGAATGCGTTCCTCCGACACGGCGGAATTGGTGTTCGACAATGTGAGAGTTCCGCATGAAAATTTGCTCGGGGAAGAGGGCAAGGGGTTTTACCAGATTATGTGGGAACTGCAGGGAGAGCGGGTGATCAGCGCGGCCGGGTCGGTCGGTTCCGCGCAGTATGCCTTTGAGCTGGCCTGCTCATATGCCCAAGGGAGAGCGGTGGCTGGCAAACCGCTGATCCGGAATCAGGTGATCAGACACATGTTGGCAGAGATGGCGACTGAAATTGAGGCGGTCCGGCAAATGGTGTATGCCACGGCTTACCGGTTTGCACGGAAAGAAGCCACCCCTTGGGAGATTTCGATGGCCAAGCTGGCCGCTTCGCAACTGGCCCACAAGGTGATCGATCAAACGCTGCAAATCCACGGCGGAAACGGCTACACCATGGATTATCCGGTGGAGCGGATGTGGCGCGATTCCCGCCTGCCCCGGATTGGCGCCGGAACAGATGAAATCATGAAAGAGATCATCGCCAAAGGATTGCACATCATTGAAAGATAGTCCTTTGTTGAAAGCGAAACTGCCGAAGATGATTGGAGTTGAGAAGCATGTTTGAGTGGCTGTTTAGGGAAGAACATCAGATTTTTCGCAAAAGCGTCCGGCGGTTCCTGGAGAAGGAAATCGCGCCCCACGTCGCGGAATGGGAGCGCCAGCGCGCCTTGCCTCGTTCCGTGTTCAGGCGCTTTGGGGAAATGGGGTTTCTCGGTTTGGCTGTACCCGAACCGGCAGGCGGTGCTGGTGCCGACCCTGTGGCGGAAGCCATTTTTTACGAAGAGCTGGGGCGTTACGGGACAGGAGGGGTGGCAGGATCTGTCGGTTATCACGCCGGCTGCGCCCTGCCATTGGTGGCTTCATATGGCGGCACGGAGCTAAAGGAGCGGTACCTGCAACCGTCCCTTCTCGGTGAGCAGCTTGGCGGACTGGCTCTGAGTGAACCGGAAAGCGGGTCCGAGCCCGGGAAAATCCGGACGGTTGCCCGGCGGGATGGCGAGGGGTATCGCATCACTGGCGTCAAGAAATTTGTGACCAATGGCGATAGGGCAGATTGGCTGTGCGTCTCAGCGCGGATCGAAGGCCAGGATGAGGTGAACCTTTTTCTCGTCGACACCCGGGCTGCGGGGGTTGGTCCGAAGCGAAGCTTGCGCACGCTGGGGTGGCGTGCGGCGGGGCTGGCAGAGGTGGAGATGCATGATGTCGCAGTGCCTGCCAGCCATCTGTTAGGCGGAGAGGGCCAGGGCGAAGCGATCCTCGGCCAGTTCGCTCCGCGGGAGCAATTGATGCTGGCGCTTTTCTGCATCGGACTGGCCGACGCGGCGCTGGAGGAAACGATTGCCTACAGCAAGCAGAGAAAGCAGTTCAACCGGACCCTGAACCAGTTTCAGGTCCTGCAGCACAAGATGGTGGATATGGCCGTGGAGAGGGAAAAGGCGCGCCATTTGGCTTACCGGGCCGTCTATCTGCTGCAGCAGGGGCAGGAGGCGGTGACCGTAATTTCCATGGCCAAGGCTTACGCCGGCGAAATGATCAAACAGGTGACCGATGCCGGCGTGCAAATCCATGGCGGGATGGGATATATGATGGAAACACCGATTCAAAGATATTGGCGGGATGCCCGGGCGCTGTCCATTGCCGGGGGGACGACACAGTCGGTGAGGGAGAAGCTCGCAGAGAGGCTTCAATTGACAGGGAATTGATGACAGGGGATGAACCAATGGCCGGATGATGGAACGGAGGCCAACCAGAGAAGGAGGTAGCGGGATGGTTCGCGACGATGAGCAACGTGCGAGGAGACGGACGGCAACAGAAGATGCAGCAGATATGACCATTGGAAGCCTGGTCGCTGAACTGGAGGAGAAAAAGGAGCGGATCCGCCGGGAGATGGGAGGGGCGGCCGCCATCGAACGGCAGCATCAACGGGGCAAGCTGACCGCCCGGGAGCGGATATCGTTGTTGTTTGATCCGGGAACTTTTGAGGAAATGGGAATTTTGGCTTATCAGTTGGGGGGCGACCCGGCGAAAACGGCGGCAGACGGTGTGATCACGGGAACCGGGAAGATCCAGGGCCGTCCTGCCTGTGTGGTGGCGTATGATTTTACGGTGATGGCCGGTTCGATGGGCCGCAGTGGAGGCGTCAAGGCGGCGCGGATGCGGGAGTGGGCGATGAAACACCGGATTCCTCTCATCTGGCTGATCGACTCAGCGGGTGCCCGCATCCAGGAGTCGGCGAATTCCCTCTTTGCCCAAACGGGAGACATCTTTTTTGAACAGGTGATGATGTCCGGCGTGATTCCCCAGGTCTGTGCGGTGATGGGTCCCGGGTTTGCCGGCACCGCGTATATCCCGGCCCTCTCCGACTTCGTGCCGATGGTCAAGGGAACCAGCTTTTTGGGGCTGGGCGGCCCGCCTTTGGTCAAGGCGGCGATTGGAGAGGAGATCAGTGAGGAAGAGCTGGGAGGGAGCCGGATCCACTGCGAGATTTCGGGAGTGGGAGATCTGGAGGTGGAGGATGATGCGGCCTGCATCCAGGCGGTGCGGGATTACCTGAGTTACTTTCCCCTGAATTGTCAGGAGCTGCCGCCCGTCCTCCCCACAGATGATCCGATTGACCGGTCCTGTGAGCGGATCAGTGAATTAGTGCCGTTGGCCACCAACAAGCCGTTCGACATGTTGGAACTTATCCGGGAGATCGTGGATCATGGCCAGGTGTTTGAAATCAAGCCGAAGTGGGCGCGCAACATGATCACAGCGCTCGCCCGGATTGGCGGCCATTCGGTGGGGATCGTCGCCAACCAGCCGAAATGGATGGGAGGAGCCATCGATGTCAACGCTTCGGACAAGGCGGCGAGGTTCATCAATCTCTGTGACGCGTTCAACATTCCGTTGCTGTTTCTGGTCGACACGCCTGCCTTTTTGATCGGATCGGCGGTGGAGAAGGCCGGGATCATCCGGCACGGGGCCAAATTTTTGCACGCCACTGCCTCCGCCACGGTGCCCAAGTTTACGGTCGTCGTGCGCAAGGCGTTTGGCGCTGGATATTACGTGATGAACGGCAGGGCCTATGAGCCGGACCTGTTTGTCGCCTATCCCAACGCCCAAATCAGTTTGATGGGTGCCGAAGGAGCGGTAAACATCATTTTTCGCCGCGAAATCGCGCAGGCAGAAGATCCGGAGGCCCGCCGCAGGGAATTGATCGAAGAGTATCGGCGCCGGATCTCGACAGATATGGTGGCCGGTGCGGCACTTGTGGATGAGATCATCAACCCGGCGGATACCCGTCGCATCCTGGCATCTGCCCTGGAAAGAACGCGGGGCAAACATGTGGAACGCCCCTGGAAAAGGCGCCCTGTCCTGCCGGTCTAGCTTTCAGTGCAGTCTGAGCGAAAGGAGGGAGCGGATGGTGGTTTCAAATGCAGCATTGGAAAAGAACTTGATTCAGCGCGTCTGCGTGGGGGATATCCCTGCACGTTCCGCCAACCATTTTCCGGATAAGGTGGCGATCATCGACGAAGGGCAGCGATTCACCTATCGGAAGTTTAATGATCTTGTCAATTGCCTGGGAAATGTCTTGCTCCAGCTGGGCGCCAGGCATCAGGACGTGGTGGCTGTCATGTGCCCGAATACCTGGGAGATGCTGGTGAGTTACTTTGCCTGCGCGAAGGCCGGACTGGTCGCCATGCCTGTCAACCTCGGGCTGAAGGCGCATGAGGTGGCCTACTGCTTCCACGATTCGCAGGCGAAGATCCTGATTGCGGATGGCGCCTTTGCGGAGATGATGTCCCGTGTCATTCCGGAGTTGCCGCATTTGCAACACGTGATCTGGACCAGGGTGGAAGGTGAGCTTCCCGCTGTCGGAAAAACGTCCCACCGGATGGAAACGTTGCTTTCATCCGGTCAGTCCCGGGAAGTGGAAACGTTGATTGATGATCGGGATATCGTCCAGTTGCTGTACACCAGTGGAACCACTTCAAATCCCAAAGGGGTGCTGACAAGCCATGTGGCCGTGACCATTGCGGCGCTTTCATCTGCCTTGCAAAACAAGACGGATCACACCCATGTCACCTTGTCGGTCTTGCCGCTGTTTCATTGTGCGATGCTGAACGCAGGAGCCATTCCCTTGCTGCTCGTCGGCGGCACCCTGGTCCTTGTGAAAAAGTTTGACCCGCTTCGGGTGGCTGAGCTGATTGAGCGGGAACAGGTGACCCATGTGGGATTGCTGCCGATGATGTACCAGGCGATGCTGGATCATCCTGCCACTCGTTCCCGCGTTTTTTCATCTGTCAAGATGGCGCGGTATGCGATGACGCCCCTTCCGGAGAAGACGTTGCACGAATTGAAAAAGATGTTTCCCAACGCGGATCTGCTGCTGGGTTCCGGGCAGACCGAATTCACCCCGCCGACCACGTACCAGCGGCCGGAACACCAGTTTGTCAAGTCAGCCTCTTGGGGAGTGGCGACCCCGATGGTGCAGATTGAGATCATGGACGAAGAAGGAAATTTGTTGCCCAGGGGTCAAATCGGCGAGATTGTCTATCGCGGGCCGCACGTGATGGAAGGCTACTTGAATCTTCCCGAGCAGACGGCTGATTCGTTCCGTTATGGATGGTTTCATAGCGGCGATTTGGCCTGGATGGACGAAGAGGGGGTGGTTTGGTTCGCAGATCGCAAGAAGGACATGATCAAGACCGGAGGGGAAAATGTGGCCTCCATTGAAGTGGAACGGTTGTTGATGGGACATCCCGCTGTGCAAGAGGCTGCCGTCATCGGTTTGCCGCATCCCTACTGGGGGGAAGCGGTGACCGCCATCGTCATGCGCAAACCGGGAGAAGAAGTGACGGAAGAAGCGCTGATCGCCTATGCCAAGGAACATTTGGCGGGGTTTAAGGTTCCGAAAAGGGTCATCTTCACTGACGAGCTTCCGAAGACCGGCACCGGAAAAATCCAGAAGCATCTGCTGAGGCAGAAATTCCAAGATCTGTACCACGAGACATGACGCCATCGACGGGTTTTCCATCACATGTTGCAAGAAATGACAAAGACAGAGCGGAAGAAGGGGGAGTGAAAAGATGAGAGGAAGACAAATCATCGCCAAAATTGGATTATTACTCTGTCTGTTATCGCTTTTATGGGTGAGTGCATGCGGAGGCGGCGGGGAACCTGCCAGTTCCCAGGATAATTCGGGGAAGGACGATAAAAATTCCAACGGACAAGACGGCAATACGTATCGCCTGACGTATAACCTGACTTTTCCGCCCGCGGCCAACGATTGGGAGCCCAAGTATTGGGCGGCAGAGGAATACGCCCGGTTGGTCAAGGAACGGACCAACGGCCGGGTGCAAATTGACGTCTTTTACAGTAACCAGCTGGTTCCGCAAAACGAACTGCTGGACGCCCTCGCTTCCGGCACGGTGGACATGGGTGGCGCTTCTGCCTACTATGGACAGCTGGTTCCGGAGATTGACGCTATCTGGCTGCCCTTCTGGAACAAGGGAGAAGAGCACGCGATGCATGTCATGCGCGAAACCGAGGTCGGGAAAATATTTGAAAAGAGCCTGGAAGATTACGGGGCCAAGGTTTTGTTCTACTGGCCTACTGGGATGTATGCTTTGATGACCAAAGAACCTGTCCAAAGCCTGAAAGACTTGAAAGGAATAAAGATGCGCCTCGCCTTTGGCATTTGGAAGCAGTGGTATGAACAAATGGGCGTGGCCCCTGCCAATGTCGCCGCTGCTGAACAGTATGAAGCGCTGTTGAGAGGGACGATTGACGGCGTGATTTACCCGACCTACACCATTGAAACCTACAAGTTTCACGAAGTGATCGACTATCTGACGGTGCCCGGGTTCATCGATCCCACCTTGTGCTTCACGATGATCAGCAAAGCCAAATGGGATCAACTTCCTTCGGACATCCAGCAGATTTTGCTGGAAGTGGGCCGTGAGATGGAACAGAAAGCTGCCGAAGCTTCCAAGAAATACACCGAAAATGCGATTCAGCTGGCAGAAGAAAAAGGGGTCAAGGTGAATCGCTTAAAGCCTGAGGAGTTTGAAGAATTTAGAAGGTCGGCTGAAGTGGTTTGGGAAGAATTTGCGAAACGTAATTCGAATACGCAGCGAATCGTGGAGATTCTGAAAAAAGATTTGGAGGATTGGGCGAGGGAGAATCCTGCCGCCAAGGAATGGGAGAAACGCTGGTTGGAGCAATGAGGGATCACTGAGAACCCTGATCATGCACGTGAATGGGGAGAATAAGTGGCTGACCAGGTAAGCTGCAAACCGGTTTAGGAGGAAAATGATGAGAACATTCGCTCTGATTATCCGGCGGCTCAATGAAGCGATGATGTGGGTGGTTGGGATATTGATTCTGATCATGGGATTGACGCTTTTCTATGACGTAATGATGCGTTATTTTTTCAAGGCGCCAACGGCCTGGTCTTTTGATTTGGCAGGCTGGTTTACCGGGTTGTCCGCTTTTTTGGCGGGTGGCTACGCGTTGTTGAAAAAGGCTCATATCCGCGTCGATATTTTTTACCAGAAGTTTTCTCCGAGGGTACAGGGGGGGCTGGACGCTCTGACCTCTGTATTCCTCTTTCTCATCGTACTGATCCTGGTTTGGAAAGGCGGGGAGCGAACCCTGCACAACTTGAATATCGGCGCCGTAGCCAACACCGGGCTGAACATCTACATCTGGATCAAGTGGCTGATGGTACCTCTTGGAGGGGTGTTGTTGGGCTTGCAGGCCATCGTGAACCTGGTAGATGATGTATACCTCTTTATCACTGGCAGACATCTCATCGATGTGGCGGAGGATGGTTGATCATGACAGAAGCATGGATGATTGCGCTGATCATGTTTGGTTCACTGCTTTTGTTCCTCGCTTTGGGGGTGCCCATCGCTTTTACGATGGGCGGGCTTTCTCTGATTATCGGCTTTCTTTACTGGGGAGGATTACCCAGCGTAGAAGCCTTTGTGCTCGGTTCTTTTGGGAAGGTGACCGAGTTTACGCTCACTGCGTTGCCCTTATATATCTTCATGGCTGCCATTCTCCAGTACAGCGACCTGGCGGATGACATGTATGAGGCGGTTTACCGCTGGCTTGGCGGGATACGCGGCGGATTGGCGGCCGGGACGACTTTCATCTCTTCGATTTTTGCCGCGATGGTGGGGATTGCCACCGTGGCGACAGCCACGCTGGGCATGACCGCCCGACCCTCGATGATCAAACGGGGGTATGATGAGAAGATGACCTTGGGCGTGATCATGGCTGGAGGTGCGCTAGGCGTTCTCATTCCACCCAGCATCATCATGATCATTTATGCCACGGAGGCGAACGTCTCGGCAGGAGCCATGTTTATAGGCGGCATTCTCCCTGGTATTCTGGCGGCGGTGATCTTTATATTGTACGTGCTGATTCTTTGTTTTCTGAAGCCGGAAAAAGGACCCGCTTTAAGGAAGGAAGAGCGTTACACACTTAAGGAGAAAATCGCTTCACTCAAGTCGGTTATCCTGCCGCTGTTTGTCATTGTGCTGGTTCTCGGAAGCATTTACCTGGGCGTCGCCACGCCGACCGAAGCGGCCGCTGTCGGTGTGGTCGGTGCCCTGATCAGCGCGGCCATCAAGAGGAAGCTGTCCTTGGACAATTTCAAGAAAATGATTGAGATGACGGTCCGGATCAATGCCATGGTGTTCTGGATCATTATCGGGGCGGTTGCTTACTCCCGGATAGTCACAGTCACGGGTGTAGGTGAGTGGTTCGCTTCCTTGATTACAGGCTTGGAGATCAACCGCTGGGTGATTTTGATCGGCATGCAGCTCATCTTCTTCATCTTGGGCATGTTGGTGGATCCGGCCGGGATCATCCTGATGACCGGTCCGCTCTTTTTGCCGGTGGTCACTGAGCTAGGGTTCGATCCGGTATGGTATGGCGTGATGTTCGTCATCAATATGTGCATGGCCTACATGACGCCGCCTTTTGGATTCAATCTGTTTGTCATGCGGGGCGTGGCGCCCGAAGTGCCGATCGGAACCATTTATGCTTCGGTCTGGCCGTTTGTCGGGTTGTATATCTTGGTCTTGGCGTTAGTGATGATTTTTCCGCAACTGGTGTTATGGTTGCCTTCCTTGATGCTGAAATAAGCCTGCGCCGATACCGGGCGTCAAATGGTTTCTGGAAGCAGCATTGGCGACGAAGGACGGAACCCAGCTTTTATCAATACGGATGATGGATGGGGAGGGATGGGCCTGTGTTGGATCTGGGAGGGATTGGCCAATGGATGACAAGGCGGACGGAATTGTCATCCGATAAGGTGGCGTTGATCTTTCATGGCAGGGCGTTGACTTATGCGCAATTCAACCGGCGGATAAACCGGCTCGCACACGCTCTGATGAAGAGGGGTGTGAGAAAAGGGGACCGAGTGGCCTGTCTTTTGCACAATTGTCCGGAGTTTCTGGAGACCCTCTTCGCCTGTGCCAAGATCGGTGCCATGTTGGTCCCCATCAACTACCGCTTGAGCCCGGAGGAAGTGAAGTTTATCTTGCAGGATTCCGGTTCCCATGTGGTGATATACCACACGACGTTGTCCGGTTTGCTGAAGCCGATCATCCATGACACGGAAGTTCTCCATAAGATTTATCTTCCTTTTCCGCCACAGGAGGCAGTTGCAGATCTTTCGAATGACTTGCCCGCCGCTGAGTCGTATGAAGTCATTCTCCAGTCGGAAGGGGAGAGAGAGCCTTCGCTGCCTGTATCCGAGCATGATCCTCTATTGATCATGTACACCTCAGGCACCACGGGCTTGCCTAAGGGAGCGTTGCTCACCCATCGCAATATCACTTGGAACGCTATCAACAGTTTTCTCAATAAGGATTCCATACAGTCAGACGATGTGATTCTGACTGTCGCTCCTCTCTTTCACATCGGCGGGCTGAGCATTCATACCCTGCCCGCTCTCTACAAAGGAGCGACAGTGGTTCTCCTGGACAAGTTCGATCCCCAAGTCGTGTTGGAAACAGTGCAGGAGTACAAAGTGTCCGTGTTGTTCCTTGTCCCTGCGATGTGGCAGGCGCTGATGAAAGTTCCGGATTTTTCCCGCTACAATCTGTCATCTCTGCGTGATTTGGTTTCGGGAGGGGCGCCGTGTCCGTTGACGGTAATCCAGTTTTTCCAGGAACGCGGGTTCCGATTTTTGGAGGGGTTCGGGATGACCGAAACGGCACCCGGCGTCATGATCCTCACCAGTGAAGATGCGGTCCGCAAAAACGGTTCGGTAGGCCGCCCGTTGATGCACGTGAGGGCGCGTATCGTGGATGAAGAGGACAGGGATGTGCCCCCGGGCGAGGTGGGGGAACTGGTCCTTCAGGGTCCCAACATCTGCGCCGGCTATTGGCACAGGCCGGAAGCCAATGAGGAAGCATTTCGTAACGGCTGGTTTCATACGGGAGATCTGGCCCGGCAGGATGAAGAGGGCTATTTCTACATCGTCGACCGGAAGAAAGACATGCTGATCTCCGGCGGGGAAAACATTTATTCCACAGAGGTGGAACAGGTGCTGTTCCGGCATCCGAAAGTGGCGGATGTGGCGGTCATCGGCATTCCGGATGAGAAGTGGGGTGAGGTGCCGGCGGCCATTGTCGTCCTGAAACCGGGTGCGGGGCAGTTGACGATTGAAGAACTGGCCGCCCACTGTGAAGGGAAGTTGGCCAGATACAAAATTCCAAAAATATTGAGGATTATTGAAGATCTGCCCAGAAATGCGACGGGCAAAGTGCTCAAGCGCAAGTTGCGGGAAGAGTTGCGAACGGGATAAAGGAGGATGGCAGATTGTCGATCCTGTTTGAAAAACGTGACGGCATTGCCTATATCACAATCAACCGCCCGGAGGCGATGAATGCCTTGGATCCGGATACCCACCGGCAACTGATGGAGGCTTTTGACGAATACAACCAGGATGACGAGATGCTGGTGGCCATTTTTACCGGAGCGGGAGAGCAGGCCTTTTGCAGCGGTGCCGATCTGAAGAGGTTGATCCCCCGTTTTACGGAAGGAGAAAAGCCGCTGGAACCCAGCGAAGAGCGGTTTTTTTCCCACATTTACAAGCCGATCATTGCGGCGGTGAACGGGTATTGCCTGGCTGGCGGGTTTGAGATGCTCCTTGGAACCGATATCCGCATCGCGGCGGAGCATGCCACGTTCGGACTGCCGGAAGTGAAGTGGGGCATTGTCCCCTTCGCCGGCGCACATGCCAGGCTGGCCAGGCAAATTCCCTGGGCGTGGGCCATGGAACTGCTGCTGACCGGAAGGCACATTACCGCCAAGGAGGCGCTGGCCATCGGGCTGGTCAACCGCGTGGTGCCAATGGACGACTTGATGCGTACGGCGGAAGAGGTGGCCGAGCGGATCAAGCGTAACGGGCCGCTGGCGGTCCGAACCTGCAAGGAGGCCGTGGTCCGCACATCCGGCATGCCTTTCCAGATGGCTTTTTACCTGGACAGTTACATGTCTGCCCGGGTCCTGTCATCAGAGGATGCGCGGGAAGGGCCGCGGGCCTTTGCGGAAAAGCGCCCGCCCCGTTTCAAGGGGAGGTAAACAGCCGGCGGGCGGACAGTTGGATATACGATGTACAAAAGATGTACGAAAAAGGATGGTGGCGTTGGCAATGGACTGGCGGGGGAGAGGGCATGAAAAACATGAAACATGAAAAACATGAAATGCGTGCGAGAGAAGGGAGGTTCTGGAGTGAATTTTCGTCTTACAAAGGAACAGGAGGCTTTCCGGGAAGAGGTGCGCGCCTTTCTGGCGGAGGCCTGGCCGGAAGGAAAGCGCTCATTTTTTCCTGACAATCGCCCGGAAGCGTATCAGGAAGAGGTGCGGTTTCGCAGGCAGATGGGGGAACGGGGGTACCTGTCCCTGGCCTGGCCCAAAAAATACGGCGGACAGGAACGGACGCCGATGGAGCAGTTCCTGTTTCACTGGGAGATCGCGTATGCGGGGGCGCCCTTTCCTTCCACCGCCGTCGGTATCGTCGCGCCGACACTGATGCGTTACGGCAGCGAAGAACAGAAGCGCACGTATTTGCCGAAAATTTCCTCAGGCGAGATCGATTTTTGTCTCGGCTACACGGAGCCGGAGGCCGGTTCCGATCTGGCCGCGCTCCAGACGCGGGCGGTTCGGGAAGGCGATCATTATGTGGTCAGCGGACAGAAGATCTTCACCAGCGGCGCCCATGAGGCCGAGTATTGCTGGCTGGCGGTCCGCACCGATCCGGATGCGCCGAAGCATCAGGGGATCAGTTTGCTGATCGCTGACATGTCGGCTCCGGGCATTGAGGTCCAGCCGCTTTGGACGATGGGGAATCTGCGCACCAACATTGTCTTCTGGGATGAGGTCCGGATTCCTGTCAGCCAGCGGGTAGGAGAGGAAAACAAGGGCTGGTACTACTTGGCCACAGCGCTGGACTACGAACGGATTAACCTGTTTCCCGGGCCGGTATCATCCGTTGTCCGGCAATTTGAGCGGTTTGTCCAGGTTTGCACTCAGACGCGCAGAGGCCAACAGCTTCTGAGCCAGGATCCTGGGGTGCGGCGCAGGCTGGTCCGGCTATCCGCCGAACTACAGGCGCTGATCCTGCTCAATTTTAAAAACGCCTGGATTGTGGACACAGGCAAGGTGCCTAATGTGGAGGCGTCGGTGTTGAAAGTGTACAACGCCGAATTCCGCCAGAAACTGGCTGATGCGGCGATGGAGGTGCTGGGACCGTATGCCCAGCTGGAGGCCTCTTCCCCATATGCCTTGTCGGAGGGGCTGTGGGAATGGTTGCCCCGGTTCAATGTGTTCATGAGCATTGGCGGCGGTGCCGACGAGATCCAACGGAACATCATCGCCCAGCGGGGTCTGGGATTGCCGAGAAGAGAGGGATAGGAGAGAGGAGTCACAAGGAGGTAAAAGGGATGGACTTTTCTTTCAGCCAGGACCAGAAGATGCTGCGTTCTGCGGTCCGCCAATGGCTGCAGCAGATCCATTCGCCGGAACAGACGCGGCGGTTGCGGGAGAACCCGGCTGGTTTTGATGAGAAGAGATGGCAAGAGATTGGTTCATTGGGCTGGCTGGGGCTGAACGTGGCGGAGGTGCAGGGTGGTACTGGTGGTTCGACGGTGGATGCGATGATCCTGTTTGAAGAGATGGGGCGGGCTCTTTTTCCCAGTCCATTTTTGTCCCAATGGTTGTCCCTCACCGTATTGGGGCGATTCTGTCCGGAGGCAGAACAGTTGCCTCTTTGGGAGCGGTTGCTGAGCGGAGCGGAGATCATCGCGTTTGCCGATTGGGAAGGCGGCAACTTGTGGGATGGGGAATCCGGAGCGTATCGGACCAGCATCCATTCCCGCGGTTCGGAGTGGATTCTGACCGGAGAAAAACATTGGGTTCTGGACGGGGCTGTTGCCGATCATCTGCTGGTCACCGCCCGGGGTGGTGACGGCCATCCTTGCCTGGTCTTGGTGCCCAAAAACGCACGCGGCGTCGAGGTAATTCCGCTGCAGGATGCGGCGCGGCGCAGGATGGCGGCCATCCGGTTTGACGATGTTGTCCTGAATCAGGAAGCCTTGCTCATGACGGGAGAGATGTCCGTTCCGATCGAGAGCGGGAAGCCGTCGCCCTGGGCGCTGCTCTGGGGAGAATTCGTTCATCTGGGGGGACTGGCTGTCTGTGCCGAACTGGTGGGTGCGGGTGCCTTCGTCCTGGAGGAAGCGGTGGAACATGCCAAAAAACGGCACCAGTTTAGGCGGCCTATTGGCAGCTTCCAGGCGATACAGCACAAGTGTGCCGATATGTGGATCGATCTGGAGGCCTCGCGGAACCTGTTGTATTTTGCAGCGTCCAGGTGGGATGAGAGGCATCCGGAAGCGCCGCTGGCGGTGGCACAGGCCAAGCTCCTGGTGACGGAGTCGGTTCAGCGCGTGATCCGGGAAGGACATCAGATCTTTGGTGGCATCGGTTATACAGAAGAGCACTGGATGCCGCTGTACTTTCGTTTTGTCAAGGAGGGACGGGCCCTGTTCGGGATGCCGGATGAGTGGGACCGCCGGGCCGCCGAATGCCTCCTGGATGGCCGGTGTTTTTCCGGAAGTATGTACTCGGGCAATCCTTCATTGCAGGCTGGACCTCGTGTGATTTGATTGTTGACAAAACCATGGAGAGGGGAGAAAACATGACCTACGAGGCAATTCTGGTGGAAACGTCGGAACAAATTGCCACGATTACACTGAACCAGCCGGAAATGCGCAATCCCCTGACCGCACAGATGATCGGGGAGCTGATCCAGGCCATCCGGCAGGCAGATCAGGACCCTGATGTGCGCGTCATCGTCATTACAGGCAGTGGCGACGCATTTTGTGCCGGAGGCAATTTGAATGAATTTCGGCGGACAATGGAGAAAAGCGCCCCCACCCTGTATGACGAGGGGCATCGTTCCAGTCAGCTGTTCAAGCTGGGGGAGGAGGTTCGAACGCCGCTCATTGCCTCGGTGAACGGACCGGCGCTTGGCGGCGGTTGCGGGCTTGCCGCGATGTGCCATATTACCATCGCTTCGGATCGCGCCAAGCTTGGGACGACGGAGTTTCGCCTCGGGTTGGTGCCGTTTGTGATTTTTCCCTGGATCCGGCGGGCGGTCGGCCACAAAAACGCCCTGGAGATGATGCTGACGGCCAAGGTCATGACGGCGGAAGAGGCCAGAGAGATCGGCCTGGTCCAACGCGTCGTGCCGCATGACCAGTTGCAGGAAGAGACGAGAAAACTGGCGCGGCACGTGGCTTCCTTCAGCCCGCTGGCGGTCAAGCTGGGTCTGGACGCTTTTTATACGACAGAGCAGATGGACCTGAAGAAATCCATTGATTATCTCAGCACATTGCGCATTGTCTCGTTTCTCAGTGAAGATTTGCGGGAGGGTGCGACAGCCTTTTTGGAAAAACGGCCCCCCGAATGGAAGGGCCGCTAGAAACGGTTTGTCCCGGCTCCGGAAGGCAAGTAAGCACATGAACTTGAAATGGGAGGGAGCACTCACATGCGGAAGGTACGAATTGGGGCGGCGGAAGGGTTCTATGGAGATGCAGTGGATCCGGCAGTGGACATCGCCCAACATGGCGATGTCCAGTACCTCTGTTTTGATTGCCTGGCTGAATTGACAATGGCGATTCTTTTGAAAGACCAGAAGCGGGATCCGAGCAAAGGGTACTGTCTTGATGTCACTGCCTATATGAAGGCCTTGTTGCCCTACGTCAAGGAAAAAGGGATCAAAATCCTCACCAATGCCGGCGGGATCAATCCGGAAGGGGCGCAGCAGGAAGTCATGCGGGTGGCCCGGGAGATGGGGATCAGCGGTTTGAAGGTGGCCGTCGTCACCGGTGACAACATCCTCGATCGGATCGACCGGCTGATGCAGCAGGGCGTCACCTTCCAGCACATGGAGACCGGAGAATCCCTGGAGACTGTTCGCGACCGGCTGCTGTTCGCCAATGTGTATCTGGGCGTGGGGCCGATTGTGGAGGCGTTGCGCCAGGGCGCCGATATTGTGGTGACGGGGCGGACGACGGATACGGCGCAGTTTTTGGCGCCACTGGTCTATGAGTTCGGCTGGCGGGAAGATGAATGGGATAAACTGGCACAAGGGATTTTGATGGGACACCTAATGGAATGTTCCGCCCAGTCCACAGGGGGGAATTTCAGCGGGAATTGGTGGGACGTGCCGGATATGGACCGGATCGGCTACCCGATTGCCGAGGTCCAGGAGGACGGCAGCTTTATCCTGACCAAAACGCCGACCAGCGGCGGCCTGGTGACGGTGAATACCGTCAAGGAGCAAATGCTTTATGAAATTCACGACCCTGCCGCGTATGTCACCCCGGATGTGGTGGCCGACTTTACGACGGCCGTGCTGGAGAATGTGGGGCCAGACCGTGTCTTGATCCGAGGTGCGACAGGCAAGCCCCGCCCTGATCACCTCAAGGCGGTGATGGGTTATCAAAACGGGTATATGGGGCAGGCCATCATCGGCTATTCCTGGCCGGACGCTTTGAAAAAGGCCCGCAAGGCGGACGAAATCATCCGCAAGCAACTGGCCCGCAAGGGGATGCATTATGACGAGATCCATACCTCCTTTCTCGGGTATAACTCCCTGCATGGGCCGACGGTGGAAGAACCGAAAGAAGAGTTAAACGAAGTGTATTTGCGGATTGCCGTCCGTGCCAAGACAAGACAAGAGGCAGTGGCTTTCAGCCGCCTGTTTCCGCCTTTGGGATTGGACGGCCCGCCTTCTGTGACCGGACTTGGGGGGAGATTGCAGCCGCGGGAACTGCTCGGGATGTGGGCCAGTCTGGTGCCGCGGGATTTGATTGAGAAAGATGTGCACATTCGCATCCAGGAGGTGTGAGGATGGCTCTGGTGCAATTGCGAAAGATTTCACAGGTACGCAGCGGTGACAAAGGGAATACGGTGAATATTGCCCTGTTTGCCCCCAATGAAGCGCTTTACCAGGTTTTTTTGCGGGAGGTGACTCCCGAGAAAGTGAAGCGTCATTTTCGGGGATTGATCAAAGGCGAAGTGATCCGGTATGAGGTTCCCAACTTGCTGGCGTTGAATTTTGTCTGCAAAGAGGCGTTGAATGGAGGAGGCTCGTCCTCCATTCACGTCGACAACCTCGGCAAGTGTTTCAGTTCCAATTTGCAGCGCATGGTGATTGAGGTGGAAGATGAGCTATTGATTTATTCAACTTTTTAAACCATAGATTTTTGTAAAACAATAAAGGAGATCGCTAAGTGGAAAAACAGTGAAAAGTACCGAAGAATTTCTCAGCGACGAGAGAGATGCGTTTTATTAGCAAAAAATTGATATTCTAGGAGGTCAAATGAGCCTCTTTTTTTATTTTCTTTTTCCAAAATGTTTCTTCATTTTAAGAGTCAATTGACAAAACAAAACATCTTATTTTTTCCAGGATGGGCAGACGAGACTTCTGTAATATTCATTAAATAGATGTAAAATTTTTAATACATTTGTAAAAAGACATATTCACGCTTTTTGCTGATTGATTTTATATGACTGTCATTTATAGCTATGATATCGCGCCTGTATTTTACAGTTTAAGATCCTCTTGTCCCGATTGGCATCAATTTTTCTAAACATTAAGATAAGAAACAAAAGAATGATTACTGGAAGAACTGCTCTCTTTTGCTGGATAACAGCAAGGAAGGGAGATGAAATGCATAAGGATGGAGAAGAATTGCCTTCGGGGTTTTGAATAGCTGTCAAAGATTGTGCGAGCTTGATGGAATCCTGACGCAAAGAACGGTGAAATCCAGTAGACATTCGTATGGTCATCGAATGAATCGTTTTTGTAAAAGGGAGGCGAGCAGCTTTGGAACAAATGATTCGAGCCATTTTACAAGCGAAAGGCGTTCAGGCGCCGGAGCAAGATTATCCTATACTTATAGCACAATGGGAATCGATCTTGGCTATGAAACAGCATGCAATGAAGGCAAAGTTAAGGGATTTCGATATCGCATTGTGCCATACACTGAAAGGAGGAATGCCGAATGAAGAGTGAACTCGCGGCTAAGTCAATCGAAGAACTGGCTCCGCTCCTTCGCGATCGGAAAGTTTCTCCCGTAGAAGTTACGGAAGCCGTCATTCATCAAACGGAAGCCCATAACAAAAAAATTAATGCATACATTCAGATGGATGCAGATGCAGCGATGGAGGCGGCCAAAAATGCGGAGAAGGAAATCATGAATGGTAATTATCGCGGTCCTCTGCACGGCGTTCCGATGGCACTTAAAGATAATCTTTATTTTAAAAATGAAGTTGTCACAATGGGTTCAAAAATTCACAGACATTTCATTCCTTCCTATGATGCAACTGTTGTTTCCAAGTTAAAGGAAGCGGGGGTTATTTTTACAGGAAGGTTAAACATGCATGAATATGCTTGGGGAGCGACAACGAACAATCCGCATTTTGGTCCATGCCGCAATCCCTGGAATTTGGAAAAAATACCGGGTGGTTCAAGCGGGGGTTCAGGTGCGGCTGTAGCAGCTGATATGACAATCGCATCCCTTGGTACCGATACGGGAGGATCGATTCGCATTCCCGCTTCCGCGTGTGGCATCGTAGGACTTAAACCCACACATGGACGGGTCAGCAAATATGGTTGTTTCCCATTAGCATGGTCATTGGATCATATTGGCCCGATGACAAAAACGGTGAAAGACGCAGCCATTTTGTTGGAGGTAATTGCGGGATATGACGATAAGGATCCGACATGCATCAATGTTCCCGTTTCTGCTTATCGTTCGGCAATAACTGGAGATGTGAACGAACTGGTTATTGGCATCAATGAAAGCTACTTTTTTCGTGATGTCGATTCAGGTGTTGAAAAAAATGTTCGCAATGGAATTAGATTGCTAGAAGAAATGGGAGCGAGGGTGACATCTGTTGACATACCTTCCATCGAATTTGCGCCATTTGCAGAAATGATAACCATTATTTCTGAAGCCAGCGCAATTCACCATCAAAATTTAATTGAGCGCCGACAAGACTTCGGAGATGATGTGCGCATTTTACTTGAACTAGGAGAACTTGTCACAGCTGTAGACTATCTGCAAGCGCAGCAAATCCGATATCAGTTGAATCATGATTTCAGGAAGGTATTCCAAAGCGTCGATGTCTTGATCACGCCTACACTTCCGTTTACACCTCCACTGATTGGGCAGGATACAGTGCTGCTAAACGGAAAAGAAGTGAACTTTTTAGACCATGTGATTCGTTTTACAGGACCAGAAAATATTACCGGATTGCCTGCGATAAGTGTCCCATGCGGGTTTAGTGAGGAGATGCCGGTTGGACTGCAGATTATTGGCCCCCCATTTAAAGAAGAAATCATCTTAAATGTAGCTTATGCCATTGAACAAACCAATCCGTTGAAAGGAAAGAAACCTAATTTAAGTTAAAACCTAATTTGAGTAAATAATGAAACGTTTTCCCTTATTCACTGCCATCACCGTTCAATCCTATCTGTCTCCGCTGCGGAAGCGAATTTCGCTTTGGATGTTGTGTTTCTTCATTTTCTGGTAGAGGGTGGCACGGCTGATGCCAAGACGCTGTGCCGCCTGGCTCCTGTTGCCCCCCGATTGTTCAAGAGCTTGGAGGATGGCTTGCTTTTCCACGTGGGCCAACAAGGTTTGGTGATTGTCTGGTGTGATTGCCGGAAACGCTTCCGGTTCCTCGGACCGATCAGTGGTTGCTGGTGAAGGAGGCATTTTCGACAGTGAAATGGATGGCGTTTTCCGTTGCAGTTCATCTGGCAAGTGATGAGGCTCAATCCAGACCCCTTCGGCGAGGTGCATGGCCCTTTCCAGGACGTTTTCCAGTTCCCGCACGTTTCCTGGCCAGTCATGCCGCTGGAGAAGTTCCAGTGTCTGCGGTGTGATGCCGATCACCTGTTTTTTCATCTTTTGATTGAGCTTTTTAATCAGGTGTTCAGCTAGGATGGGGATGTCATCCAAGCGTTCCCGCAATGGGGGGATGTGGATGTGAATGACATGGATCCGGTAGTACAGGTCCTCACGGAAGGTGCCCTGGCGCACCATCTGCCGAAGATCTTTGTTGGTGGCGGCGATGATCCGTACATCCACCTGTCTGGTTTGAGTGTCGCCCACGCGCTCAAACTTTTGTTCCTGCAGGACCCGTAGCAGTTTGGCCTGCAAGGCCAGCGGCATGTCGCCAATTTCGTCAAGGAAAAGGGTGCCCCGATCGGCCAGTTCAAACTTGCCCGGCTTGCCTCCTTTGCGCGCGCCGGTAAAGGCGCCCTCGGCATAACCGAAAAATTCCGATTCCAACAATTCAGCGGGAATGGCTGCACAGTTGACCTTGACGAAGTTGCCGGGCCGGCCCGATTCCTCGTGGATGGCTTCGGCAAAAAGTTCTTTGCCCGTCCCGCTTTCTCCGGTAATGAGGACAGTGGAGAATCCTTCCGACGCGAGATACGCCTCATTTTTTATTTTTGTTATTTTTTCATCTTTTGAGACGATCCGATCAAAGGCGCTTTTCTGGGTCATCCGATTCAATTCGCCACGATAATAGCTGAGTTCGCTCTCCAGTTGCTCCAGCCTGCGGAAGACGTCTTTCCATTGGTCCAATTTGTGAAAAATGATTTTGGCGATCGCGCCTTCGCACTTCCCGCCACGGATAATCGGTTGCAAGGTGACGACGCATTTTTTGCCGCGGATTTCTCTAATTTCCCCTTCGATGCGTCGTTTATGGGACAGAATTTCCTGGATTGGCAGCTCGGGTGTGACCACCGCGGCTGGGTATCCCACCACGTCGTTGTGATCCAGTTGGTAGATGTCCAGGAAAGCAGGGTTGACCTTCGTGATCTTGCCGTGTTCGTCCGTGATCATCACGCCGTCGTACGAAAGCTGCAGGGCGCTGTCGAGCGTGCGTTCCAGTTTTTTTGTCGTCTCCAGTTCTTTTGCCACATTTTCATATGAAGTGATGTCTTTTAGAACGGCTACCGCTCCAGTGATGTTCCCCCAGTCGAGAAGAGGGACAAAGGACCCGATGACGGTGACGGAGGCGAGGCGGATGCGGCATGGCTCCCGCCGTTCGCCTTTTTCCAGAGCGAGATAGAAATACTCATATAACTCGGGGAAGATACTGTCAACCGGCTGCCCCAAAACCTTGTGGCGGGGGTAGCCGAACAACTCTTCGGCTGCATGGTTATAGGTGACCACCTGATATTGCAGATTGACGGATATGACGGCGTCCTGAAGTTGTTCGACGAGGGCGCGGGTCTGATTCAGAAGCAACTCCGTCTCGCTGAGAAAGCCGCGGATGATATCTGCCTGTCCCATGACGCCGACGACGCGGTCTTGCTCATCCAGAACCACGCCATGCGCCACGTTGTTCTCGATAAAGGTGTCCTTGGCAAATTCGAGCGTATCATCTTGGTAAAAGCTGACCACGTTGCGCCGAATCGCGGGAGCGATCGGGGCGTCCAAGGAGTGTCCGGCCAGGAGCAAACGGTATAGCGTGTATTTTGTGACAATGCCTTCCAGGTGGCCTTCGGAGTCGGTGACGCAGGCGATGCCGATCCGATGTTCAAGGAAAGCTTTCAGACAATCCCGTATCGTGTGCTCAGGCGTGATGGAGATGAATTCACGTGTCGAAAACTCCCGGACTAACACAAATGTCCCTCCTGTATAAAAAATAGACAAATGTATGATTTTAATCTACTTGTTTATCCTATCATCCATTTGGGTGTTCTGCAAATCAAATGATTACCAAGAATCAAGGCATTTTTATGAAGAATTTTTTACCCGAGAAATGATGGCGCGTTTTTTTGACGTTGGCATACTTTTTGCTGATTTTAGATGGGTGAAATACTTCTTTTATTTCATTCATCCGCGAATTTTGGAATAAACATGCAGAAAAGAGGGGAGTGCAATGGAAATTTACGGACACGAAGAATCTTTGAAGATGATTCAGCAAGCGCGCTTGATCGAACCTTCTGAGTCGATTCGCAGTGTCTCCTACGTCCGCAGTATGAATGAGTATCAACAAAAGTACGAAAAGACAAAGGCGTCTCCCGAATCGTTCTGGGAAGAGGTGGCCAAAGAGCTCCGTTGGATGGCGCCTTGGAAGGAGGTGCTTACCGGTAGTTTGCCTGATTTTCAGTTTTTTCGCGGGGGCATGATCAATATTTGCGACAACTGCGTGGATCGTCACCTGGAGACGCACCGGCGAAACAAGGCGGCCATTATTTGGGAAGGAGAAGACGGAAGTTCCAAAGTTCTTACTTTCCAGATGCTGCACGACGAAGTGTGCCGTTTCGCCAATGTCTTGAAAAGGCACGGCGTGAAAAAAGGGGATGTCGTTTCGGTTTACATGCAAAATTTGCCTGAGACGTTCATCGCGTTGTTGGCCTGTTTCCGCATCGGGGCGGTGTACAATACGGTGTTTGCCGGGTTTTCGCCGGAGGCGCTGCGTGAACGGATCAATGATTCCAAAGCCAAGATCCTGATCACCGCTGATGTCAGTTACCGCCGCGGGCGGGTGATTCCCCTGAAAGAAAACGCCGACAAGGCGATCGCAGAGGCGCCGACCATTGAAAAGGTGATTGTTTTTCGCAGGGGCGGTGTCGAGGTGCCGATGACCCCCGGCAGGGATCTCGACTGGTCCGAGGAAATGCAAGGAGCAGGCCGGGATTATCCGTGCGAACCTGTGGAAGCGAACGAACCGGGCTTGTTGATTTATACCAGCGGCACAAGCGGGAAGCCGAAAGGGATTGTTCACGCGCACGGCGGGTTTTTAGTGGGAACCTATGCCTATACCAAGTATTCCCTGGATCTGCAGGAGCGGGACATCTATTGGAATACCGCCGATATCGGCTGGTTGACGTCGCACATTTTCGTCCTGGTGGGCGGACTGGCTTTGGGCGCGACGGTGATCTTGTATGAAGGGGCGTTGGATCATCCCCATCCAGGCCGTGTCTACGAAATGATCGAACGCTACCGGGTAAACAAATTGTTTTCGGCACCCACCGCTTACCGGATGTTGGTCAAATTCGGCAAAGAGTTGCCGCAACAGTACGATCTGAGCAGCTTAGAGCTGTTTGCTTCCGTCGGTGAGCCGTTCAACCCCGAAGCCTGGGAGTGGGTGTACCGGCATCTGGGTGGGGGAAAAGCGGTCATTTCCAATACCTGGGGGCAGACGGAAACGGGCGGCACGCCGTTGTGCGGCTTGCCCGGGGCGGTGCCGATGAAACCCGGTTCTTGCGGCGTGCCGCTTTTCGGCCATGTATTGGACATTGTGGATGAAAAGGGAGAGTCCTGTCCCGATGGAGTGCCGGGAAACTTGATCATCCGCCGGCCGTTTCCCTCGTTGGCAAGGGATGTGTATGGCGATCGGGAACGTTATCTCAACACCTACTTTTCACAGGTGCCTGAGGCCTATTTCACAGGGGACGCGGCAGTGCGGGATGCGGATGGGCACTATTGGGTGCTCGGGAGGACGGATGATGTGATCAATGTGTCCGGCCACCGCATTTCGACGATGGAAATGGAAAGCGCTCTCGTCGCCTATCCCAATGTCGTGGAGGCGGCTGTGGTGGAAAAACCTGATCCGATTAAAGGAGCGGTTCCCGTTGCCTTTGTCCTGCTTGAACCGGGTACGGAGAAGTCCAAGGAACTGGAAGAGGCGCTGATGAACCAAGTGGTTCAGGAAATTGGCGCCTTTGCCCGGCCGGCACGCATCTACCTCGTCGACGCCCTGCCGCGGACACGGAGTGGAAAAATTATTCGCCGCATGCTGCGGGAGTTGGTGACCGAAGGACAAGTGAAGGGGGACAGGACTGGGCTTGAGGATGCCGACGCTTTGGAGCAGCTGATGAAAGATATAGGGAATGTGTGAAGCCAAAAGGGAAAGGAGGAAGGGAAGGCATGGAGAACCGCGATCAACGCGCGATGATCGGCATGTTGTTTATCGTTTGTGTCTTGATTGCCGGCATGTTGCTCAACCAATGGGCGGTGGTTCTGTATGCGGGCCTGGCGTTAATCGGAGTGAGTCTTGTCGCCGGCATGCGAACCACTCTCTTGCCGGCGATGGTCGCCCTCATCTATGCATTGTTGTTTTCTCTCACGGTCTGGCTGAGCTTTTTGCAACCCGACGCTTACATCTTGGGCTGGCGGCCCGCAACGTTTATTGTCGTTTACCTCATCTGGCCGCTCGGTTCCATCCTCGGGGTCTTTTTCGCGGTGCTGTTCTCCAAGGAACAGCGAACATTGTCCAACCGGGCCAGGGGATTGGAAGGATAGGCTGAGCATGGGAAGGGGGATATCTAGATGAACAGTATCATTCTGATGATTGCCATCCTTTATTTGCTTATAACGATGGGGATTGGGATTTGGGCGGCCAAGCGCACCAAGAGCAGCGGGGATTTTTTCATTGCGGGCCGCAATATCGGGATGTTGACGATGGCCATCGCCGCCTTCGCTTCGATTCAAAGCGGCTTTGGTGTCGTCGGCGGGGTTTCGCAAACCTTCAGCAACGGATTGGGATTTGTGGTGGGAGTGATGTTTGCCGCCCCGCTCGGGTTTGCCCTGACGTGGTTTCTTGTGGGAAGAAAAATTTGGCGGCTCGGGGGCTTGGGCGAGATTTACACGTTAGGAGATCTGGTGGCTAAGCGTTACAATAGCGAATCCGTGCGCTTTTGGCTTTCCGTCGCCATTTTTCTCGGTGT
>Ga0066871_100462_pt1 | contig 24605 bp, 21 predicted proteins | sample CeladaPassage60B_FD_62209 | JGI IMG/M metagenome (GOLD analysis project Ga0066871, IMG submission 62209) | Cellulose-adapted microbial communities from the Joint BioEnergy Institute, USA - Passage3 60B | ecosystem: Engineered > Bioreactor > Continuous culture > Unclassified | place: USA...
AAGACATCAACGAGGCTGGTGGGCTGGAACTGGAGGACGGCCTCTACACGATCGAGTTCGTCGAATACGACGATCAGAGCAACCCGGAAGAGGCGATCAAGGCCATCCAGCGTCTCGTCAATGAGGACAAGGTCGACCTCTTGCTCGCTCCGTACGGCACGGCGATCAACCTCGCGACCGCACCCCTCTTCCATCAGTTCGGCTACCCCCAGCTGGCTGTGACCGACGTGAGCGACAAGTCACCCGACCTGGCCAAGCAGTGGCCAGGCTATTTCACGTTCGGTACATCGAGCTGGGCCGCCGAGAACCTCACTGGCCTCTTGGATAGCCTGGCGAGCCGAGGATCGATCGACCGCCGTGTCGCCCTCATCGCGGTCGACGACGCCTTTGGTCTGGAGCTCTCAACTGCCCTGCGCCGCACGCTGGCCCAAAGCAACTTCGAGCTCGTTTACGACGAGAGCTATCCCGCCGGCACGACCGACTTTCAGCCGATCATCACGACGATCCAGCAGCGACAGCCCGCTATCTTCCTCGCCTGCAGCTATCCGAACGATGCCTTCGCATTGGCACAGGTCGCGATTCTTCTCGATTTCAATCCCGCCGTCTACATCAGCGCCCTCGGCCCCGCCCTTCCCGTCTTCCGCGACCAGTTCGCAGCCAACATCGAAGGAATCATCGGGATCGGCGGTATCGACCCGCGTCAACCTGGCCTGCTGGAGTACTACAGCCGCCATCGTGCACGAACAGGGCAAGAGCCAGACCGTTCGGCCAGTCCGATCTGTTACGCCTCGCTGCAGGTCCTGCAACAAGCCCTCCAACGGGTCGGCCGGATCGACCGGCAAGCTTTGCTGCGCGAGATCGCTTCCGGATCGTTCGATACCATCATCGGCACGGTCCAGTTCCGGGAGAACATTTTCTTTCACCGCTGGCAAGTCGGCCAGTGGCAGCGTTACGGCGATGCGTTCGAATTCCTCGTCGTCTGGCCGCCGGAGGTCGCGGCCGCCTCACCCCTCGTGCCCAAGCCGCACTGGAGCCGGTGATGCAGTCGTACGACCTCGCTGTGGCCCGTAGGAAGGTGCCAACGCTCGCTGGCCGACGTGGAACTGGGGAACCGGCGGCACGCCCGTCGAGAGCAGCGCACGATCGCACGCACGTGGTGCGTGCCAGCCAGCCGGAGCGACGAGTCGACCGTGCTCCGCCGGCCAGAAGCGACGAGCGATCAGGATGTAGCGTTCTGTCCTGAGCGAAAGGAGGCGAAGATGCCGCGCCCACTGCTCGCACAGCTGGTCCACGTCGAGCTCTTGACACCCGACTACGACGCGTCTCGGCGCTTCTTCACCGAGATCGTCGGGTTGTCGGTCGTCCACGAGACGGACAGCCGAGCCTACCTACGCTGCTGGGGTGATCACTACACCTACAGCGTCGTCCTCACTGCCGCCGCCTACCCCGGCCTCGGGCACGCTGCCTGGCGGGCCTGGAGTCCAGAGGACCTCGAGCAGGCCGTCCGGAATATCGAGGCCAGCGGGGTTCGAGGCGAATGGATCGAGGGCGATTTCGGTCATGGCCGAGCCTACCGGTTTCGGGCTCCAGGCGGGCATTCGATCGAGATCTTGTGGGAGATCGAGCGCTACAACGCTCCCCCGGAACTCGCCTCGACCTTCCCGGAGCGACCCCAAAAGTTCCGCGGTGGGGGTCTGGAGCCGCGTCACCTCGACCACGTCACGGTCGCCACGAGCGACGTCCTACGCGATGTCTACTGGTTCCGCGACAACCTGGGCTTCCGGTTCATGTGTTACAACGGCCTCGAGGACGACCCCGACTTCGTCGTCTTCGCCATGGTCACCACGAACGAGAAAGACCACGATCTCGCCTTCGTCAAGGACATGTCACCGATCCCGGGACGCCTCAACCACGTTTCGTTCTACGTCGACACCCGCGAGGCACTGTTCCGGGCAGCCGATCTCCTGCTCGAAGCGGGATATGCGATCGAGTTCGGTCCCGGCGTCCACGGCATGGGCGAGCAGAGTTACCTGTATTTCCGCGAGCCGAGCGGGATCCGATTGGAGCTCAACAGCGGTGGCACCCGGAATTACGTTCCCGACTGGGAGCCCGTTCGCTGGCGCCCATCGCAAGGTTCCAACATCTTCTTCCGGAACACACCGATGCCCGACTCGATGCTCGAGTGTTTCCCGCCTGCCACGCACCCAGCATTCGCGGCGGACCTCGGCCTCGTCGCCGACACCCAGCAACCGAACCCGTACCGCTAACTCCAGCTCAACCGAGAGGAACAGGCGATGCCCCGCTTCATCGACCTATCGGCACCGATCGTCACGACGCCCCCGGATCTTCCGCCGTTCCAGCGGGTCACGATCACGTTCTCGAACCACGAGGCTGGCGCACGCGAGTTCGAACAGCTTTTCGGTATCGATCGTAGCCTGCTACGCAACGGCGAGGGGCCGGCTGGGGAAATCATCACCTTCATGGGAACCCACAGCACGACACACATCGATGCACCGTGGCACTACAACTCGGTCATCGCCGGGCAACCTGCCCCAACCATCGACCAGCTCCCGCTCGAGTGGTTCTTCGGGCCTGGCGTGAAGCTGGACTTTCGTCACAAGGAGGACGGTGACGCGATCACCGTCGAGGAGATCGAGGCCGCCCTCGCCCGGATCGGTCACTCGCTCTCCCCTGGAGAGATCGTCCTGGTCGAGACGGGTCGGGATGCCTTCTACGGTCAACCCGACTACTGGCTCCGCGGGCCGGGGGTGACGCCCGAGGCGACACGCTGGCTCTACGAGCGCGGTATCCGCGTCATGGGAATCGACGCGTGGGGCTGGGATCGCCCGCTCCACCTCCAGGCACGCGAGGCGCTCGAGAAACAGCAGCCGGGCATCCTCTGGGCAGCGCATCAGGTCGATCTCCCATACGCGCAGATCGAGCGCCTGTGCAATCTCGCAGCACTGCCGCCGCGCGGCTTCACTGTTGCCTGTTTCCCCTTGCGCATCGTCGGTGGCAGTGCCGCACCGGCCCGTGTCGTTGCGATCGTGGAGTGAGGCTATGGTCCGTCTCGACCTGCACAGTCACATCGCTCCGCCGGCGTACTGGACTGCTCTCGAGCGCGCGGGCATGCCGACACCCGTCCCGCCGTGGTCGGTGGAGCACTTGCTCGGCGTCATGGACCAGTACGGTATCACTGCTGCGGTCGTCTCTCTCCCACCACCTGGCGTCTTTCTCGGAGACATCGTGCAGGCGCGAGAACTCGCACGGGTAACCAACGAGTTCTCGGCTGCACTCGTTCAGCAGTACCCGTCTCGGTTCGCCGCGTTGGCGACGCTCCCGCTCCCCGACATCGAGGCTGCGCTCAGCGAGCTCGACTATGCCCTCGACCACTTGCACCTCGATGGTGTTGCACTCTTGACGAACACCGGTGGCGTCTACCTCGGCGATCCTCGCTTCGAGCCGCTCTTCGCTGCGCTCGACTCCCGGGGTTGTTACGTCTTCGTGCACCCGACGATGCCAGCCTATCCTGGACCGGTAGCGAACATTCCACCTTGGGTACTCGAGTTTCCCTTCGAGACGACACGCGCGATCGTGTCGCTGCTCTTCTCCGGTATCTTCGAGCGCTATGGCGCCATCCGCTGGCAGTTCGCTCACCTCGGCGGGACAGCTCCGTTCCTCGCCTACCGGATCGCATCGGTGATGGAGCGCGAACCAGCCCTCGCTGCCCGTCTGCGCCGGGACCCTGTCGAAATCTTGCAAGCGCTGTACTACGACACGGCACTGTCGAACTCTGCGACGGTGCTCGACGCGACGCTTCGGCTCCTTCCCAGAGAGCGGCTCGTCTGGGGAAGCGACTGGCCCTACGCGGTCCTCCCTGCTGGTCCGGATCCGGCGCCGGATCTCGACCGCTGGCCTGAGATCCGGGCAGCGATCGAGGCAGAAAACGCGCGAGCACTGGTACCGCGACTTTTCGAGAGGTTGGGACGATGAAGGTCGCTCGCTTCCGCTACGAAACACCCGATGGCCCGGAGATCCGCATCGCTGTGGCGTCGGCCAGCGCACCCGATTCCTGGATCGACGTGCGTCGCTTTGCCCGCCTGCAGCTCGAGCGGCGTGGTGCCACTGCGAGCGCCGCTCGACGTCTCGCCACGCTCCTCGTCCCGGAGAGCCTCAGCCAGGCGTTCGAGTATGGTGACACCTTTCTCGACATCCTGCGCGAAGCCAGCCAGGACACGAGCGGCGATACCCTGCTGGCACCAGGCGGGCAGCTGGTCGCCCCGCTCGACCCGACCTTGTACCGGGACTTCGTCTCGTTCGAGCAACATTTCGTGAATATGGCACGGGTAACGGGCCAACCAGTGGCACCGGTCCTCTACGATCTTCCCGTGCACTACATCGGCAACCACCATACCGTCGTGGGACCGGACGCGGAGGTCCCCTGGCCGCCGTACGCGCACGCGGGCATGGACTACGAACTCGAGCTGGGGCTGGTCATCGGGAAAGGTGGCCGCGATCTCCATCCGGAGCACGCATTCGACCACGTCTTCGGCCTCACGATCCTCAACGACTTCACGGCCCGCGACATTCAGGCGCGCGAGATGGAATCCCGGCTCGGCCCACCGAAGGCGAAAAGCTTCTGTACTGCCATCGGACCAGTGATCGTCACCCTCGACGAATTGCCCACGCTCGACCTCCGGATGGTCGCGCGCGTCAACGGGGCGATCTGGTCGGAGGGACAGAGCGGCACGATGTTGTGGAGCATTCCCGAACTCGTCGCCTGGGCGTCGACCAGCGAACTCCTCCCCGCTGGTGCCTTGCTCGGCACGGGAACCGTCGGTTTCGGGAGCGGTGCCGAACTCGGCCGTGAACTGCACCCGGGAGACACTGTCGAACTCGAGGTCGAAGGTATCGGCATCCTCCGCAATCGGATCGGGCACCCGACCGGTAGAGGCTGGCTTCCTGCCTCGAAGCAGCGTCGCGATTCCGAAAACGTGACATGACGGACCGGAGGGGCTGGAAAAGATGTCGGAAACGCCGTTTCGACTCGGAACCTTTCGCGCGGCTGGCAGCCCGCCGTTCGCAGGACTGGTTCTGGACGACAAGGTGATCGCGGTCACTGCGCTCGAGCCGGTGTGCGCGTCGCTCGGATTGACATTGCGCGAGCCAGAGAGCGTTCTGGGGCTCCTCGAGCACTGGCCGGACAATCTGGAAGCGCTCCGCGCTGCAGTCGAAGCCATTCGTGCTGGACGAGCGGGTGACCTTCCGTTCTTACCGGTCTCGACGCTGCAGATCCTGCCACCGGTTTATCTCCCGCGTCAGGTCTTCTGCTCCGGTGCGAACTACAAGCGACATGTCGTCGAACTCGTCGTCGCGCAGTCCGGACCACACGTCGCGCACCTGACGCCGGAAGAGCGGTACGAATGGGCCTGGCGGATGATGGACGAGCGTGCAGCACACGGCAAGCCGTTCGTTTTCTTGAAAGCACCCTCCGCCATCATCGGTCCCTATGAAACCCTGTTCCTGCCGCCTGAATCGTCCCAAGTGGACTGGGAACTGGAACTCGGTGTCGTGATCGGCCGACCAGCCCGGCGTGTCCCGCGCGAACGAGCCCTCGAGTACGTTGCGGGATACGTCATCGTCAACGACATCACCGCGCGCGATCTCGTCTACCGTCCGGACATTCCCGAAATGGGCATGGACTGGCTCGCGAGCAAGTGCGCACCCGGCTTTCTTCCGGTGGGCCCCTATCTCACGCCGGCACCGTTCGTCCCCGACCCCCAGGAGCTCACGCTCACCCTCACCCTCAACGGGGAGGTCATGCAGCACGAATCGACCAGCGACATGATCTTCGACGTCGCCCAGCTCATCGAATACATCTCGCGCTACGTGCAACTCCTTCCCGGAGACCTCATCTGCACCGGCTCACCGGCCGGCAACGGGGCGCACTATAACCGCTACCTCCGACCCGGCGACGTGCTCGAAGGGACGATCACCGGACTCGGTACGCAGCGGATCACCTGCGCCCGTGAACCAGCAGCTGGATGGGATCCATCGCAAGAACAACGTTTTCCCGTTCCGCAACGGAAGGAGTGAGCGCCATGCGTCTCGACCGTGTCCTGATCGTCGGTGGTGGGATCGCTGGCATGTGCACGGCACTCGCATTGCGCCACCGGCGCATTGCGGGAGAAATCGAGATCGTCGAACTGAACCCGAAATGGGACGTCTATGGGGCGGGTATCCTCCTCGCCGCAAACGCGCTCCGTGCGCTCGATACGTTCGGGCTCGCCGATCGCGTGATTGCCGGAGGCTATCCCTCTCCGTCGACGATCCTGTATGCACCGAACGGTGTGCAGATCAACGAACTCGTGACGCCACCCATCGCTGGAACCTCCTATCCCTCCATCCTTGGTATCGCGCGCCCGGTCCTCCACCGTATCCTGCAGGCAGCGATCCGCGAAGCTGGTGTGAGGGTCGTTCTGGGGGTCACGGTCGATGCGATCGAGCACGCTGGCGAGCACGTCACGGTTCAGTTCAGCGATGGCCGCGCGGCGACCTACGACCTCGTGGTCGGAGCCGACGGCCTCCGCTCGAAAGTGCGACGGCTCGCTTTCCCCGAGGTACCACCGCCGCGCTACGAGGACCAGATGGTCTGGCGCTACGCGTTTCCCTTCCGGGCCGAGGGGCTCGACGCCAGCTGGATCTACCTCGGCGACCCGAAGGTCGGTGTCGCACCGATGGCCCAGGATGCGATGTACATGTTCATCACGGAGGGGGCTCCTGGTCAACCTCTCCGCTTCCCCGAAGAGCAACTCGCCGAGGAGATGCGGAAGCGCCTGGCTGGCTATCAGCACGTCCCGCGGCTCGTCGCACTCGCCGAAGCCATGACGGATCCTGCCCGGGTGGTCCTGCGGCCATTCGAGACGATCCTCGTCCCCAAACCGTGGCATCGCGGTCGGATCGTCCTCGTCGGAGACGCCGCGCATACGCTCACCGCGCATACGGCGCAGGGTGGCGCGATGGCGATCGAAGACACCGTGGTCCTCGCCGAGGAGCTCGACCGGCACCGAGAACTCGAGGCAGCCCTCGCTGCTTACGTCGAGCGCCGTTTCGATCGCGTACGGCGGATGTGGGAGTACTCCCTGGAACTCTGCGTGCTCGAGCGGACGCACGACCCGCGAGCGCCGATCGAGTCACCGAAACTCATGGCAGCAGCGACCGAACTCGCGGCTCAGCCGATCTGAGCGAGCACCGCGTTCTCCGGTACCAGGTAGCCGGGCGATGCGCGAGTGCATCGCCCGGTCAGGTTGTGCGCAACGTGTCGAGGAGCGAGACGATCTCGCTCGAAATGCGCCGGACCTCTTCGACCAGCTCGCGAGCGCGCTCGCGATCACCGCGATTCCAGGCCCGCACCGCTTCAGCAGCTGTCTGGTGCAACCGCTGGTGCGGCTGCTCGAGTTGTCGGTACGCGCTGCTGTGGCCGTAGCGCTCGCGCCCGCGTCCGTAGTACCAGCGTCCTAACCGGCATACTGTCCAGTCGGCGACCTGCTCGGGTTGCAACTGCTCCTTCCCGTGCAGCATCGCGAGGAGCCGCTGCACCCAGAGGAGATGGTCCGCTTTGGCGACCTGGACGAGCTGCGCATCCGAGAGCACCAGTGTCGTCTGTGCGATCAGCTCGCGCATCGCGCGCAGCCGCTGCATCTGCTCGATGACTCCGATCGTCAACTCCTCCGCTTGCCGCCCGACCGACTCGGCCAGTCCCGCCACTGACTCCACATTGCGCGCGAGCTGATTCACCGACTGCGCCTGCTCTTCGGCCGCCGAGGCGATATCTTGCAGCGGTGCGACGATAGCATCGATGCTCTTCTGGATCGAAGCGAGCGCTTCCTGACCACCAGCTGCGACCAGCGCTCCGTTCTCCACCTGCTCGGCAACGACACCCATCGCCTCGCCGACGCGCCGCATTCCTTCGGACAAGGCCTGCACCTGCTCACGGATACCCGCCACCGCCTCCTGGGTCGAGACCGCGAGGCGACGCACCTCCTCGGCAACGACGGCGAAACCGCGCCCATGTTCCCCAGCCCGCGCTGCCTCGATCGCCGCGTTGAGCGCCAAAAGGTTTGTCTGCTTGGCGATGGTCGCGATCGTCCCCAGGACCTGTGTGATCGGATTGACCGCCTTCGAGAGTTCCTCGATGCGGTGCTGGAGCTCGCCGACCGAGCGAGCGACGTCTGCCAGCGACCGCAACGCTTCGTCCACCCGCGCGATGCCGCTCTCGGCGCGCTCAGCGGCCCCACGCGCCGCCTCCGACACCTGCCCCACGCTCCCAAAGACGAGTTCGACCGCTTGGGCCAGTTCCCGTGCCACGGTCGCAGCCTGGCTCACTTGTTCCTTCTGTTCGCGGAATGCCCGGGAGAACTCGTCGGCAGCCCGCACCGGACGCAGCCCCTCCGCCACAGCTCCCGAAGCCGCCACCAGGAGTTCCGCGAGTCGATCGCGCCACGCGGTCACCACACTGCCCCACTGTGTCCGCAAGTCGGGAGGGAGTTCCGCCACAGCTTGTTCCGCTGCGACCAGGTCACCGCGGACGAACGCTTCCGCCAGCGTATCGAGCGCCGTCATCCAGTCCGACCGCTCTGCCCCGGAGTCGCCGACGACCGCTCCTGCGCCCCCTCCGCGCGCATTGCTGAGCGACCCGCTTCCGATCGACCCGTTGTCCCACATCGGCAGGCCTCCCCCCAGCGGATGCTGCACGAACCAGTCACTGATCGCATTCTTCGGCAGAACAGCTCGACTTCTTGAGGACTGGATGTCAGTGCTCCTCTTTCCAGCCCACCAGTGCGGCACCCCAGCGTTGCCCTTTGACGAAAATCGGGACAGTGAGCACGGGCATCACCTCGCCGGTATCGCGGGCATAGGTCTGGACGAGGAACGCTTCCCGCTGCTGTGGCGATTCGCGCAGATCGCACCCAGCGCGCAGGAAGTCGGCGCGTGTCGCCATGTTCGGCAAGCCTTCCGCTGCCTGCCCGAGTCCCACCCGCGCGCCGCGCACGAGCACGCGCTGGTCCCAGAAGAAGCGCTTCACCCGATTGCCAACGAGGTCGCGTTCCGGAATCCCGGTCCAGTCCTTGCAGAAGGCCCGGTTGTGCATGGGCGCATAGGTGTTGAGATCGATCGGTAGTGCGAAGACCAGTTTCGGCTCCCGGCGGAGGATGTCTTCCATCTCCTCGGACAGCTCGAGGTCGACGACCGCATCGTACGCCGTACTGTACTTCGGCGGCTGGAACCCCTCCGGTGGGACGCGGCTCACGTCGAAGAGCCGCGCCAGCGAACGAATAGCCGGTCCCTTGATCTCGCTGTACCGGAGTTCCAATACATCTTCGAGGCGCACTCTCCCCTCGTCGATCGCCCGCTCGAAGACCCGTCGACAGCGTTCAGCCAGTTCCCGGCAGGCGGCGAGCGCCCGATGGAACGTGGTACCGGTATCGACCTTGGCCAGTTGTCCGTATGCATCCGAGGCCAGCTGGGCGAGCGCGAACGTCTCCTGTGCGACCTTTTGCGCTTGCTGTTCGACCCGACCGATGCTCTCGACGATGTCCCCGAGCGAACCCGTCGCTCGCTCCAGTGCGGCAGTCTGTTGCTGCACCGCGGTCGCGATGGCCTCGGTAGCCTCGGCAGCCGTCGCGGCCAACAAGCTGGTCGCCTGCAAGACCTGCTGGAGGTCCATCGTGGCACTCGCCGCCGCTTCCGCGAACGCGACACTCCGCAGCAATGCCTCGCGGGCCGGAGCGAGCTGAGCGGCAACTGCATCCGTCAGGGCACGGATCTCGCGGGTCTGTGTCGCCGCGTGCTCGGCTAGCTTGCGCACCTCTTCGGCGACGACGGCGAAGCCTCGTCCATGCTCTCCAGCCCGCGCTGCCTCGATCGCCGCGTTGAGCGCGAGCAGATTCGTCTGCTTGGCGATTCCGGCGATGAGTTCGCTCACCCGCGTGATCGCCGCCACATCACCGAGCAAGGCGTGCAGGCGCTCGGCGACCTCCTGGACTTGCGCCCGGAGTGCTGCGACCTCGGTCGCGGCTCGCGCGCTCGTCTCGTGGCCTCGAGCAGCGTGCTCGTCGACGGCCCGTGCCGCCGCTGCAGCACTCGCGGTCGCCTGGGCCACTTCCTCGACGCCGCTCTGCACCTCGCGCAAAGCCCGCGTCACGGCCTCGGTCCGCTGGCGCGTCCGATCGATCTCCATCGTCACCGCCTGGACACGCAGCGCGCTCCGCGCCACTCCGATCGCCGACTGCCGTACGGCCGCCTCGAGCGCCCGCATCGTCGCGAACAGGTCGTCGCGGAAGCGCTCGAGCGCTCGGTCCAGCACGCGGGCCTCTGTCCGCTCGGTACCGAGACGCAGCGCCGCCGAGAATCCTGCGAGGCCCCGCGCGAACAGCCGCTCGAGTTCTGTCCAGAGCGACTCCGCGCTCCCTGCACCAGCTGTCGTCGCATCGACCGACCGCTCGTCAGCAGCTGGCATCCTGCGCAGCATCGTTTCGCCCCCCGCCGTGCCTCGTCGATGACAGACTCACTAGCGATATCGGCAAGCCGAACCGCTCTCGACAGGGGTACTCCGGTCATCGGATGTCGGGCCGCCATGCGACCGGCACCCCCTGTGGCTGGTGCAGTCAGCCCCGGTGAGACGGATCCTTGAGCCACGAACAGGCTCGCCCTACACTCGCAGCGAGGACAGGCACGCGACCAGCGAGGTGACGAGACCGATGGGCCAGCTTCCCAGGCGACCGTTCGTCCGAACCGCTCTTCTCCTCGCGTTCGCGCTCCTTTGGCTTTCGAGCGCCTGTCGGAGCGTGCCGCTCTTCAGCCGGGCGACACCGACCCCGACTGCCCCCGCACCGAGCGAGGAACCGCTCAGCTGGAACGAGGTCGAGCAACGCGTGCGACCAGCAACCGTCCTCGTCCAGTTCGCCTTGCCGAGCGGGACGACCTATACCGTGACCGGCGTCGCCTATGCGCAGGGGCTCGTCCTCACCATCGTGCCACCGCTCGACGAGGGCCCACCGGAGCAGGTGACGATCCGCTTGCCCGACGAGCGCACCTCTCGCCCGGCACGCCTCCTCGGTGCCAGTCCCTGCGACGGCGTGGCTGTGCTCGGCATCGATGCCACGCTCGCTCAGCTCGCGCCGCTCGGTACGCCCCGGGCACCCGATATCGGTGAGGACGTGCTCGTCTACGGCTACGCGGCCGCGAACCCGGACGGCCCCGCCGTCAGCGTCCCGGCAGCGCTCGCCGGGACGCTGCCCGACCGCCTTCGCGGCATCGACCAGCTGGGCGTCAACGTCGACCTCTCCGGCCTCACCGCTGGATCGCTCCTCATCGACCGGTACGGAGCGGTGCTCGGCCTCTTCCTTCCCAGCGGGCTCTTCGTTCCAGCCGGGCAAGCCCGCGAGGTCGCCGAGACCCTCGCCGAAGGGCGCGGCCTGCTCTGGCTCGGGCTGGGACTGAGCCCGCATCGCAATCCGGAGCACTACGGCACCGAGCGCGGCCTCGTCGTTCTGGAGGTCAGTCCCGGCGGGCCAGCCGCTGAAGCAGGAATCGAACCCGGCATGCTGCTCGCCCGTATCGACGGGGCCGAGATCGAGCGTTTCGCCCAGGCCTGCCAGGTCCTGCGCCAGCACCGTCAGGGAGACGAACTGCGGCTGGAACTCCGCCAACCGCTCACGGCGGATATCCGCGTTCTCGAGACACGGATCCGAATCGGCGAACCCGCACCAGCGACACCGACTGAACTCCGCCGCGAGCTTTCTCCCCGCCCAGCACGCCCAGCGCAGCAATACGTATGGACGTTCGACCGCGCCGAAGAGGCCAGCGACTGGCCGACCGGCTCGAGCCAGCTGGGTACCGGCGAGATACACGACGGGCACTACACGATCACCCTCACCCAGCCGAACGCGTTCGGGATCTTCGAACCGGTCTCCTTGCCCCTCGGCACCGACCAGCGCATCGCAGCCACCGTCAGCCTGCCTGACGAGGCCGGAGTCGGGCTCGTCGTCCGCTCGAGCCAGGATACCGACGGCGCCCGGAACTTCTACCTCTGTGCGGTCATCCGCACCAGTGGCCAGCTCGTCGCCACCTGCTCGCTCGCGCTCGCCGGGGAACCAGCCGTGCTCCATCCAGTCAGGCCACTCGCGGGTGTCGATCCGGCGAGCGATCCGCTCACGCTCGAGCTCGAGGCACGCGGCACACAGCTCGTCTTCCGCGTCGCTGGCCAGACCGTTGCCCAGCTCGACGACCCGCTGCTCGGGCATGGACGAGCCGGCCTGTGGGTCGAGAGTTTCGACACCGTCCCCGTCACTGTCCGTTTCGACGAGGTCCAAATCGACCTCGTGCCCCGCTGAAGTGCCGTGTGACGGTCGGCCTGCGGCTTACTCTCTTGCACACCCGGACTAGCAGGCCATCCATCGCTCGCCCCCGGGGCAGGCCGGCTGGTAGGCTCGAATGCACCGGAGGGAGGCTGAGCATGCTGACGCAGCGTCGCTGGCGACCCGAGCGACTGCGCGCCTGGCTCGACCGCGCGCTGCTCTGGCGGGCATTCCAGCACTTTCGCGCTCACGGCGGCTCGGTCCACGCCGCGGCGATCGCCTATAGTGCGCTGCTCGCCCTCGGACCGTTCCTGCTCGCGCTCGCGACCGTCGCCGGCTTCCTCCTGCGCGATACCGCTCAACTGGATGCGGTCGTCGCGCGACTACTCGCCGAGGTGCCGCAGGCAGCACCGCTCGAGCCGGAACTGCGGCGCATCCTGACGCGGCAAGCCCAGGCTGCCAGCGGCCCACTGGCATCCGTGAGCGCACTCCTCGCCGTCTGGTCAGCGAGCGCACTCGGCGCGGCACTCCGGCGTGGCTTGCGCGCGGTCGCTGCCCCCCAGCGCCCAGGATCACTCGTCCGCGAGCGGCTGTACGGAATCGGCACGACGCTCGGTGCGCTACTCCTGGCGATCGTCTGGCTGACTGTCGGTGGCATCGCTGGCGGACTCGCCGTCGCGCTGCCCGGGACGCTCCGGCTCGCCAGTGGGCTCGTTACCTCGTTCCTGCTGTTCCTCCTCGTCTACCGGTTCCTGCTCCCCGATCCACCGGCCTCCTGGCGCATCCTCGGCAGCGGTGCATTGACCAGCGCACTCGCCTGGGAAGCGACCAAATTCGTGATCACCGCCGCGGCCCGCTGGTTCGGCAGTGGCAGCGAGGTGTACGGGTTGCTCGGTGCCGTGACCGGTGTCCTGGTCGCCGCGAACCTCGTCGCCGCCATTACGCTCTACGGGGCAGCACTCATCGCGACGCAGGCAGCGTGCCAGTTCAGCACTGCCGAACACCCCGCTTGAGCGGTGAACCGTTTTCCCGCATGATCAGGGTACGATCCGAGTCACGAGCGTCAGAACGGCCGATCGTGCACGAAGGAGGCGACGATGCAGCCGCTCCCGTATCCGGATCGCGAGCGCGCACTCTGGATCTACCGGCAGATGGTGCGCATCCGCGAGTTCGAGGAACGCGTCAAGCGCACCTTCACCGAGCACCCCGGCATGATCCGCGGGCACACCCACCTCGGCGACGGGGCCGAAGCGACGATCGTCGGTGCGATCGCTGCGCTCCGTCCCGACGACTACGTGCTCGCCACCTACCGCTGCCACGGCTACCTCATCGCGCTCGGGAGCTCGCCGCGGGCGATGATGGCCGAGATCTACGGCAAGGCGACCGGTCTCTCCAAAGGGCTAGCTGGTTCCATGCACCTGGCCGATCCCGAACACCAGTTCCTCGGCACCTCAGGGATCGTCGGGCAAGGCATCCCGCACGCGACTGGCGTCGCGCTGGCCATTCAGGTCCGCGGTGGTGACCAGGTCGTCCTCTGCTTCTTCGGTGACGGTGCCACGAAGCAGGGTGCCTTCCACGAGTCGCTCAATATCGCCGCACTCTGGAAGCTCCCGGTCGTCTACATCCTGGAGAACAACCTCTACCAGGCCGTGACGCGTGTCGAGATGGAGGACGCCAACGCCGCCGCTGGCGAGCCGCTGGCGACCAAGGCGCGGGCCTACTCGATGCCGGGCGTCACCATCGACGGTACCGACCCGCTGGCCGTCTTGGAAGCCGTTTCCAGTGCCGTCGAACGGGCGCGGCGCGGCGGGGGGCCGACACTCATCGAGTCGGTCTTCTACCGCTTCAGCGCCCACGGCAACATCATCGTTCCGCCGCCGGTGCCGCTGCACTTCGAGGAACACGAGGCGATCACCATCTACAAGTGCGCCGAGGAGTACGAGCAGTGGCGCCAGCGCGATCCCATACCCCGCTTCCGCGCCTGGCTGCAGGGCTGGGGCATCGCAGAAGACGAACTCGCGGCGATCGAAGCCGCGGCACGCGAGGAGATGGACGACGCCGTGCGGTTCGCGCTGGAGAGCCCCTGGCCCGATCCAGCCGAACTCCCGCGCTACGTGTACGCCTGAGGCGAGAAGGGAGCAGCGAGCATGGCCCGCGAGATCCCGTACATCCAGGCGATCATGGAAGCGATCACCGAGGAGATGCAGCGCGACCCGAACGTCATCTTCTACGGGCAGGAGCAGGCGGTGAGCGACGACGACCCGATGGTCGTCGCCTTCGGCCGCACACGCGTGCGCCCCACACCGATCTCCGAGACCGCTGAGATCGGTATGGCCGTCGGCGCCGCGATGGTCGGCCTCCGGCCGGTCGTCGAGCTCCTGATGACCGACTTCATCCTCGTCGCGCTCGACCAGGTCGTCAACGAGGCAGCGCGCGTCTACTTCAAGACGGCCGGCCGCGTCACATGTCCGATCGTCCTCAAGGCCGGGTACGGCTTCGCTGCCGGCTGGAGCGTCCAGCACGCCAACTGCTGGTACAACCTGTTCATGGGTGTGCCGGGGCTCAAAGTCGTCGTTCCCTCGACCGCGGCCGACGCGAAGGGGCTCATGAAGGCCGCCATCCGCGACGACAACCCGGTCGTCTACCTGCACCACTACATGCTGACGCTCGTCCCAGGCGAGGTGCCCGACGGCGACCATGTCGTGCCGATCGGCGTCGCGGACGTCAAGCGGCCCGGGCGCGATGTGACGGTCATCGCCACCGGCTGGATGGTGCAGCGAGCACTCGAGGCAGCCGAGCAGCTCGTCGCTGAGGGGATCGACGTCGAGGTCGTCGACCCACGCTCGCTCGCACCGCTCGACGTCGAAACGCTCGTCGCCTCGGTCGAGAAGACGCGGCGGGTGGTACTAGTCGATCAGGCACCGCGCCACGCTTCGGCCGCCGCGATCATCGCCGCGGAACTCGCCGAGCGGGCGTTCCGCGCACTCGCGGCGCCGCCGCGCCTGGTGACAGCCCTCGACACCAGCGTGCCCTACTCCAAGCCGCTCGAGGACGCCGTCATCCCGAGCGTCGAGAAGATCGCCCAGGCCGTGCGGGACGTCCTGTCGGCGTGAAGGCACGCAGTGCTTGCCGGCTCGCTCTCCCGCACGGCGCGAAGCGGGAGTGAACCTGAGAGGGGCCGGGCACCGTCCGGTCCTTGCAGCGCAGCAGGCCAGCCCGGGTGGCCGTGCCGCACCGCCAGCGCAGCAGGTGCGGCGCCCCTCGCACCGAGGTCACTCTCCGGTGGGCGCCTGGGCGAGGGGTGAAACGGGTCCGGCACTGCTCGCAGGCGTACCATAGTGCACGAGCGGCGGACAGCACCGTGCGGTGCGTGCGCTGCGCCTCGCGGCGCGGCTGGGCGGGGCACCGCCTCGCCCCGACACGGCGTAGACGATGTGCCGGCCATGACTGACCACCTGCCACGCTCGCCGCTGTAGCTCCACCGTTCCCCTGTGTCGGGGTCACGCGTGCGTGACCCATCCGGCCCGAAGGGCCGGCAACGCGAGGGAGGGTTGCCGCGCCTTTGGCGCGGGCGTGCGCGGCACGCCTCGCCCCTACAGGGCGGGGAACGAGGTGCCGACCGTGAGCGATCGCTGGTCACGGTTGCCGCTACAGCGTCGTGCTCCCTGTGGGGGTCAGGCGTGCCTGACCCGCCGGGCCGTGAGGCCCGGGAAACCGACCCTGTTCCCACAGATTCCGGCGTGGATAGACGCGGCGCGTGCTGGAGCCCCCCTCACCCCCGGCCCCCTCTCCCGCGCGGTGCGGGAGAGGGGGTGCCGAGCGGAGCGAGACGGGGGTGAGGGGTGTCAACCGGGTGCGGTGTCATGGCCCGTCGATCCCCGCGCCTCTCGGCGCGGACGGGCGAGGCACGCCTCGCCCCTACGGAGATGGCGCGGGAGAGGTGGTGCCGCCACAGCGGCGGGGGTGAGGGGTGTGCACGCGGGCAAGGCACCCTCTCGTCCTTGCGGGACTGGTACGGGGGAGACGACATACTGTAGGGATCAGGCGCCGCCCGACCCACCGCCCGGCAGAGCCAGCGAGCACGCCCACAGCATCATGGAACCGGTGCAGATCGACAACGCACCACCGGGAGCCACCGCACCCCTTCAACCCTCTTCCCGGCGCAGCTGCGCCGGGCAAAGCGTCGCGACAGGTACGCCGGAATGCTCGGGGCGCGAGCGATCAGCACGCGCCGGCGGCGCAGCGCCTCAGCCGACACGGTCAGCGCCGTCGATCCTCAGCTCGCTCGAGCCTCTCGCGCATCCTTCAGCTGGGCGGCCGGTGGGCTGGTCGGGGCACCACCTCCGGTGGCCATGCCATCCTGCTCTCCAGGTCGGGGCGAACCGGCTCTTGAACGGCCGCAGCCGGCACCGCGTGGCCCCAAGCGTGCCCGTCGAGAAAGAGATCGCCCGCTTCCGCAGCGGCTGCCGCCATCCTCATGCAGGGCCCCGTCACCCGAATGCTCGATAAGGCAACGGGGTCAGCAGCGACACAACGACCAGCGGCAACGAGCGTGCCCGCTCTGGCCAACGCCAGCACGCCGGCCTGGTGGAGGGCACCTCGTGCAGGAGCACCAGTGGATCGGGGCTCGTACCACCGTGCGCAACGACCGGGGAGCGCTCCGCGGGTCCTCCAGCACATGGTAGGCTTGCTGCGAACGGAACACTGGACCACCAGGGAACACGCCGATGCAGCAGGTTCTGCCGACCGCACCAGCCCGCCACCGCTTCACGATCGACGACCTGGAACGGATGGTCCGGGCAGGCATCCTGCGCGAGGACGCGCGAGTCGAGCTGATCGAAGGAGAACTCTACGACATGAACCCCATCGGCTGGGCGCACCAGGCTTGCGTCGACTGGCTCACCGCGTCCTTCGTGCGGCAGCTCGGCAATCGCGCGATCGTGCGGGCCCAGGGCCCCATCCGCCTGGGTGATCGCTCGCTTCCGCAGCCCGACCTGACACTGCTCAGACCGCGAGCGGACTACTACCGGCTCGAGGGGCCGGCAGCCAGCGACGTGCTCCTACTCGTCGAGGTGAGCGACACGACGCTCGCCTACGACCGTGACGTCAAAGTCCCCCTCTACGCCCAGGCTGGTATCCCCGAAGTGTGGGTCGTCGACCTCGCGGGCGGACAGCTGCTCGTGTTTCGTGAACCGGATGCAGGCAGATACCGCATGAGCGCAGTGGTGCGTCCCGGCGAGCCGGTGAGCCCGCTCGCATTCCCGGATCTCGTGGTCGACGTCGCGGCGTTGCTGGGCACGTGATCGACGCATGTCCGACCGCGCCGCACGGCGTGCTTTCGGAGGACGGACGATGGCACAGGCAACCGGTCGACTTCCCACCACCCACCGCTTCACCGTCGACGACCTGGAACGGATGGTCCGGGCAGGCATCCTGCGCGAAGACGCGCGGGTCGAACTCATCGAAGGGGAACTCTACGACATGAACCCCATCGGCTGGGCCCACCAGGCCTGCGTGAACCGGCTGACGGAGCTGTTCGTCCGTACCCTGCACGGCCGAGCGATCGTCCAGCCACAGGGACCGGTCCGGCTGAGCGAACGCTCGCTGCCCCAGCCGGACCTGGCCCTCTTGCGCCCGCGCACTGACTTCTATGCGCACGGCGGCCCAGGCCCGGCCGATGTCCTACTGCTCGTCGAGGTGAGCGACACGACGCTCGCCTACGACCGCGACGTGAAGGTGCCGCTCTACGCTCGTGCCGGGATCCCCGAGGTCTGGCTCGTCGACCTCGCGGGCGGACAGGTGCTCGTGTTTCGCGAACCGGAGCACGACGGGTACCGGGACAGCCGGGTATATCGCCCTGGTGACGCACTCAGTCCTCAGGCGTTCCCGGACATGTCGCTGGCGGTCGACGATCTCCTCGGGACGTAACGCTGTTGCCCATACCGTGGTGATCGACGTTCGGTTGCAGCACGGCGGGTGGACCAGAGCGCGTCCTGCGCCCGCCCGCTCGGTTATCCCCATCACCGCGGTGTCGGGTACAGCTCGAGACCGCAGCGAGCGCCAACGCACCGCTGCGCCTCGGACCGGAGCGCCGGCTGGCCGGCACAGCCACCACCAGCTACGTCACAAGACACCCGTCGGTGGAGCTGACCGCTCCGACTCTGCATCCCCGATAGGTCCGGCTATACCTGCCCCGTGCAATACGACAGCCAGTGCCCGATCGTGACAAAACTGTCATGCGTTCACCGCTTGACGACACCCCCCCGCCTTCTATACTGAGGTCAGATGACGTCCTTTCCGAAGTTAGAGGAGGCTAACGATGTCACCACACATGACGCGCCGCGCGATGCTCGCGACGAGCCTCACCGTCGCTGCTGGCGCTGTCGCCTTCGGCTTCTGGCAGGGCCTCCGTTCGCGCGCCGAGCTGGAGCAGCCTCCGGCACCCCCGCTGCTCTTGTCGGAAGACCAGGCCGCACGCGCCCGGGCGGTCGCCCAGCAGCACCCGACCGTGCAGGAGGTTGCCGGCTTCGTCGCGCTTCCCGGTTCTCAGGCACCGGTCAATCCGGTCACCGGCCCGGACGGCCGGATCGTCGCCGTTGGTGTCTGGTTCCCCTTCGACGAGCCGCGAACGGTCCGCGCGACCTGGGTGCACCCTGCGGACTGGGAAGTCAACTGGCCACCGACGCGCTTCGTGCAGGCCACCTACACGGTCGAGAACGCGGAAGGGATCTTCGTCTGGGTCGACCTGGCGAGCGAGCAGGTGGTGCGTATCGAGGCGAGCGGTCCGTACGCCCGCGTCGCACCGGAAGAAGACCCGTTCGTCCTGCGGGGCGAACTCCGCGACCGCGCGATCCAGCTCGCGCTCGACGCGCCGTGGCTGAAAGGGCTACTAACCGAAGACGAGGCACGTGTCTCGGAACCACCTCGGGCGATCTACGATCGGCATGGAGACGTGTGGGGTGCTGCTGTCAGCTTGCAGTTTGCCCAGCCGGCCGACGTCTCTGGAACTTTCCCCTTCGTTGACAAGCCAGAGTATGCCAGTTGGGATGAGATGCGGATCATCGAGCGGACTGTCTCGCAAAAGACCTCGAACCTCGTTGTCATCGTCTCGCTCCGCGAAGGGCGCGCCTTGGGGCTCTGGTAGGTGACGTCGAGAAGACGATCGGAGACGGTCGTCGGTACTGAGACTTGCTGGCACTCGAGAGCGCATGCTCGCGACACAGAGGAAGGGGGTATTCGATGACCCGACTGCACGTACCTTTCGCGACTATACTCTCCTTCACCTTGTTCTTGTTTGTCGGGGCCACGGTGTTCGCGGGAAGCACAACTACCTATACAATGGTTTCTTATAGTGGTGACACCTGGTATAATTGGGACAATACGTCACAGTCATGTGCGTGCTCCAACGCTGTCGACTGGCCTGTCACGATGGTCTTTCGTACTTATGCAAACGTGAACCGAGTCAAAGATATTCTCGGGGGAGACTCTGGTTCGTCGATGTACCTCCGGGCGAACGATGGAAACGGGTGGTTCTGGGACAGCGATGGCGGCAGGAAGCTTCCGATTTCCGGCTACCCGACAGGCTACTATCACCACGTCCGCCTGTACGCCCCGTATCCGGCTGATTACTTTTACTCTGCTGCCTGGGGACGGTATGTCCTTGCTACCACACACATCGATTGGAATGAATTTTCCTTCAATCAACAATTCGGCTGGAGCGAGACGGCGGAGGAATACTTCGCTGCCTTTTTCCGGAACCGCGGGTACTCCGTCAGCGAGGACACCTTCTGGATGGCGAACAACGACTCCTGGCCGAGCGGCCGCTGGGGCGAAGGCAACCGCAACTTCTACCTGAGCAACGGCTACGCGACGATCGTCGTCCTACCTTGAGAGGATGACCATGCGGTCGGAACGCGCCGTGCCTGGCTTGCCACCGCGCCACCCCATCCCCGAGTTCCTGCGCAAGGGTGTCGCACTCGGGCTCGCTCTCCTGGGAGCACTGTTCTACGCCGCGACGCTGTTCTACCTGTGGCGCTCCTTCCGGGAAGACTACCCGGAACTGCGGTTCGACCTGCGCGTCCTCGCCGTCCTGCTCTTCGGTTACGGCTCGCTTTTCGCAGCTTCCGCGTGGGCTCTCTGGCGCGACCGTGTCCGGCTCTGGCTGCCACTGGCAGCACTGGTGGGGTTCTTGCTCCCCTTCCTCTACTTCACGCTCGACACACTCTACTATACGGTACGCACCGGCGAGTTCCGTCCGGAGCGTCTTTTCGACTCGCTCCGCCCGTACTACGGCCCGCCCTTCTTCGTCAATCACGCGGTGCTCTACGGCTGTCTCGTCCTCGCGCTCTTCACCTTCTGGTTGTACCGCAGCCAGCGCCAGGTTCCAGGCCGCGAGGACCGTTGAGCGATGACCGGCGGGAGGAGCACCGCGGCAGACCGGTTGACGACCGTGTTCCTCCCCCTCCTGCTCGCCGCGGTGCTCGTGCCCCTCGTCTCCTTCACCCGGTTCGGTCCGACGGCAACAGTGGGGTTCCGCTCGTTCGCCGACTATGGCTTGTCGGCGGTGCAGCTCAGCGATCCGCTCCCGAGCCAGCTGGAGCTCTTCCCGCTCGACTTGCCGCCGACGCCCGGTCCGGTCGTCACGCTCTTCCTCCACCTCCGCGTCGAACTCGATCCAGCTAGCCCACCCGGCACGCTCTCGGTGTGGGACCAGCGCGCCGGCGGCAGTGCACTCTTGTTGCGGGTCCGCTGGTCACTCCAGCCGACCGGCGGCATCCTCGAGTGGGACACGCTCGACCTCTTCGCTGGTCCACGACAGGGTTTCGTCCTCGGTCCTTCGGTCGAACTCGTCCTGGCCAACATCGTCCCGGACGGCTGGCGCCAACCCGGGACTGCTCCTTTGACGCTGCACTTCGAGCGTGAAGGACCGGTCCGCGTCCGCAGCGTGGTCGTCTACCCCGACTCGGGTATCGAGATCGCCCGGCGCGGTCTCCCCTCTCTCTGGGTGTCGGTCGCCGCGCCTCGCGACCCGCCACCAGCCGGCGCGCCGTTCGAGCTGCGTGTGCACCTGGCACCGCGCGGGCGAACTCCGCCCCGTCGGGCACAGCTCGAACTCCTCCCGTCACCGTGCGTGCGGAGCGCCGGCGGTGCATCGTCGCTCGCCTGGTCGGACCTCACCCAAGCTATCACCGTGCGTCTGCAGCTCGAGCGGCTCACTGCCGAACCCTGCTCCTTCCAGCTCAGCTGGGGCACGGAAAGCAACAGTGAGATCGTCACTGTCCAGCTCGGCCGTGCCGAGGAGTCCTGACGATGCGGAAGGTGTCGGCCGCGTCGCTCCGCTTCCTCGCCCGGTATCTCCTCATCCTGCTGCTCCTCCTGTGGGCAGCCGGCCAGCTGGTCTGGTCCGGCTGGCTGCTGGCCGACCCACCAATGGCCTATCTCCCCGACACACCGCTCGGGCGCCTGGAATGCGCGGCCTGGCTGCTGGCGAGCGGGCTCGTAGCGCTCGGCGTCGCCACCGTCGTCGCGACCACCGTTCCTGTTCCCTGGCACTTCGTGAGCCTGATCGCGGTCGCCGGTTGGCTGGCACTCCCGCTCCGCTCGGCCTGGGGCACCTGGTCGGCAATCGGCACGTTCACCTTCGAGCCGTTCACCGATCCGCTCGCCCTCCCCATACCGGTCGTGCGCGGCTGGTTCGCGCTCGCAGTGCTCGCACTCGGGGCGGGACTGCTCGAACGCAGCCGGCCGGAAACGCGTGCCGGCTGAACCATCGACGAACCGCTCAGGCCGTCCGGCAGCGCACCAGCGCCCGCACCGGCATCGTCGTGCAGGATCGAGGTGGCCTCGTCGCGCCTCGCGCTACAGCACCCGTCGCTCCCGGAGCGTCGCCGGATCGTAGTCGCGCCAGACCGGGACGCCACAGTAGCGTTCTCCTTCCGGACAGGGCGGGTGCAGTCCAGCCTGGTCGCGCAGGACGCAGGGCGGTTGCGCCACGTAGCGGCCGATCCGCGGCAACACCTGCCGCACTTGCTCGGTTTCCTGCCTGGCCGTCTCCCAGATCTCCCGCTGCGCGTCGAAGCACAGCCGCTTGACCCACTTCCAGAAGTAGGTGAGGAGCGTCCCCGATTCGTAGAACCGGACGTGGTGTGCGTTGGGAAGGAGATAGAGCGCAGACTCCGGCGCCACGCCAGCGTCGAGCAACCGGTTCTTCGTCTCCCACAGCACACGGATCGTCGCCCAGTACTCCTCCAGCGCCTCCGGTACCCGCGCGATGTCCTCCGGCACGATCACGTCCGGCTCCTCGCGCAGGTGCGCCAGCAACACCGGACCGGAACTCAAGGTGCCGCGGTGCCGCTGGTTCTGCGCGTCCTCCGCGCCACTGATCCGCTTCTGGAACGTGAAGGAGACATGGTTGAGCGTCTGCATCAGTTTCGAGTGCATCGCCAGGTACAGCGGGTGGCCGAGATAGTGGTTGCGCGCTGGATCGAGCACGAGCGCGATCGCCGTGTCGTCGTCGAGCTCGCTGCGCGCGCGCCCGAGCACGGTGCGCACCGCATCGGCCAGCACCCGTTCGGCGTCCGGCGTGTGCGCCACCAGTCGGGAGTGGTACGGCCCGAGGGCCTCGTCGAACTCGCGGAAGAACGCCTCGCTCGCCGAACGCTCCACCGCCTCGCTGAACTCCCGCAACGCCCGGTATTCGAGCGTCTCTTCGAGCTCGAGCACGTGCGGGTCGAGCGGATGCCCCGGCGCACCGAGGAAGTTGGGGTCGACCGCCAGCACCTCCTCGACCATCCGGTTCACGACGTAGCGCACCTCGTGCGGGACGTCGAGCTGGTTCGCCAGCGCGTAGTATCGGAGCAACGTGAGCGCGTTGATCGTGTGATACAGGTGAGCCGGCGTGGCGAGCGGGAGCACGTAGCGCGCGACCTCCTGTGCCCGGCGCTGGATCGCCGTCTGCACGCGTTGCTGCACATCGGAGCGCTGGCTCCGCGCCCGCGCGGGGAAGATCGCCGCGTAGCGGGCGGCGATATCCGGCGTAAGGAGCTCGACCAGACGCCGGTACCCCGTGAGCGCCCGCTCCATCGCTGCCCGGTAGAGCTCCGCGAGCGGCTCGGGCAGGTCCGGCGTCACCATGGTCGCACCGGTCACCTCGCGATAGCGCTGCGAGACCTGCTCGGAGTTGTAGAACGGGTGGTGATGGAAGAACGACCAGATCGCCAGTCGCGAGACGCCGTCGAGCACGAAGACGAAGTGCGCGTGCTGGAACGTCGTGTGATGCCCGGCTGCGAAGAGATCCGGGTAGAGCGCCGCTGCGCGCTCCCGGCGGGCAGCGCGAGCGGCATCGCCGTTGCCGGTGAACAGCTCGAGCACCCGCTCGACCGAGGCCGGTCGTGCACCGTAGCACGACCAGGCAGCGGCGACGGTGAGCGCGAAGGGATGCTCCGCCGATTCGCTCCGCACCAGTCGGACGACTGGTGGTGGCGACTGGAAGGGAAACTCGACCTCGCGTGACCGTGCCGGCACCGTCGCCATCGCCGCCCCCTCTCGCGCTGCTGCTCCGAGTGTACGTCCAGCTCATCCTCAGCGTAGCACAGTGTACGTACACCTGCAAGGGTGACGAACGGGGCCGGGCCGGGCGGTGGCTGGAGCAAGCACGCCTGCACCTCCGGTGGCGCACGGACACCCATGACGGCCCGATGGACAGGGACGGTTCTGCCGCTGCCGGTGCATGACCGCTGGAGAGGTCACGCGCGCCTGACCCGGCGGGGCTGAGCGACACGGGGATCGATACCGTTCCCGCGCCTCTCGGCGCGGTCGGGCGACGCACGCGTCGCCCCTACAGGGCGTGGTCGGTTACCGGCGGCCGCCTGCCTGTCGTCCACCGTTGTCCGATCGACCACCGCCGTCCCCGTAGGGGTCAGGCGTGCCTGACCCAGCCGGGTCACGCGTGCCTGACCTGGACGGCCCGGAAGGGCGGGGAATCGAACCATGGATCATATCCGCGCCTGCGGCGTGGATCGGCGCGGCTGGGCGAGGGGACCCCTCACCCCCCGGCCCCCTCTCCCGCACCGCGCGGGAGAGGGGGTGCCGAGCGGAGGGAGGCGGGAGTGAGGGGTGTCAACCGGGTGCGGTGTCATGGCCCGTCGATCCCCGCGCCTCTCGGCGCGGTCGGGCGACGCACGCGTCGCCCCTACGAGGAGATACGTGGACGGGGTGCCGAGCAGAGCGATGCAGGGTGAGGGGGCC
>Ga0066871_100466_pt1 | contig 24389 bp, 25 predicted proteins | sample CeladaPassage60B_FD_62209 | JGI IMG/M metagenome (GOLD analysis project Ga0066871, IMG submission 62209) | Cellulose-adapted microbial communities from the Joint BioEnergy Institute, USA - Passage3 60B | ecosystem: Engineered > Bioreactor > Continuous culture > Unclassified | place: USA...
GGCGCAGGCGATGCTTGTTTGTGCTGCCATGAATTTAAAAAAACTGGCGAATTACCTATGGAAGGCGAAGCACCGCCCTTTCTTTTCCTTTGCATGGCTTCCCATCCTACCCACTTTTTTGAAAACATAGTCTATTTATGGAACAAAATGGGTTTCAGACATTCGTCTGAAACCCATTTTGTCAACAGTCTGAATGGCCCTTGTCTATTCGACAAGGGCCATTGTCATGATCAAATACTTTTTCGTTCACTTCATTTGGCGCATGGTTGATCGTGTATCTTCTTGAAAAAACGAAATCTTTTCGCATCGCGAGAAAAGGAATGCTTGATACATAGTGACGTCAGCCGGGAAAGAATCTTAAACCATTTCACAGCTTTTTCTCGGATCGCCTACCAAACTGTGGTTCTCTCCCATTCATCATTTCAAATGACCAGGCACTGATTTCGTCAGCCGCCCAGAATGGGACAACGCAACAGGCGATGCGGCAGGACGCAAAATACGCATATTCTCACCTCCCTTTCCCTTCATCTCGTACGAATGACTGCGCATCAATCAGCCGGAGCACTTCTTTGATTTTTCGCTTTTCGTGAGGGCAAGGACGATCCCCTGTTCGCAGGCGGTACAACGGGCAATGATTTCCTTGACACGCCGGCCGGAAAAAGCAAGCTTGGCACTGTTCATCCGTTTCCTCGCCTGACGTTACCCATAGAGCGAGCTTATCCATATCGACATCCATCGTTCCATCGGCATGCAGACGGCCGATACGGTTATATTCCTCGTCAAAGGCGCATGTGCATTTATACACTTGGCCGTCGGCCCCGATGACGAAGGAATGTGGCTTCGCCGCATAACAAACCGCCCCAGAAGGCATCAACATCGACTCCACCATCGAGCTCATCGAAAGTCCTTTCTTGATTCCGTATTCCGTCAACTCCCATATTTTCACCTCTGCCGTCCGATGGTCACAAACCGGCAACCGCTCATCATTCGCCCCGCCCCATCTCCCAACGGGACGGCAAAACAGCTGAAAACGCCGGTCCCCGGCAAAGTAACAAGCCAGCTCGTCTAAAAACAGCGGAATCCGGTCAAGGTTGTCTTCATCAAAATTGACCCGGATGTCCACTTCAAATGATTCGTCAAGCGTCTGAATATCACGCAAATGGCCAAGAATCGTCTCGTACGTCGGTCCCCGATTCGCCAGCACCCGCCGCACATCATGCACGTCTTTGCTTCCATCAAGCGTCACCATAAAACGGGTCACTTCACACCGCAACAAACGCCGCATCGTTTCTTTCGACAAACCGTAGCCGTTCGTTGACATGTCCGCTTGATACGCAACGCCATACCGTTTCGTTTGTTCGATGATCACCGTGCTAATCTCTTCAATCACATCGAGCGCCAACAGCGGTTCGCCGCCAAACCAGCTGACCGTCAAATGGGTGAGACGCGGAATCGTCTTCGTCAAAAAACGTTTCAACCCGTCAATGACCTCACGTTTCATCTGTCCGCGCAAAAACTCTTGATAACAATAGACACAACGGAAATTACACGCCTCCGTCGGCAAGATCACGAGATGCATCACATCCGTCCGGTGCAACGATTGATGCAAAAACTGCGCCCGTCGCTTCTCATCGACGTTCTCAGCGACAAGAAACCCACACTCCACGAGCGTTTGTTCCACCGGTGACAGTTCGCGGTCAATCCTGGTTCTCTTGAGCGCCTTAAGCACGGCGGCTTTCTCACCTTCCGCCACCGCGCCAATCGCCCCTGTATAGCTATTGTAGAGAATCAATTCACCTTGCTTCGTTTGCGCCATCGCGTTAAATCGGGACGGAATCCACTTCATGTCTCCAACACCTTTTTGTTTACCATCCTATCAATCCGTGCCGTTTTCCGCTGTTAAATCGGTCACATTGGCGCTCCTAGACAACCTCATTCATCAAGCTGCGGCACAGGCTAGACCGGCCATCGCCAACGCGGCAAAGGCAATGGACAAATAGGCAACGCTAAAGAGCCGCACAGTCAGCCGCGGCTCTTTGCCTAAGCTAGCTCCCGTTTCTTTTTTCTTCATAAAAGCTCTTTGATGGGAGGAAATGCTCGTTTTCCGATCCTCATGTCCTCCTCTCCCCCCTTTTCCTTTCATGGAATGTATCTGTAGTTTGTGGATCATACGCTCAGTGCTTCCCAAACATCATGAGTATTTCCAAGGTGCTTGATGGAATCGATGACGAGTATCGGTTAAGCCCCTCATGTACGCTCACAGATCTTAAACGAAACAGATTGTGTTAATTGTTAAAATTTTTATCATTATATATTGACAAAATCGAACAAAAATAAATAAAATATTGTTACAAATAAACATATTAATGTTAAATTCAAACAAAACAATCAAAGGATGAACACATATGTTACCTAAAGAACGACGGGAATGGATTGAAAAACAATTAATCACCCAAGGTAAAGTTGACATTGAAGAGCTGTCGCAGCAATTAAATGTATCTACAATGACCATTCGACGAGACTTGGCTCTTTTGGAAAGAGAGGGGAAGATCGTCCGAACACACGGTGGAGCCATTCACCCACGGGCACTTATTCAAGAAACGCCTTACTCAACAAAAAAAGAAAAGAATATTAAGTGGAAACAAGCCATTGCCCGTAAAGCGGTTGAGTTCATCCCTGAAAATGCCAATATCATCTTGGACTCCGGGACCACCACTTTTGAAGTCGCTAAGCTCATCAAAGATCGAGAAGACTTAACAGTAGTCACCAATGATATTAAAATTGCGGCTGAACTGATGGAAAGTCAATTAAAGGTGATCGTCACTGGTGGGGAACTTCAAAACCAAGTCGGTACATTGTACGGATGGCCAACCCAAGAACTACTTAAAAACATTCGGGCAGACCTCTTCTTTCTAGGAGCCCACGCAGTCGATGTCATCTCAGGCGTCACAGCACCTACATTTGAAAAATCGCTAATCAAAAAAATGATGATACAGGCAGCTGAAGTAACTTGGTTGCTTGCTGACTCAAGCAAGTTCAATCAAAAAGCATTTTCCCTCGTTTGTCCGCTCTCGGAATTGGAAGGGATTATTACTGATGATGGATTGAACCAAGAAGACCAACATCAATATAGCGAGCATACCAACCTTATCATCGTTCACGCATAGTAAATTTCAATAGCACGTATTTATCCACCGCCCTAGGGTAACAGGAAATGCTTGAGGAGGTGATCCAACCAGTTGCAACATCAACGACTTCCGTAGACAGGGGGAGACAATCGTCATGAAAATCGGGGTTATTGCCGATGATCTGACCGGTGCTAATGCAACAGGCGTCAGATTGGCCAAACAAGGATTCAAAACGGCGACCTTTGTCAGAAATGCCTCATTAACCGGCATCGAAAAGTACGATGCTGTCTGCATTGACACCGATAGCCGCTATTCTCCACGAGAAATTGCTGAAGCTCGCGTGCGTCAAGCAGTCAACTACTTCAAACAATGGAACGTTGAGGTCGTTTGTAAACGGATCGACAGTACTGTCCGCGGCAATATCGGTATCGAAATTGACACCGTTTTGCGCGAACTTGGTGATCATTCCGTAGCCGTTGTCGTCCCTTCTTTTCCTGATTCGGGAAGGATGACAACCGGTGGATATTTGCTCGTTGACGGCGTACCCGTTCAAGAAACAGACGTAGCTAAAGATCCATTGATCCCTGTTCATCAGTCATTTATTCCTGCCCTCATTCAGCAACAAAGTATACACTCCGTCGCATTGATAGGGCTCGACGCAGTTCTCCACGGCGCAGAATGCATCGCTCAGCGGCTCAGGGAGGAAATCCAACACGGAAACCGGATTATCGTCATCGATGCGGTCAATGACGAACATATTGAAACAATTGCCTTTGCGATGACAAAAATCAAAGACAAAATCATCGTTCCAGTTGATCCTGGCCCTTTAACAGCGTACTATGCAAGGTTATATTTTCACCAACAACTTCATGCCGATAAAATACTAATGGTCATCGGAAGCGTGACTTCCTTGACCGGTCGTCAACTTCATTATCTCTTAGCCAAAACAAATGCTAACCCAGTATACGTCAATCCAGAAAAACTGGCAAGCTTCTCAAACAGTTGGAACGAAGAAGTAGAACGCGCAACAGCAGTTAGCCTAGAGCGACTCGAAACGGAAAATATCTTGATCGTTACGACCCATCACCCAGCTAACAGTCTAATCAATTTAAAAGCGCTGTCTGCAATTGAGCAAGTATCCGAAGATGCTCTGGCCAAACGAATCACAGACGGCCTTGCCGTCATCGGCCGAAAAATAATCGAAAATTCCAAACACCCAATTTGTGGATGCTTCACAAGCGGTGGGGATGTTACAGCATCTCTTTGCGCCGTAGGAAGGGCTAACGGTATTGAAATTGAAGACGAAGTACTTCCGCTGACCTCATTCGGATATTTTTCCGGTGGATACCTCAATGGACTCCCTGTAGTCACAAAAGGAGGAATGGTCGGCGATCAACGTTCCATCTACAAAAGCCTGCGCTTTTTACAAATGAAGATTAATAGCCAAAGGAGAGGGAAACATGTCAACACAAACTAAACCCATTATTGCCATCCCAATGGGGGACCCGGCAGGAATCGGACCAGAGATTGTCGTAAAAGCCCTGAGCAATCAAAAAATATATGATGTTTGTCAGCCTCTTGTTATCGGTCACAGTGAAGTGTTGAAAAGAGCAATGGATATCACTCATATCTCATTGAACATAAATGAAATCAAAGACCCTTCTGAGGGCAAATACAAACATGGAACGATCGATATTGTTTCGTTAAACAACGTAGACATAGACACTCTTGAAATCGGGAAAGTCCAAGCACAATGCGGCAAAGCGGCCTATGAGTATATTGAAACAGCTGTTGGTCTGGCGTTAGACAGAAAAGTATCAGCCTTGGCAACAACGCCGATCAATAAAGAATCGTTGAAAGCAGCCAATGTTCCATTTATCGGACATACAGAAATCTTAGCTGCTTTGACCAATACCAACGATCCGCTGACGATGTTTGAAGTAAGAAATATGCGCATTTTCTTCTTAACGAGACATCTGTCCTTGAAAGACGCCATCGCCGCAATGACGAAAGAAAGAGTTTGTGACTACTTAATCCGTTGTGACCAAGCCCTGCAACGTCTCGGAGTGGAAAATCGTAAAATCGCTGTTGCGGCATTAAACCCACATGGTGGAGAAAACGGACTGTTTGGAAGAGAAGAAATCGACGAGATTCTCCCAGGCATCCAAATGGCACAAGAGAAAGGAATTAATGCGGTTGGCCCTGTCCCTGCTGATTCGGTGTTTCATCATGCTTTAAATGGCCGTTACGCTGCTGTATTGTCCCTTTACCATGATCAAGGACATATCGCCGCGAAGATGGCGGATTTTGAAAGAACCATTTCAATTACAAACGGTCTACCCTTTTTACGTACATCTGTTGACCATGGAACCGCCTTTGACATCGCTGGAAAAGGAATGGCAAGCAGCGTGAGCATGGAGGAAGCCATCATACTCGCTGCTAAATATGCTCCAAAATTTCAGCCTTCATGGGCATAACCCCTCGATCATCTAGAGACAAAAGGGGTACAAAAAAGAGGGGGGAGAGATATTGGAAGTATCAGGCGCTCAAATGATATTCGGACTTGTATTAGGGGTAGCCATTCTGATTTTCTTGGTACTTAAGACAAAGATTCATGCATTTCTAGCTTTAATCATAGCAGCTTCCATTACAGGATTAGTCGGGGGCATGTCTGCTCCCGACGTTGTCAACACCATCACTGCAGGATTCGGATCCACTTTAGGATCGATAGGCATTGTTATTGGATTCGGCGTGATGATGGGACGTATTTTAGAGGTATCCGGTGCAGCTGAAAAAATGGCATATACTCTTGTGAAATGGGTTGGAAAACGAAAAGAAGAGTGGGCCATGGCAATCACAGGATACATCGTTTCCATCCCAATCTTTGTAGACTCAGCTTTTGTGATTTTAACCCCATTGGTGAAAGCCCTTTCTAAAAAGACCGGAAAATCTGTTCTCACCATTGGCGTAGCTCTGGGAGCGGGACTCGTTGCTACTCATCATGCAGTGCCACCGACCCCTGGTCCTTTAGGAGTTGCAGGAATTTTTGGCGTTGACGTCGGATTAATGATCGCTTGGGGGCTAGTTTTTGCTATCCCTGTTATCATCGTAGGTGTCCTGTACGCTAAGTGGCTTGGAACGAAAATCTATCAAATTCCTGATGAAACAGGCTTAAACTATATACGGCCAGTCCAACCGGTCACCCTTCAAGAATTTCTTGAATCTAAGGAGAAAAAGGATCTTCCTTCTTTAACACGATCAGTACTTCCTATTTTTGTTCCGATTCTATTAATCTTCGCCAATACAACAATCAGTGCCCTTGAATTAAAAGGAGGAATTTATGATTATATCACATTTATCGGTTCACCTGTCATCGCAGTCGGGATTGGTCTAATCTTCTCTATATACGGGTTATATAACCATGTAAAGCGCTCCGAGGCGCTTGATCACATGGAAGAGGGGATCAAAACGTCTGGGATCATTCTTCTTGTCACCGGTGCTGGTGGAGCACTTGGAAACGTTCTAAGGGAAAGCGGCAGTGGAGACTATATTGCCCAACAAGTCGCACAATGGCATCTTCCTGCTATCCTCATTCCTTTCATTATTGCTACGATTGTGAGACTCATTCAAGGAAGCGGAACCGTAGCCATGATTACCGCCGCCTCTATTTCGGCACCTATTTTGCAACAGCTAGACGTCAATATGGCATTAGCGGCACAGGCAGCCGCCCTAGGAGCTATGATCTTCTCGTATTTTAACGATAGCCTATTCTGGGTCATTAACCGTATGCTTGGAATAAAAGAAGTGAAAGAACAAATTTTAACATGGTCAATCCCAACAACTCTTGCATGGGCTGTATCCTTAATCATGCTACTAATCGTTAATGCATTTTTTGGATAATATATAAATAGTCTCTTGCTTTGTTTCTCTAAAAATTCATCCTAAAATCACCTGCAAAATCATGGCCTTTTCCCATTACTTATTAGGGAAAAGGCCGATTGGTTTGCATTTAGGAACAGATAATGAACTCCCCTTTTCAAGAAAATCTTGTAATTGAATATCGGTCAATCGGAATAGATGTTTCTCCGTCTACAATTAACTCGGTCATGATCGTCCCTATTAAAGGGGAAAGTGTTATACCACTATGTGTAGCCGCTACGTAAAGATTCTCAACATCAGGAACTCTTCCAATAATCGGTAAACCATCCTTCGGCATAGCGCGAATTCCTGAAAAAGTACGCACAATTTTCGCTTTTCTCAACGAAGGAACGTAATGGACAGCCATATTGGCAGTTTCTTGAATAACGTCAAGTGTAGTGGATCGGTCAAAACCCGCCTGCTCCATAGAATAACCTATCAATACTTCACCATTATTGGTTTGCCTTAATCCACTTATCGTATAGTTTAAAAAAGGCTTTAATGGTTCTGAAACAAGAATTTGTCCTCTCACTTGATTAACAGGTATATCGACACCTACCATTCTCCCCAGTTCCCTTGACCAAGGGCCACCTGCGAGAATAAGGTTTTTTGTAACATACGTTGTTTTTTCAGAAATAACAACGAACTGACCGTTCTGTTTTTGAATGTCTATTACTCGATTATAAGTGGAATAGTGAACACCATTTTTTTTAGCCGCCCTCATATACATGTCAATTAACCGGAATGGATTAACGTTCCCGTCAATTCGACTAAAGGTTGCCCCCACAACTTTAGGATTAATAAAAGGTTCCTTTTCTAATACCTCTTCCCGTGATAAAACTTTAATTTTTATTCCAATTTTTTCATAAGAATCAGCAAGCCGCTTAGCCTTTTCCAAATCTCTCACAGTGAAAAAAGGAGATAATCCTCCTGTTCGTCTATACTCAACATCCCCAATTTTTTTTGATAGATATGAATAAAGCTCTGCACTATACATACTAAATTCTGCATACCAAGCAGGAGTTTTATTATGCACCCATACCCAGGCTTGTGTAGCTCCTGAAGTCCCTGACATTGGGAACTTCTTATCAATTACTAATATTCCCCCTTTATACCGCTCCGAGAGATGATAAGCAATACTATTACCAATAACCCCGCCACCAATAATTATCGTTTCGTAGTTCGTTTCCATTTATTCTATCTCCTCTCCTCTAACTCCAACTCATCCAAAACGGATTTTACTGCATAAAACGAAGTGCTATTAGTGGCTAACGTTTCAAGCTTTATAGGAGACAACGGCATTCTCAATCGGGGCAAAGGAATATCTTGAAATGGGAGACCTGTTAACTCATGAATAACTTTGTTAACTAAATGCATGCAAATCTTTGTTTGACAAGGACCCATTCCGCAACGCGTCAACCTTTTAATATCGTCAAATGTCCTTGCACCATGAGAAATTACCTCTTCAATTTCCTCGTACGTGATTTCTTCACATCGACAAATAATTGTTGACTTTTCCAAATGAACCACCAACCTTTTCTAAAAAAATCACAGAATAAACTGATTTTTTAGCAGAGGATACTTAAAACTTTTAATATGATTGATTCTAGCCTGCCATACATCAGGATAGAGAGACGACTCTATATTTTCCAACTCTCTCCACAGAGAAATTCTTATTTTTTCAGCTTCCCTATTGTCTATAATCCTCAATGACTCGCAAACACTAACACCTGCTATCATCCCTGTTACAATCACCGCTCCTTGAGAACTAACCCCCGCCGCGTTTCCGGCTAAAAAAACATCCTCACGATCCGTTTGGAAAAACTCATTATATTGTGGAATCCATCCCCCAAGTTCACCCTGATACCCAAAAGAACACCCCAACTGATAAAAGGCATCTAAGATAGGACTTCTTCCCCCATCTACACACACTAAATCAACCTTTTCTGTAATCCTCTTATTCGGCAGTTGAATGTCGATCTCACTAACTTCATCTTTCCCTCTTGCTTCCACTATAGAGGAGTTTAAGTAGAAAGAAATCCCGCTTTTCTTTACTCGCTTTACCTTTTCCTTGTCCCTTGCTAAAACATCCGATTGGGCCTCGATAATAGCCTTAACATTAACACCGACGTCTAAAAGCTGCAAAGCAACGTCCATTGCAAAATCACTAGAACCAACTATTACACTGTTCTTGCCTGGAATTACAAAATCTCGGTTGATTAGTGTTTGGGCTGCGCCAATCGTTATAATCCCAGGAAGCGTCCACTTTGGAAAAGGGATCGCATTTTCGGCCGCTCCCGTGGCAATAACTAGTTTTTTAAACTTGATAGGAAAAACGTCTACTTCATTGGTGATGCCAACACTTCCATCTCGGTATAAACCGATCAACCGATGTTTGAGCAAATACCTAACAGAGAAGTCTTCCAATTGGTTCGTTAACAGCTTTGCCAACTCAAATCCACGCATAGGTTGGAAAATAGAGGGCAATGCTCTGATAATTTGAGTTTGTTGGCACAGTTGCCCCCCTTTGACAGTCGATTCATCTACAATAGTCACATCTAATCCCCTAGAGGCAGTCTCAAATGCAGCTGCAAGTCCGGCTGGTCCAGCTCCAATAACAAGCACTTCAGTCTCCAACTCAATCCCCCCTTATCTCTGGATCTTCTAGATTTGGATATACCCTCATTCCCTCTTCAACTTTTATCATGCAAGTACGCACATGATCTTCCCCATTAACAGTCATATAGCAACTGCAGCATCTCCCTCGCGCACAAAACATCCCCCTTGGCTGAACTAATTTCCGACTCAGCCCGAACATTCTAATACCGTTCGCTATCAGAGCGGCTGCAACGGTTTGTTGTTTATAAGCCGTATAAGGCTGATCATTAAAATAAAATGTCACAGGCTCCTGAAGACAGCTGCCCAATATAGGATGATTTTTAATATGCATGAAAACAACTCCTTATTAATTTTTCGACATAAAAACTTTTCCAACACCTAACACCTTTTCGATGATCACCATTAGTACAACGGTAAATAAAATTATGATGCTTGATACTGATGTAATAATTGGATCGTACTGGTATTGCATATAGGTAAAGATTCGTACTGGAAGAGTGACAACATCGGTGCTTACAATAAACAATGCTACGGTTAGATCATCAAATGAGGTAATGAATGAAAAGATGGCTCCAGCAATCACACCGGATTTGATTATCGGAAGAGTAATCTGGAAGAATACTTTAAAAGCCCCTGCCCCTAAACTCCTCGCGGCCTGTTCTATAGATCGATCAAAACCGACTAAACTAGCAACGACTAATCGTACAACAAATGGTACCGTCAAAATAATATGGCCAATAATTAAAGCCATAGGGCTTGTAGCTAAACCTATCCAAGAATAAAACTGTAGCAACGCTACGCCAAATACGACGGACGGAATTAAAAGAGGGGAGCCAACTAACTGCACAATAGTTGCTTTTCCTTTAAACTGATATCTAACAATGGCAATAGAAGCAAGTGTTCCAATAAAGGTAGAAAAAAGTGACGTGCCTAGAGCGACAATGACACTTAACACAAAAGACTGTGTAAACTCAGGGTGGTTGACTAATTCAATATACCATTTCAATGTAATCCCCTTTGGCGGAAAAACAATATATTCAGTCGTTGTCAATGAAGATAGTAAAACTACAATAATTGGTGCTAACAAAAAAACATATACGACAAAGCAAAACGAATGAAATATAAAATTATATAGTCTTTTCTTCATTGAATCGCCACTCCTTTTTCGGAACGGGCAAGAATTCTGCTATATACGATAATCGTAACAGTTGCCATAAAAATTAATACAAACCCAATGGCAGACCCATAAGGCCAATTTAATATCACTGCAACTTGTTCGTAAGTTAGATAGGACATAACTTTTACCTGTGGACCGCCGAGAATAGCAGGAGTCACAAATGAGCTTACACTTAAACTAAACACCATAACTGAACCGGCAAATACCCCAGGTAATGTCAGAGGTAATATTATGGAAAAGAATGTTCTAATCAAACCTGCTCCTAGACTTTGTGAAGCCCTGATAATAGAAGGATCGATCCTTTCTAAGGATCCCATGATGCTTAATACCATATACGGAAATAGTACATGCACCATTCCAATCACAACGCTTAATTCTGTATACAATAACGTAAGCGGTTTATCAATCCATCCGAGATTGATCAAAGTGCGATTAACAACACCATTATTCGATAACAAAATAACCCACCCATAGCATCTGATGACCATACTTATCAATAATGGTGATAACACTATCAATGTTAAATAATTTTTAACCTTCCCACTGGCTCTAGAAATATGAAAAGCGACTGGATAAGAAATGATAACTGTTAATAATGTAGTTAACAATCCAATCTTTATCGTTCTCCAAATAACTCCTAGGTAAAAGGGGTCTGAAAGAAACTTCACGTAATTTTCCAATGTCCATTTATCCCCAATTCCACTGTTTGGATCAAATGTCTTAAAACTCGTGATAAATAAAGAAAGTAAAGGAAATAGGAAGAAAAAGATAAAAATCATAAGAGTAGGAAACAATAGTAGCCAAGACTCCAACTGCTTTTTATCTAATTTCCTTTTCTTTTGTTTTTGTATCTCCTGATTTTGGTATGTTTTTATTTCGACCTGCATCTAGTTAACTCACCTCACTTTTTAGAGAGGAATAAATCTTTTGGATCCCAAAAAATCGATACTTTTTCCCCTTCCTGAATTTGGTCAGGGCTTAAAACTGTATTGGGGACATCTGCTATGATCTGTTTATTATTAGATATTTTTAAGATATATCTCGTTTTAGCACCAAGGAATATTTTCCTTTCAACTTTTGTTTGGCAATCGCCATTTGCTTGGGTATACCGATCTAAAGAGATCTGTACTTTTTCGGGTCTAATGTAAAAATCAACTTCAGCACCTTTAGTTGATTGGATCTCAACTATTTGTTCATTCCCGTAAAAAGATAACTTACATTTCTTACTTCCATACACCTCAACAACTCTACCGCGAATATGATTCACTTCGCCGATAAACTTAGAAACAAAATCTGTCTTCGGTTGGTTATAAATCATAACCGGGCTATCTACCTGTTCAATTTGCCCCTCGTTCATCACTGCTATTCGGTCGGAGATCGCAAGTGCCTCCTCTTGATCATGTGTGACAAATATAGTTGTGATTCCAAGCGTTTTTTGTATTCCTACTATTTCCTCCCGCATTTCTTGACGGAGTTTGGCATCAAGGTTACTTAGTGGTTCATCAAGAAGAAGAACTTTCGGTTTAATAACCAAGGCTCTCGCTAACGAAACGCGCTGCTGCTGACCACCGGAAAGTTCCCGAGGATAGTAGTTTTCATAACCTGATAACTTTACCATTTCCAATGCCTCTGACACTCGCTTTTTAATCTCATTCCTACTAATCTTACGTAGCTTCAATCCATACGCCACATTTTCAAATACAGTCATGTGGGGAAACAAAGCATAGTTTTGGAACACCATCCCCATATCTCTTTTATTGGGAGGGAGGTGGTGAATAGGCTTCCCGCCAACAATGATTTCCCCACTATCCACCTTCAAAAAACCAGCAATCATATTTAATGTTGTTGTTTTCCCACATCCGGATGGCCCAAGAAAGGACATAAGCTCCCCTTGATGAATTTCTAGATTCAAATTTTTTACCACTTCTGTTTTATCAAATCGCTTAACAACATTCTCGAGACACAAATAACCCATTTACCTTCCCTCCCTCTTTAGCGGGTTACTTCAATTTCCTTGTTTGCTCTTTCCGTCCATTCAGCTCTTTTTTGATTTACGTATTCCCAATCCACTTTGATTAACTTTTTAACCTGCTCTTCCCCATAAACCACTTTTTTAGCAATATCTCCATCTAGTTTTACATTTTTATTAACAGGACCATCAAACAAAGAATGGGCGAATTCCTTTTGTACTTCCTCACTCAAAATAAAATTGACAAATTTCTGTGCAAGTTCCGCATTTGGTGCATTTTTCACCACATTTGCTGTTGTCATTAAAGCAGGAGCACCTTCTCTTGGAATGACAAATTCAATTGGAAATCCTGAATCTTGCAGTGTATAGACTCTGCTGCTTCCCCATGCACTGGCTACTGTTTGACCTTGCAAAAAGTAATTGGACACGTCAGCAGTTTTATCAAATGTTACAGCGTTTTCAGCAATCTTCTTTAGCTTTTCAAATCCAGGTTCAATATTTTTCTCGTTCCCACCATTCGCAAAAGCAGCCATTAGAAGCAGATGAACTCCATAAGTGTTTGAGATAGATGGTAATACGAGTTTTCCTTTAAACTTAGGATCCTCCAGATCATTCCAAGATGTTAACGGTTTCCAACCATTCTGCGCAAAATAATCTTTGTTATAGGCTAATCCTGTCACAACAATACCAAAGCCAACTCCAATATTCTCCTTATCTTTTGCAATGTCGTATACATTATTTAGGTTGGTGACTATTTTTTCATCTAACGGGGCAAGTAATCCAAAAGCTTTTGCCTGTGCTTGAGGTCCGTCGTCTAAAAAGGCTACATCAATTTGAGGATTATCTTTTTGGGCCTGAAGTTTTGATAATGTGTCGATGGAGCTCCCAGTTATATACTTAACCTTAACCCCAAACTCTTTCTCAAACTTAGGAATGATCGTTTCCTTCATCTTTTTTTCATAACTTCCACCATAGGCAGCCAAAACTAACGTCTTTTCTCCCCCACTTTTCGAACTTTGATTCGGTGAGCTAGCAGTTTGGTTACCACATCCCACAATCATAGTAAATAGCAAACAGATCAACACAGTTAAAACTGTTTTACTTTTCAACATCATTTTCTCCCCACCCCGATATCATTTTTTCAGATAGCCTTAACACCGCCGATTAATTCACTAATTTTAGGATGATTTTTTAATCACCTCCCTATAGGAATCTTGATGTATCAGAGCCTCTCATATTTTTAATAAACACTAAAATTTTGTAATTTTCAGACCTTAATTGCTAAAAAAATATAATATTATAACTTTTAGTTTCGAAATAGATACTACTATAATGCATGAAAAGGTAATAATCACTATAGGAATAAGCGAACAATTATGCTGACTAACTTTTGCAGCATTCCTCACTCCCTTAATAAATGTATACCCCTTGATCAGGGGTTAACCTTTTAGGGGATACATCTATAACTCATTGGTAAAAACTCCAATATATAGAATAGTAAAAGATTTAAAAATAAACCTCCGTATAATATGCTTCTTTATCTTGGCGTACGTAAAACTTTGAATACTCGATAACCTCTTCTTGTTTTGTATAGGTAAACCTCTCCCATTCAAAAACTGGACTCCCAGGTTCGACTTGTAGTAATGTTGCTTTTTCGTCTGTAGCAATGTAAGGCTTTATAAATAGTTTGGCTCTTCCTAAGGCGATACGAAACTTCTTCTTAAGGATATTGTAAATAAGCTCGTTATTTATATCATCTGGTGTAAGACCGCAACATTTGTCATAAGGAAGATAGGTATATTCCAGCGCCATTGGCTCATTGCCTTCGATTTTTAAACGTTTAATCTTGATCACCGTCATATCATTCTCAATACCCAACTTATTGGTAATCTCTCTGTCAGCCCTGCCAACAGAAAAACTGACCAACCTATGCGGATGTTTCTCATCTTCAGTGGTTAAAGAAAAGAAAACATTTAAATTTTGTTCTTTTATTGGCCTCGATACAAAAGTTCCTTTTCCCCTTTGCCTATATAAATAACCCTTGTTTACAAGTTCTAGAATAGCTCTTTTTACTGTAATCGTACTAACATCAAAAAGATCGGCTAACTCCTGCTCAGTTGGCAATTGATGTCCAATTGGCCATTCATCTGATTTTATTTTTTCTTCTAATACTCGCTCTACTTGTCGATAAAGGGGAATATGTAGTTTCTTATCTATGTACATTGATATCCTCCTCAATTGCAATGCAAAATTATAAGTTTATAAAATTATAATTTTTCGACTCACTCCATCTTTTGTGTTCCAAAAGATAAACAATTGTGTATGAATAAGAGGATATGCAGTGAAGGGATAAAATAAAAAATTCGTCAATCATAGAGTTTAGCCAAAGCTTATATACCTCGAATTAATTATACTGAATATCATCAAAAAGACCGATCTGATTTAATTATTATACTAGCTATAGCTGTTTGTCAATAATATTTTGAATTTTATATAAAGTTATATGAAATAGAGAGAATCGCTCTTTGTCATGTGCAAAATCGAAAGCTGCAGGAAAGAACCATCCTTGTCTTCGTAACCACTGACACCAAAGACCTTTGAATATGTTTTTTCAAGCCTGAATATTTTGAATACCTATGCACCTATTCATCCATCGTCCTCATTAGGTATAACCTCAAATAGTAGTCTGGGCTTCCACGTTTTCCAGTTTAGTCCCATCCCCTAGTCGATCACTCTCTCGGCCATACCTATACAGGGGAAATGAATGTGTTCATATATGTCACATCTAGCTAAAGATTGGGCTATAATGAATGGGAACGAAAGACCAGAACAAAACAGGTGATGAATGGATATGAACATAAAAACATTATTGATTGCCCCGTACCCTGGACTGAAAGAACTGGCCTCCACGTTAGCCAAAGAACAACAGGAACTCGATCTGACCGTTGTGCAAGGCGACTTGCAAGAGGCCATTCCGATTGTGAAACAGTACGAAAAAGAAGGGTTCGATCTAGTTATTAGCCGCGGTGGCACGGCACAACTGTTACGCCAATATACTTCATTGCCCGTTATTGAGATTCAAGTGTCGGGTTACGATATTTTACGTATATTGACACTGGTGAAAGACTATCACGCCCATCATTGGATTATCGGATTCACGAACATTTGCCAAGGATTTGTTTCTGTATCCAACCTTTTAGATATCCAGATCCCTTACACCATTATCCATGACCAAAAAGAAGTTGACGAAGCGGTAAAAGAGGCAAAGGCAGCAGGCGCTCAAACAATTATCGGGGATACAGTCACTTGCAGGACAGCGGAAGCGCACGGACTGCAAAGCATTCTTATTACTTCCGGCAAAGAATCGGTCATCGAAGCGTTTGAACAGGCAAAGCAAACATATCAAATGCTCAAAAATACAGCCAAAGAAGTCAAACGATATAAACAACTATTGCACCAAAGCCGTGTCGCCATTGCGGTTTACAATGAGCAGGGCACCATCGAGTATGCCAGCCCGGCTTTTCAAAACCGATTCAATTGGATGAAAAACAACTCCAACGAATCATCCATTTATGCCTGTTTCCCCTTTCTTGACCATGAATATAACGAGCTATGCCGAGCGATCGCACCTGTGGAAATTCAATCCACCTGTATCGTCAATGATAAACGGATGCATTTGCGGCAAGGATGTTTAAACAAAGATCCGCTTGAACCTCACTATTACATACGCTTGGCTGAAAGCACTGAGCTCCAAGAAGAACATGACTTAACCGTTTCTGCTATACAGCCTACGATGCGTTCGTTTTCTCAAATCATCGGCAACAGCGAATCGATTCATCGAGTGATTGAGCAAGGCAAAAGGGCAGCGATGCATCGCGAACCAGTGGCGCTATATGGTGAACAAGGAAGCGGCAAAAAAACGCTGGCGGGAATCATCCATTGCGAGGGCAAGCAAACAGGGGGTATGTTGTTGCACGTCCGCATAACAGCTGATGACGACCAGCTGATTGACCACCTCCACTCTATTTTCACCTATAGGGAAGGTGGAACATGTGTATTGCAAGGAGTCGAACTGCTGCCGTTACTGCGGCAAGATGAGATTTCCCAACTCATTGCTACGGCAGTGGTGAGGATCATCTTTTTATTTGAGAACGACCCGGCTCATTTAGCCCGACAAAAACAGCTATCTCATCATCTGTTCAAACAGTTTAAGGCCAATCAAATTCGTTTGCCATCGTTAAGCGAGTACACGGAAGACTTAGAAAAATATGCGCGAAAATTCATCGCCCAATACAATGTAAAGTACGGAAAACAAGTGGTCGGCATCGACGAAGCGGCTCTCAAATGGCTGCACCGCCATCATTGGAAAGGCAATTTGCAAGAATTAAACAAGGTGATGGAGCAAGCCATCCAAATAGCCCGCCATGAATATATCCAGGTCGAAGACTTAAAAACTATCGGTTTCCTTGACAGCGGAAACGATTTATGTTTGGATTTGCACAAGCCGTTGGCCGAGATTGAAAAAGAGATCATTTGGAAGGTACTTGAAGAAGAAAACATGAACCAAACGAGAGCAGCGAAACGACTTGGCATTAACCGAAGCACCTTATGGAGAAAGCTGAAATAATGTTGCAAAACGCAACATTATTTCAGTTTTTATTTATTTTAACAAAAATGTGTTGATAAATAAAACAAAACGAACTACAATTTAATTGCAAGCGATTTCACACAAATTAAATGTTTCATTTTTCAACACTTCAAGAAGGGGGAAAGGGAGAAATGAAAATCAAAGCGACATTGGATCGTATTCCTGGCGGGATGATGGTCGTGCCATTACTATTAGCCGCAACTATTAACACGGTTGTTCCTGATTTACTTCGGATTGGAAACTTTACTGAGGCATTATTTGTAAATAGCGCAAGTGCTTTAATTGCTCTTTTTTGCTTTGCGCTGGGGCACAAATCAACTTACGCAGCGCGGGGGTTGCTCTTGGAAAAGGTTTTACTTTGCTTTTCATAAAATGGCTAGTTGGAGCGGTTGTTGGGCTAATCGCCTACCTTTTTGCTGGTGCGGACGGTTTGTTTCTAGGGTTAGTTCCTCTTGCCATTATTGCCGCCATGACCAACAGTAACGGAGGGCTGTACATGGCAATTGTCGGCCAATATGGTAAAGAAGATGACAAGGCAGCCTATTCTCTATTAGCATTAAATGATGGGCCATTTTTAACCATGGTTGCCTTATCGATTTTCGGAGCAATGGGGTTCGTTGACGGAATGTTTTCAGTTATCTCATTTATCTCCGTCTTACTTCCCATTGTCATCGGAATGATCCTTGGCAACTTGGATAGTGACATGAGAGAGTTCTTAGCTAAAGGCAGTGATATGTTAATCCCATTTTTCGCCTTTTCCTTAGGAATGGGAATTGATTTCGGGGCTATTGTCAAAGGCGGATTAAGCGGTGTATTGCTTGGGGTAGCCACCGTATTTCTTACCGGCACAGCCGGGTATTTTGTCTTTAAAATTCTGGGATGGAATCCGATCGTCGGGGCAGCTGAAGGTTCCACTGCAGGCAACGCAGTAGCCACCCCTGCCGCCATCGCAGCTGCCAATGCTTCTTTCGCTAATGTTGTCGATTTGGCGACCGTCCAAGTAGCAGCCAGTACAGTTACAACTGCAATTTTGTTGCCCCTTTATATTGCATTTCTGTCCAAAAAATTAGAAAAGAAGAATAACAGCAAGAACACCGTCAAGTATCAAATGGGTTCATAAATTGGCACTTCCCTTACCTTAAGGAAGGAGATACACACCATGAAAATCGCAATCATTGCAGATGACTTAACGGGTGCAAATGACAGCGGCGCACAATTTGCTTACCACGGATTAAATACATCCGTTCTGTTTCAACCTGATCCGAACGCTTGGCATTTATCTAATGCGGTTGTCATTGATACTGATACCCGTTCCTTACCTAAAGAAAAAGCATACGAGAAGGTAAAAAGTGTGTCTGAAACAATTAAAAAGTATGCTACACTGGTTTACAAAAAAATTGATTCCACCTTGCGAGGGAATATCGGCGCAGAAATCGATGCCATTTACGACACCTTGCAGCCGACATTTATGATGATCGCACCGGCTTATCCGCAAAATGGACGAACGGTTTATCAAGGATACCACTTTTTGCATGGCACCTTGCTTCATGAAACCGAGCTATCAAGGGATCCGAAATGTCCGATCGACGAATCATCCATTCCCCGCTTGCTTGCCAAACAGACGAAGCGGCCGATCGGGGTGATTGATTATCAAACCCTTCGTCTCGGCTTCGACAAGGTGAAGGAGCAATTGGATCACTACCGGGCTGACGGCATCCCGTATATCGTCTTTGACTCTGTCAGCGAAGACGATTTACGTGATATCGCTCAATATGTGCGCCAGCTCAATGAACAAGTCGTCTGGGTCGGTTCGGCTGGATTGGCGTATTATCTTCCCGAAGTATATGACCTGCAAACATCGCCCAAAACGATGATCATAAAACCGAACAAACGACCGATCTTGCTCGTTGTTGGGAGTGTAAGTCAAGTATCGCGGACGCAGCTTGATCGTGTTCTTTCTTTACCAAACGTCAAAGGCATCCAAGTCGATTCTGTACAACTGGTGTGCGACCACCAGTCCCGCATCACCGAAATGGAAAAGGCGTTGCGCCAGGCCGAGAACGAGGTAAAACAAGGATTCCATATCGTCCTCTATTCTTCCGCTTCCTCTAGTGACATCCAACGAGTACGAGCCATCGGGGAAGCAGGCGGACGAACCCCGATCGAAACGAGCAACCTCATTGCTGAGAGCTTGGGGGAAGTCGCCGCCGAGTTGATCCGTAACGGATATTTTGGAGCCATGGTGTTAACAGGCGGAGATACTGCCAAATATGTATGTAGTCAAATAGGAGCGACCGGTTTTGAATTGATTGATGAAATCGAACCAGGGGTACCCATAGCAAAACTGATCCATGAGTCGGAAATGTACGTCGTTACCAAGGCTGGAGCCTTTGGTTCAGAAAACACTTTAATTCAAGCCGTTCATCAGTTACAAGGAGTCGATGCCAAATGAAACCTACCATTGGAATCACGATGGGAGATGCCGCAGGAGTTGGTCCGGAGATTATCGTTAAAGCCCTGCAAAACTCGTCTATCTACGAACAGTGCCATCCTTTAGTAATCGGGGATGCAAAAATATTGGAACGTGCTGTTCGGATCACAAACGCCGGCCTGACGGTTCGCCCGATTTCTGACATCGCCGAAGCAGATTACCGATACGGGATGATTGACTGCCTCCATTTAGATTTACTCCCGGTCGACTTGCCGTTTGGTCAAGTATCGGCCGCAGCGGGAGATGCCGCTTTCCAATTTTTAAAACGGGCCATTGAACTGGCCCAAAACGGGGAAATCGACGCCATTTGCACCGCCCCGCTGAACAAAGAAGCAATGCACAAAGGCGGCCATCTGTATCCAGGGCACACAGAAATCTTAGCTGATTTAACCGGCACAGAGGACTATGCGATGATGCTATCTTCACCGCAACTAAAGGTCATTCATCTCACGACCCACGTCGGGCTCATTCAAGCGATCGAAATGATTAATCCCGAGCGCACCTACAAAGTCATTAAACTGGCTCATGATACATTGACAAGAGCGGGGAAGGAACACCCAAGCATCGCCGTATGCGGCATTAACCCCCATGCTGGGGAAAACGGGCTGTTCGGCAATGGGGAGGAAGAGGAAAAACTAATCCCAGCCATTCACAAAGCCCAAGCAGAAGGAATCAATGTCACCGGGCCATACCCTGCTGACACGCTCTTTTACCGAGCCGTACGTGGGGATTTTGACATCGTTGTAGCATGTTACCACGACCAAGGGCATGCCCCGATCAAAGTGCTCGGGCTCGAAGCCGGCGTCAACATCACCGTCGGCCTAAAAGGCGGCATCATCCGCACCTCAGTCGACCACGGCACCGCTTTCGACATTGCTGGGAAAAACCTAGCCGACGAACGAAGCATGCTTGAAGCCATCCGTGTCGCCGTCGAACTAGCGCCGAAACGGTGACGGCCAACACCATAGGCGGCAGTCCCCCATTCTTGCCGCCTATGTTTTAAAAATCACTCCGGTCTGCCATCAACCAGCACACTCAGATTAGAAGGATCGCCGCTTTCGTGTGAGTTCGGTTCTTCTCCCTTTATCACAATTCGTTTCGCTGACCTTTCTCTGAATGCCAGTTGAGGCCACATCCTCATTCCCCATCCCCCTGATCTTGGGATAGCACCCGCTCCCGTTCCTCCTGCGTCTTCTTCATCTTCTTCAGTTCCTTTTTGATGTCGATAAGCAAGTGGTGTACCTTCGACGAAAGAACCCCGTCTTTTCTTTCCAACAGCCCTTCATCGATCATTTTCAAATGATCCCACGCTTTTTCAATCGTCTCTTCGTCGTAATTTCCAGGGTTAATGATGATCGCCAACAATTTCTCTTTTGTATAACTGAGACTTTTCACAATCTCTTTCAAACATTCGATCTCGACCTGTCTACTTTCTAGCAGCCATTGCATCTGTTCCTCTTGTTCCATTCAGCCTTCCCCTCTTCTTTCCGCGCTGTGTGCTCCAAGGAAATTTCTCACAACCAACTTCCCTCATCGAGAGCCTTCCAGCTGGCAGCGCTGCCTTCCACTCCCGCATCGTTTTGCGCCATCGCCTTGACACACCCTACTCGCCGCCCACACCTGATTCCACTGTTTTGTATGCCCATCAGTCAACTCCCACCCTCCAGCACTTCCGTCCTCGATTCCATCACCTTAGCGCCCCGTCCCGTCCCCACGTTGAACAAAATCAACCTTATGATGTAGTACATCTTATTTCGCAACACCGCCGTTATGCATCATTTTACCGGCGTTTTGCGCTGTTTAGTCCGTTTCCGCACTTCCTTCCTTAAACGCTTTTATCCAGCAACGAGCCAAACGATCTGTTTTTTGTCTTTGGATTCAAATGTGAACATAGAGAGTTGAGCGAAAGAACTGCAATATGCTGATGCCCCTTGAAAAATTCACTTCTCGCTGCACCTCTTCAGACGTTTCAGCACTTCCTCCGAGCGTTCATGGATGTCGTTCACAAACTGGATAATGGCTTGGACAGTATCTTCCCCATTTCCACAAGCGTTCGATCGAATTCCGTTGCGGTGAATACGGAGGAAGGACACACTGTCCTTCCGCAAAAACTCTCTCTCCATCATAAGCCGAACCGCCAACGCACACTGGCAAAGATGAGCGTTTTTCATCTCCCGTTCCTGTTTCTGAAGTGTCTGAGACGGCCATCCGCAGTCATGGATGTTTTTCAGCTGGTTCATGTCTGATTCCGACCGATTTCCTTAGGAACGGTATCACGGGAGCAGGCACTACGTAGGCAAAGGTTAACTTTTCCATATCCAATGAGCATGTATATAGAAACGAATGGGGTACAATCGACGTTATTACTATTAGAAATATCTCATATATTGAACTAACATCCTTCGCTGGCAACGGAGATGGGACGGATACTAGCATGTCATGAAGGAAAATGGACGTTTGGTGCTTGATGAAGCGAATATTCAAAAATTAGACTGGGTGAAAAGCAATGAAGCATTCTCGAAGTTCTAGAAGAAAGGCAAAAAAACGAATCTCATGGGCGTCAATTCTCGTAGTTTCTCTACTGTCTGTCGCCTTATGCTTGTCTACTTATGCTTTAGTTAGCCGAGAACAATCCGATTCAAAGACCGTTCCCCCGAGCAGCAGCTCTGAAAAACGAAACAGCGGGAACAGCCAACAGCCGCAAGCGAACGAACCGACAGAACAAAACGACCAACAATCACAAACCAATGAAAACAACGGAAACGATGAACCCCAACAAACAAGCATCACCTTTTTTGAGCCATCGTCTGATCGAAACAAAAAAATTGATCGTCTGATGAAAACGATGAGCCTTCGAGAAAAAATCGGCCAACTCGTCATTGTCGGATTTCCATCGACCGAGCCCGATGAAAACGTAAAACAAATGATTCGCCAATATCATGTGGGCGGGGCCATTTTATACGACCGCAATATGAAAACACCGGAACAAGTCGCCACCTTGACGAATGATTTGCAGCGGGTCGCCTTGGCAAGCCGATTCAAAATCCCACTCGTCTTTAGTATTGACCAGGAAGGGGGAAAGATTGTCCGAATGCGACAATACGTTTCCCCAATTCCTTCCCAACAGCAGCTAGGGCAAAGCAAAGACGATGCCAAAGTGTATCAAATCGCCCACCGAACGGGAACAGAACTGGCCGCGATGGGGATTCAAATCAACTTTGCACCAGTGTTGGATTTATCGGCGACTGACAGCCGTTCGTTTGGGGAAGACCCTGTGTTGACAGGACGGTTGGGGCAACAAGTGGTAACGGGGCTGACCGATGCGGGTGTGACGGCTGTCTTGAAACACTTTCCGGGAAACGGGCGCAGTCAAGTCGATCCGCACCATGACAGCTCTTCCGTTGAGGCCGGGATGGAAGATCTTGAAAACAAAGACATTCTTCCATTTCGACAAATCATCACAAACATCAACCATGACCGTTTCTTTGTGATGGTCACACACATTAAATACCCGGTATACGACAAAGAACATCCCGCCAGCCTTTCCTCTGCGATTATTCAACAATTGCTGCGGGAGAAATTGGGCTATGAAGGCATTGTCGTGACAGACGATTTGGAGATGGGAGCGGTAAGCAAGTATTTCACCTATCGGGAACTCGGTTATCGCGCCATAGCGGCTGGCGCTGACTTATTGTTGGTTTGCCACACGTTTGACCACCAAAAAGAAGTGATCGACGGCATATGGGACGCCGTCCAAACGGGAAAACTGTCAGAAGAACGAATCAACGAATCCGTGAGAAAGATTTTAGCCTATAAACTGTCCCAGTTCCCTTCCATCGAAAACGTTTATGTCGATCCCGCAAAAGCAAAGCAAGTGGTAGGAAACTAATCGATCCCCTTTCGAGCCATCGTGAAACACTGGAATCATCCCCCACCTGCGCAACCGCGAAGAGGTGGGGGAGATTGTTTGGAATGCCTTCCCTACGGCGCCGAGCCATCTCTGTGCATCCTACGGTTTGGCTCCCCTATGATGACCGTTAGTGATCCCTCTCATTGAAGAGATTCCGAGCGACGTCATGATTCTCGTATGGTGAGCACACCCACTCGCGTATCACGGATAGGCCACCATTTCACCTCATCCTGCTAGCATCCACAACAGGAGCACAACTGATTTGGTTTATGTTGAACCTATATTGGAATACTCTCTGATAAATCCATAAACCGCCCCCAAAAGATTCGCATCTTGACGAAAATGACAAGGAGCAATTTGAGGTTTCATCTTTGCCAAATGGATCACTGACAGGATTTGCTCCAACTTCTGTAACCGTCAAGTAAAATTGAACACTTTTTGCTCATTAATTTTGAACAGTTTCATCGCTGAAAATGGAAATTCTATGCTTCATGCGATAGCTGTCTCCGTTTAAATGAATCACCTCTGC
>Ga0066871_100475_pt1 | contig 23923 bp, 22 predicted proteins | sample CeladaPassage60B_FD_62209 | JGI IMG/M metagenome (GOLD analysis project Ga0066871, IMG submission 62209) | Cellulose-adapted microbial communities from the Joint BioEnergy Institute, USA - Passage3 60B | ecosystem: Engineered > Bioreactor > Continuous culture > Unclassified | place: USA...
GGGTCTAAGGTGATATGGGTCTAAGGTTCTGCAGCCACCTCGGTCATCCACTGCAGCATGGTTTGAAAAATCTTTGGTTTTTCAGGATGGGACCTTAAATCATGGGATCGTTCCGGTAATGCGATGCAGGCTTTTTTTTCTGTGTTGATTGCCTCATAAAACTGACGGATCAAGGTAGAATCGATAATCGGATCTTGTTCGAAGTAAACGCATAAGGTGGGCAGGACGTAGCGAACCACGTTGGCCAGTGCGAGGCTTCCATTTTGCAGCAGTTCCCTTAACCAACGTGGAGTATAATGAAACGTGGAATACGGATCCTGTTTCAGTTTATTCGGATCAGGGCGCAGAAATTGAAACCATGGCAAGTGTCTCAAGCGCATCGCCAGTGAAACTGCGTTAATCGGCAAAGTGGGACGCACCCAAGACACCAGCTCCACAGCTTTCTTACACATATAAGGAAGGTGAAAGCGCAATCCCAGTGCGGGAGCGGAAATGATTCCTCCTCTGATTCCGGTCTTGTATTCCTGAACATAGCGAATGACAACAAGCCCCCCCAGGCTATGGCCTGCCAGAAAGACCGGTTTGTCTGGAAACCAGGTGCAGATCCGCTGGACCAGATAATGCAGATCTTCCAAATACTCGTCAAAACGATTGACATGGCCGCGAGTCCCTCCCGATTGTCCAAAACCCCGCAAATCGGGTGTGGCGTAGATCAATTGGTGCTGCTGGCAGATGGGTGCCAGGTCCATATAATAACCTGAATGCTCGCCTGCGCCATGAATCAGGATGAGAATCGCCCGTGCTTCCGGGACTGCTTTTGTTGGTAGCCAACAACGGAAAAACAGATCACGCTCTCGCAAGCAGAGGGGCTTGATCATGTCCCGTCTCTGGCTGCTCTGGTCTGGTGCGAAATGCATACAACCCTCCTCCTGGATCAGCGATTGCCATATGGTGCTGCATGTTAGATTGTCCGCTTTGACTCTCTTTCAATCGTCCAGAAGAAAGTGGAGAAAAAGCGGAAAAATGGCTTGCTGCTCCGAGACGAGATTGAAGAGGAAGAAAAAGTTGGGGCGTATAACATGATGCCGGAGAAGCGGATAATACGCATGACCATATGGAGAGGCGAACATAGCGGGACGGAGGGTTTGGAATGAACAGCAGGGAAAAAACGAGGAAAAAAACGTTCATATCCTTGTATATTTTTTCACTCCTCTTGCTTATCCTATCCGCTTGCACGCCTGCACAACGGCCCGAGCAGCAGGGAACGCAGGGAGGAATGATGGAGCAGCAAGCCCGTCAGATGACAAAGAAACTGGCAATGGAAGCAGAGATTCAGAAGTCGTTTGCCGAGGGCCGTACCCGGGTGATGCGCGAAGATGCCAACCTGCGGCGGCAATTTCTCGGCAACATGCTCCAGGAACAAAAGTGGCTGCTGGAAGAACCCGACTTGCGAAACCGGCTCATCGAAAGCCAGTTGAAAGCCCGTTCGGAAGCGTTGCGGCAAAAAGAAGTGCGGAACCATCTTCTCCTGCAGGGATTGGAAGAGCGGGCGCTGACTGCCAGGGTGTACCCGGACAAAGTCATGGAACAGGCCTTGTCCCAGCAAGAAAAGATGCTCAAAGAACCGCTTTACGCCCAGAAACTTCTGGATCATACGCTCAATGTGCAAGATGCGATTCTCCAATCCCAGCGTCATAAAGCCCGTCTGATGGACGATACGCTGCACACCTTTTCAGGGATTGTCCATGATGCCGACCGCAAGGCGCAAATGGCGGATCTGATGCTCGTGATGATGCAGGATCCGAAAATGAAGGCGGCTTTGGAACAAATGGTTCAAATGGCTGTCAAAAAACAGATGAAAGCCCTGAAACAGGAGATGCAGCCAACACAGGGAACCCAACAATCCCCGGCACATTCGGAAAAACAATCGCCGTCGGAAGCGGATAAACAGGGAGCGTCAAGACATTCCCTGCCTGCGCCTAAACCAGCGGAACCGTCCCAAACGGGGACCATGCCTCAGACCATGTCTCAACCGATCAAGGGTACGGGCAACGGATCGTCCTCATGAAGGACGCCTTGTAGGGCGCCCTGTTTTTTTATTTTGGACAAAGAGGAATGGATTGCGGCGTTGTACCTATCGGGGTATAATAAGGACAAAGAAAGCCTGCCAGGACGTGAGGTGTCGACATGGAGTACTCACAATCGATGAAGAACCGTCTGCGACGGATTGAAGGCCAAATCCGGGGCATCCTGAAAATGATGGATGAGGGCAAATCCTGCAAAGAGGTTGTCAGCCAGATGTCGGCTGTCAGAAACGCGCTGGATCGGGCGATCGGGGTCGTGGTCAGCACAAACCTGGAGGCCTGCATTCGTCGGGAAATCACCAAGGGAGAAGATACCTCGGGAGCGATCAAGGAAGCGGTCGACCTGCTCGTCCGGAGCCGTTAAGGCGGAAGCGGGGTTTGGTCGAGTGAAAATCAAAGCGGGAGGATGATCGAACGTGTTTGACTATACCGTGACCGTGGAAAAAACGGTGGACGAGGCAGTGACTGCCCTGGAAGAGAGTCTGAAAAAACGCAAGTTTGGCGTGCTTTGGCAACTCAATATCCCGGAAAAACTGAAGGAAAAGGGCGTTTCCTTTGAAGTGCCTTACCGCGTTTTGGAAGTGTGCAACCCGCATGAGGCCAAAGAAGTCCTTTCGACCAATTTGATGGTCGGTTATTTCCTGCCATGTAAAATCGTGGTCTATGAGGATCAAGGGACAACCAAGATCGGCATGCCGAAACCCACCTTTCTGATGGAGGCAGTTGGAGATGAGCGTTTGAAAGAAACGGCTCTGCGGGTGGAAAAGGCGTTACAGGAAGCCATTGATGAGGTAAAATAAGACGAAATTATGGTGAAATGATTTACCCCCTCTCAGCGGGGATTTTTTTGTTTTTGGGAAAATCCCGCGACCAAATGGGTTTTTTCTCGTCTATCCATATAAAAGTTAAAGTTATAAAAGTTGTGCCTCCAAGGAGGGATGAGCCGGTGGATGATGAGCGGCTAGTCGAACGCATCAAACAAGGGGATGACGATGCGTTTCGTGAGTTGTACCACAAATATGTCCATCAGGTATTCCGCTACGTCTATCTGCAAGTCGGAGATTATCAACGTACGGAAGAGCTGACCCAGGATATTTTTATGAAAGTGGTCAAGGGTTTGGTTCGCTTTCGAGGCCAATCCCGCTTTCAGACATGGTTGTTTACCATCGTTCGCAACTGCCTGACCGATGAGCTGCGCACGTACAAGAAGAAACGACTGACGATGACCGTGCCCCAGGAAGACCTGATCCGCATGGATGACCGTTTCGATACGGTGGAGGATAGGGTTCTGAGAGAAGAAGCCCGGGAGGAACTGATTCGGCATCTGCAAAAATTGTCTGATGACTATCGGGTGGTCATTTTGCTGGTGGATTTGGAAGGCTTTTCGCTGCGGGAGGCGGCCGAGATCCTCAACCGCTCGGAAAAAGCCACAAAATCACTGCATTACCGGGCGATGCGCCAACTGAGACAAGTGGTGGAAGGAGGGATGAACGTTGAGTACTCATGAAGGCCGGGACCATTGGCAGGAGTGGATAAAAAACCAGTTGCAAGAGGTGGAAGTCTTGCCGCGCAAAGAATATTTGGAAGAAAGTATGAAGGTCCTGTTGGCCACCCTGCACGAAGAACGGAGAAAGGTTCGCTTCCGCAAGCGGATACGGCGGACGCTTGAAGGGATGGCGGTGGCTGCCGCGGCAGTCGCGATCATCTATGTGGCACCCCAGCTGAACAACCTGCTGCAGGGGGATGGGAGTACAGCGTTGGATCAAGGCCCGGCCGGACAACCCGGCGAGAAAATCAGCATCATGGGTGAAACCGCTAAGGAAACGGAAGATTCATCAGCCGTAAAATTGGAGAACAAGATGTTCCACATACAGTTGCCCGCCTCCCCGCTGAAGGTCGGAAGCGAATTTGAAGTGACCGGCGAAGTGAAGCAGGGGCCGGAGGCGGACAGCCAGGGACAGTTGCGTTATGAAGTGGAGGATGGCCATAATATCCTGGCATCCGGAACGTTGCCGTCAGTGGGTGAAGGAACGGGATGGCAGCCCTTTGTTCTCAAGGTGAAGCTGGAACAAAAACCCACCAGCCCCAATGGGTTGCTGATCCTCTATACCAATCAGGCAGGACAGCGTTCCAACGAGCTCACCATCCCCCTTCAGTTTGTTGAGCAGCAAGGTTCACCGGATGCGGCCGTTAAACATGACGTTTCAGCTCCCTTGCCGCCGGCAGAAGAGGCATACCCCGCCCAGTCGGTTCGGGTGCTGGATCGGCATGAGGAGGATCAGGCGTTTTCTTCCTATTTTAAGCTGCTGCACAAAGCGGTCCAGGAACGGGATGTCGCTGCCCTGAAAAAGGCCATGTCACCAGAGATTTACCTCAGTTTTGGCGGCCAAAAGGGGTATCGCGATCTGGAAGAGATGTGGAAGCTGAAAACCAATCCGGAAGCCTCCCCGATTTGGAGCGAACTGGAAAAGGCGCTGAAATACGGGGCAAAAAAGGACGGCGAATATTTCCGGGCGCCTGCGATAGAACTGCCGGCCGGCACGGACGAATACCGCGCCAGGGCGATTGTCGGCAGCAATGTGAATGTGCGGAGTGCCCCGTCGATGGATGGAAAAGTGATCGAGCAGGTCAGCAATCTCTTGGTGCGGATGCCAAAGGACTTGACGAAATATGACAAGCCCGGCTGGAAAGCGGTCATCCTCCCCTCCGGGAAGCCGGGATATGTCGCAGCGGAGTACGTGGTGGAACCGTTGGGGTATCGGGCCGTGTTTGGCAAGGTGGACGGAAAATGGACGATGATCACCTGGATTGCGGGTGATTAACCCTGCGGCATAGGGCAGGCATATGGAAAAGGATTCCTCGGTTGGGGGAGTCCTTTTTTTTGGCGCTACCCGCCAGGTGTTCCGTACAGTGAAACGCCGTTCTAAAAAACTTGACGCCAATTCAATTTGTGATAAACTTAGCTGTGGTAATCCATCTTAAAAGCAGTACGATCAATCCCAAGTACGATCAATCCAAAGACAGAAAAAGCAAGCGAATCGTCAATGAAGGAGGGCCGGACCATGGCAAAACAGGATCGGTTTGGCGCACGTGCCCGCCTCCAGACGCCGGGTGGTTCTGCAATCATCTACCGTTTGAACCGGTTGGCGGAGGAGAATATTGCGGACGTCAGCCGCCTGCCTTTTTCGATCAAGGTGTTGCTTGAAAGTTTGCTGCGCCAGGTAGACGGTTTTCAGATTACGGAAGATGATGTGGTCGCACTGGCCAAGTGGAATGCGGCCAATCCGGCAAACCGGGAGGTGCCGTTTAAGCCGGCACGCGTCATTTTACAGGATTTCACAGGTGTTCCGGCAGTGGTCGATCTGGCTGCGCTGCGGGATGCAATGGCCCGGATGGGTGGAGATCCAAAGCGGATCAATCCTTTGATTCCGGTGGATCTGGTCATCGACCACTCCGTCCAGGTCGATTTCTATGGCTCGGGCCGCTCGCTGGTGGACAACATGGAACTGGAATTCAAGCGCAACCGCGAGCGTTACGAGTTTCTGCGCTGGGCGCAGAGCGCCTTTGAAAACTTCCGTGTCGTTCCGCCTGCGACCGGGATTGTGCACCAGGTGAACCTGGAATTTTTGGCGAAAGTGGTTCAGGACCGCAAAGTGGACGGCGAGACGGTGCTGTTCCCTGATTCGCTGGTCGGGACCGACTCCCATACGACCATGATCAACGGTTTGGGTGTCTTGGGCTGGGGCGTTGGCGGCATCGAGGCGGAAGCCGGCATGCTGGGGCAACCGCTGTATATGCTTACGCCGCAAGTCATCGGATTCAAACTGACGGGAGAGCTGCCGGAAGGCGCTACGGCCACCGACTTGGCGCTGACCATCACGCAGATGCTGCGTGAGAAGGGCGTCGTCGGGAAGTTTGTCGAATTCTACGGAACGGGCCTCAGCAACATCAGCCTTGCGGACCGGGCGACGATTGCCAACATGGCGCCGGAGTATGGCGCGACGATGGGCTTCTTCCCGGTCGATGAAGAGACCCTGCGTTACCTGCGGGAGACGGGACGCAGCGAGGAACTGGTCCAGACCGTGGAGCGCTACACGAAGGAACAAGGGCTGTTCCGCACGGACGAAACGCCGGATCCGGTTTTTACCGACACACTGGAACTGGATCTCTCAACTGTAGAGCCCAGCCTGGCCGGACCAAAACGTCCTCAAGACCGGGTTCGCCTGTCGGAGATGAAGCAATCGTTCCGGGTGGCTTTGACCGCTCCCATCAATCAGCGCGGCTTTTCCCTGGAAGAAAAGGATCTCGCACGCACCTCTTCCCTGAAGGTCAAGGAGAAGACGGCCACGCTCAAGCACGGTTCGGTGGTGATTGCCGCGATTACCAGCTGCACCAACACGTCCAACCCCTCCGTGCTGATTGGTGCTGGCCTTTTGGCGAAAAAAGCGGTCGAGCGCGGGCTGGAGGTGGCTCCTTATGTGAAGACCAGCCTGGCGCCGGGATCCCGGGTGGTCAGCGATTACCTGGACAAGGCCGGCCTGACGCCGTATCTGGAAAAGCTGGGCTTTTACACCGTAGGATATGGCTGCACCACATGTATTGGCAACAGCGGTCCGCTTGATCCGGAAGTGGAGCAGGCGATTGCCGAGGGGGATCTGGTGGTGGCTTCCGTGCTCAGCGGAAACCGCAACTTCGAAGGCCGGATTCACCCGGCCGTCAAGGCCAATTACCTGGCCTCCCCGCCGCTGGTGGTGGCCTATGCGCTGGCCGGCACGGTGGATATCGATTTGCTGAATGAGCCCATCGGGCACGGCAAGGATGGACAGCCGGTGTACCTGCGCGACATCTGGCCCAGCCAGAAGGAGGTCCAGGAGACGATTGCCCGCGTCCTGACGCCGGAGTTGTTCAAGGAACGCTATGCACGGGTATTCGATGGCAACGAAGCGTGGAACGCCATTCCGGTCACCGGCGGCCAAATGTACGAGTGGGACGAAGCATCGACTTACATCCAGCGCGTGCCGTTCTTTGACAATCTGACGCCGGAGCCGGCGCCGCTCGCTGAAATTCGTGGCGCCCGGGCCCTGGCCGTGCTGGGTGACTCGGTGACGACGGACCACATCTCCCCGGCGGGCAGCATCCAGAAAGACAGTCCCGCAGGGAAGTACCTGCAGTCCCGTGGCGTAGAGCCCCGTGACTTCAACTCGTACGGTTCACGCCGCGGCAACCACGAAGTGATGATGCGGGGCACGTTTGCCAACATCCGGATTAAGAACCAGCTGGTGCCTGGGGTAGAGGGAGGCTATACCCGTTACCTGCCGACCGGCGAACAAATGACCATCTACGATGCGGCGATGAAGTATATGGCCGACGGCACGCCGCTGGTGGTTCTGGCCGGCAAGGAGTATGGAACGGGAAGCTCCCGCGACTGGGCGGCCAAAGGCACCTACCTGTTGGGCGTCAAGGCGGTGATTGCGGAGAGCTTCGAACGGATTCACCGCAGCAACCTGGTCGGTATGGGCGTGTTGCCGCTGCAATTCGTGAACGGGGAGAGCTGGCAATCGCTCGGCCTGACAGGTGAAGAGCAGTTTGACATTCTGGGGATCGATGACAATCTGCAACCGCAGCAGAAGTTGACGGTGAAGGCCACCCGTCCCGACGGAAGCCAGATCACCTTTGAAGTGCTGGCCCGTCTTGACACGCCGGTCGAAGTGGAATATTACCGCAACGGCGGGATTTTGCAGACCGTCCTGCGCAACCTGGCCAATGAGAAAAGCGCATAAACAAATGGCATGGATTGGTGCACTGCCTGGTTTGCCAGGCAGTTTTTTTCTACGCCAGGCAGTTTTTTCCACGAAAGAGAGAGGTGATCCATCCTGGTTCAACGGTTGAAACAATACTTGCAGGAGCAGCGATTGGTTTTGGCGGCCGGATTCGGCGCCTTTGTGCTGGGCATGCTGCTGGGGGTCATCTATTTTGAGCAGCTGCATCAGTGGATGCACCAGTTTTTTGAACAGATTCAGCGGAAAGTGGGTCCGGTGGAGCATGGCCCGGAACTGTTTGTCCGGATTTTCGTCAACAATGCGCTGGCTTCGCTGGTGTTGATCCTCTCCGGATTGCTTTTTGGGGTGTACCCGGTGTACGGGTTGCTGCTCAATGGCATGGCGATCGGCTATTTGTTGCAATCGCTGGCCGTCGCCGGGCAATCGCCTTGGAAAATGTTCCTATTGGGCATCCTGCCGCATGGCATTTTTGAAATACCGGCCATTTTGCTGGCCGCCGCATTTGGCATGCGGTTGGGTCTTTTGGTCTGGCAGTCATTCTTGCGCCTCCTGCGCCCCGCTGCCCGGCGGAAACCGCAGCAGCTGACCTGGCGCGGGCTGTTTGCGCAGCTTCCTTTGACGATCAATCTGGTGCTCGGTTTGTTGCTCCTGGCGGCCGCCATTGAAAGCACCGTATCGCTTTACCTGGTGACGCAATATGTCCCGCTGGCGCCTGCCGGAGAGGATGGCGCGATGTAAAAACGATGAGAACGAGGAAGATGGCACATACTAGGCGTGAAAAACAACCCCTCAAGCTGAATTCTTTGCGGAGGTGCCAGTATGGGCTATCGGACGATGCGGGACACACTGGGAGAGGTGCGCGTGCCGGAGGGGGTTTATTACGGGCCGCAGACGCAGCGGGCGCGGGAGAATTTTCCCATCAGCGGCCTCAAGCTTCCGCGGGTGTTTATCCGTGCCCAAGGGATCATCAAAGCGGCTGCCGCTTATGCCAATCGGCAGGTGGGCATGCTGGACGAGAAGAGGGCAGAAGCGATTATCCGGGCCGCCGAAGAAGTGATCGAGGGCCGTTGGGATGAGCATTTTGTCGTGGATGTATATCAGGCGGGAGCGGGAACATCCCAGAACATGAACGCCAACGAAGTGATAGCGAACCGGGCCGCCGAACTCCTCGGCGGCCAGGTGGGGGACACCCGGCTGGTTCACCCCAATGATCACGTCAACATGGCCCAGTCCACCAACGACACGATACATGTGGCCATCAACATCGCGGCGGCAGAGCAGATGCTCCACCGGCTGCTGCCTTCCCTGAAGCGGTTGTATGAAGCACTGGCGCAAAAAGCGGAGGCGTTTCAGCCGATTGTCAAGGCAGGCCGCACCCATTTGCAAGATGCGGTGCCCATTCGCCTCGGTCAGGAGTTCAGCGGCTATGCCGTTACGGTGAAACGCAATATCGCGCAACTGGAACAGGTCCTGAAAGAGTTGTACCCGATTGGGCTCGGCGGCAATGCCGTCGGAACCGGGGTGAACGCCCATCCCGATTACCCGAAGCTGGCCGTCCAGCAGGTGGCCGAACGGACGGGGCTTCCTTTTTGCCTGCCCGAGAACCGGTTTTATTTCATGCAGAACACGCATGGCGCGATTCGAGTGAGCGGTGCTTTAAAACATCTGGCGATTGACCTGATCAAGATTTCCAGCGATTTGCGCCTTCTTTCCTCCGGGCCGCGCACCGGCCTGGCGGAGATCCGCTTGCCCGCCGTTCAGCCCGGTTCCTCGATCATGCCGGGCAAAGTGAATCCGGTGATGGCGGAGATGTTGTACATGGTCTGCAGCCAGGTCATCGGATGCGATACGGTCGTTGCCGCGGCAGGAATGGGCAGCCAGCTGGAGATAAATGTCATGATGCCGGTGATCGCCTTTAACCTGTTGCACGCGTTGGAGATTCTGGCCAATGGCATCGATGCCTTTACGGAGCGTTGCGTCAAGGGGATTGAAGCGAACGCAGAGCAATGCCGCTATTGGCTGGAGCGTTCGGCGGCCATTGCCACGGTGCTGAACCCAGTGATTGGATATGAGCGGGCCGCCGCGTTGGCCAAGCGGGCTTTGGAAGAAAACCGGACGGTGAGAGAATTGGTCCGGGAGTCAGGTCTTCTTCCGCCGGAAGAGCTGGAGGAGCTGTTTCGATACGAACGCCTGACCTAGCCGCAGCTGCCCAACCCTGTGCATGGTGTTGACAAGTATCCTTAACATTTGTCATTTCATCCTCGGTTCGGATAGAATAGATGTATCGAAAAGGATAGGGATAGTGGTATTTGCGGAATAATGAGCATTCGCCGTAAAGTGGTGCAAAGTTGACGAAGGACAAGATCGTCTTGCATGAGGTTGATGAGGAGGATGCCTAATGGCAGAGCTCTATGATCTGATCATCTTGGGGGGCGGTCCGGCAGGCTTGTCTGCCGGGGTGTACGCAGGACGCGCCGGATTGAAGACGGTGATTGTAGAAAAAGGCCTCTATGGCGGTCAAATGCAGAATACGGAAGAAGTGGAGAACTACCCGGGTATCCGCCATACGACTGGCCCCGAGTTATCGGAGGTGATGGGTGCCCACCCGGATGACTTCGGGGTGGAAAAAAAGTACGGAGAGATTCGCTCCGTCCAGCTGGACGGACCCGTCAAAGTGGTTGATCTCGGAGAGGAGCAATTGCAGGCACGCGCCATCATCATTGCCACCGGCGCAGAGGCCAAAAAGCTGGGCGTCAAGGGGGAAGAGGAGTATGCGGGCCGTGGCGTCTCCTATTGCGCCATTTGTGACGGAGCCTTTTTCAGCGAGAAGCGTCCGGGAATGGACAAGGGGATTGTGGTCGTCGGCGGCGGTGATTCAGCGGTTGAAGAAGGGACCTTTTTGACCCGTTTTAACAAGGTGACGTTGATTCACCGCCGCGACAAGCTCCGGGCGCAGCCGATTCTGCAGAAACGCGCCTTTGAGAATGAACGGATGAACTTCATCTGGAACAGCGTTGTAGAAGAAATTGTTGGGGACGGGAAACTGGTGACAGGTGTGCGCATTCGCAACCGGGTAACGGGTGAGGAGACCTTTCTTCCGGCCAACGCGGTGTTTATCTACGTCGGCATGAAGCCGAACACCCAGTTCTTGCCAGAAGATGCGCCGTTCCTCACGGAGACCGGGTACATTCGGACCGATGAGCAGATGCGGACCGGGATACCGGGGGTATTCGCCGCCGGTGACGTGCGTGACAAGACGCTGCGCCAAATCATCACCGCCGCTTCGGATGGCGCCATTGCGGCGATGGAAGCCTATCATTACATTGAATCGTTGGCCGACCAGCCGCAGAAGGCTTGAGTTCCGGTGGGCGGGTTCCTCACATGATTGGAGTGAGGAATCCTTTTTTTTTGGTTGAAAGAGGGTTTTCAATTATTCCACTATATCAAATATCATGGTAAAATTTCCATTAACTTTAAACTGGGAAAAGGGGAATGTGATGTGATCGACGTCGCCACGCACAATGGTGTTGCATGTGTGCAAGGGACGCATGTTGCTTACGGGATGCCTTGGAGCGTCTACCTGTTTTTCTTCGATGGCATGGTGGTGGATGCCTCGGCAAAAGTGTTTGAAAAAGCGTTGATTCCGTTTTATCAGTCGAATCCGATTGACATGGTCGTGTTGACACATACCCATGACGATCATATCGGTACGGCCGGATGGCTGGAAAACAACAAGCGTGTTCCGATATATGTGCATCCCGGTGCGGTTGCTTTTTGTTCAGAGCCGTGCGATTATGCGGGAACCTTTCGGGAGGCCTTGTGGGGGAAGCGAGATCCGTTTGCGGCACTCCCGTTGGGTGAGGCCATTGATTCCCTTCACTACACATGGCGGGTCATTGAGACCCCGGGTCATGCGCCCGATCACGTCGTGTTGCTGAACGAGGAGTTGGGGATCCTGTTTTCAGGAGACTTGTTCATTACTCCCAAACCAAAGGTGATCATGAGCCATGAGTCTGTTCCTCAGATGATGCGTTCCCTTCGGAAAGTGCTTGCTTACGATTTTCAATCGGTTTATTGCTGCCATGCAGGCTACCTCTCCGAGGGAAAGAAGATGTTGCAGATGAAATTGGATTATTTGGAAGAGATGTTTGGGAAAGTATCGTCCCTTTTTCAGCAAGGCTATGCCATCGCCGAGATTGACCGGCAACTTTTCCCGGACAAATTCCCAATTACTTCAATATCCGATGGCCGGTTCGACTCCGTCCATATGGTGCGGTCCATTGTGGAAGAACTGGCCGGGATGAAGTAGAAGGCCGGTGCCCATCGGGTACCGGCTTTTTTGATCGGTTTTTCAATGACATCCGTTCAAAGAATGCCAGGAGGTTCGGACTATTTCACCGGACTCTGCGAAAGATAGTCAATTGCATCAAGATATTCGTTTATTCCATGGTTGAGCGAAAGACATACATTGGATCAAGATATCAGGTTAGGGGGTGATGATTATGCCAGGAAAAGGAAAGGGCCATGCCTGAAAAGATGGACATGAAGCCCATGCAGAACATCATCCTGACCACCAGGAAAGAGAATTTGATGGAAATTGGGGTATGTTTAATTAATTAATTCATAAAAGAAAGGAATGAACCAAGTGGATCAGGCCAGTTTAAATTTGTTGATCGGTCAGTCGGTTCGCGTCGACCGGGGCGGGCCTGAGGCCAGAATCGGGAAACTGATGGCGGTAAAGAAGGACCATGTTGTGGTCTATCACGAAGAAGAAGGCATGCTCTATTACAAAAGCGATCATATTTAAAAGTTTGAGTTTGGACTCCAGGGAAAATCCGGAAGATCTTCTTATGGAGAATCCGGATGAAACACCCGTGGTATTGCCGGCCTATATCGATGCGGAAGATTTTGTATCGGTCATGCAAAATATGAAATACCGTTGGGTGCAGATTAACCGCGGAGGACCGGAAAAAGTGGAAGGTGTACTGGTTGATGCCAATGAGACGGAAGTGACATTGGTTGTCGGAAATGAAGTCGTACGGGTGATGCCCTTCCATATTCGAAATATCAGCTACGGAATCAAGAAAAAGGAACAAGAAAAGGAGCAAGAGAAGGAGCAAGGGAACAAGCAGAGTGAAGGAAAAGAGAGCAACAATGAAAAGGATGGTCAAAAAGACAAGGACAAGGATAAGGATAGCGACAAGAAAAACAGTGAGCACAAAGAAAAGGAAAAGGGAGACCACAAGGAAAAGGGTGATCGCAAGGAAAAGGGGAATCATCGTAGGGAAGAGTGAGGCATACATCATCCCGATTGTACCACCTGCCGTATCCGGGGTGGATTTTTTTTGGGTGGGGATTTCGTTGATGAAGGGGCGATTTCATCAAGCAGCATCATGACTGGATGAATAGTTATGTAGTAAAAATATACTTCCATGATAACTGGAGGGAGGGTATCCATGCATGGTCTAACGGATAAGCTCAGATGGTTGAACCATCAAATGATACGTGTCAATCGCGGTGGACCTGACTCGCATTTGGGAAGGCTGATCACCGCCAATGACGACCACCTGGTGCTGAAGACCGGCGATCTGGAGATCTACTGCCAAACGCACCATGTGAAAAGCATTACAACCGACAGCTTTTCGAGCGCCTGTTCACGGGATCGAGTTGAAAGCCAAGCTCCATCATCGCAACACGAAATGACGTTCAGGGATGTCCTGAACAAGATGATTTACCGGCGCGTCCAGATCAACGGAGGCGGACCGGAAAACATCGGCGGGGTTCTGGTTCATTTGCACGACCAAGATGTTGTCATCGTTGATGATCATGAAGTGATATTTGTACCCATCTTTCACATCAAAACGATTCGTTGCGATCTGAACAAGGTGGCGGAAGCTCCGAACAACATCTCGGACAGCGAAAAAGGCAGCGAGGAAACAGGAGGCGCCATGACGGTATTGGCGGAAGGCGAAGCGATCACCTCCGCAGCAGGGTCCCCAGCGGGTGCGAAAGCAGAAACAGAGCAGACACGCTATCATTCAGAATATTACAATAAAATTTCAGAAAAGTTAAAAAAATGAATCACTTCAGCAAACGAACCGTTGTCAGAATGCAAAGCAGAAGGAAATATTTGGGTTGTCGCTCGTCAAGAGGAAAAACGAAACAGAGAAGCATCGTTCGGCGTTCCAGAACCTATCAAACGGGACATTCAAAAACGGGTTATCCGATGGTATGGATTGCGCCAGGCATATACGGCAATGCAAAAGGCCCTGAAAGGAGCTATTCCTGTAATGAATTAAAATGCGGTTTGAAAAGAAAAAGCGCCTCCTGTATGCTGGGTCATGGAATGTGACACATTCACTGCCCTAATTAAGAGGAGGACGCTCACTATGAAGTTTAACCAATCAAACAAGCAAAATCAACGAATTTCGAGAATTTCCGAGACGACGTTGGTCATTGGAACCGACATCGCGAAATACAACCATGTCGCTCGTGCCTTTAATTACCGAGGCATTGAACTCAGCAAGCGCTGCCTGTTCCAAAACGATGAAAATGGCCTATTGAACCTGTTGGCGTGGGCTGAATCCATCAAGCAAGAGCATGGGCTGACGGATGTCCTGCTTGGCGTAGAGCCAACCGGCCATTACTGGTTCCCGCTGTTTCACTTCATGAAACAGCGCGGGATCGAAGTCGTGCTGGTGAACCCACATCACGTCAAGAAAAGCAAGGAACTCGACGACAACTCGCCGACCAAGAATGACATCAAAGATGCGAAAGTCGTCGCCAAACTCGTCATCGACGGGCGTTATACACAGCCACAGTTGCCAGAAGGCGTTTATGCCGACCTGCGTGTGCTGATGAATCAGCGGGACCGTCTGTGCGGGGATTTGAACCGCGTGAAAGGAAGAATCCACAATTGGCTGGATCGCTTCTTTCCCGAATATACACAAGTGTTTAAAGACTGGAAAGGCAAGGCCTCGCTCATTACGCTGCAGAACTTTCCGCTGCCGCAGGACGTGATCGCCGCTGGCGAAACAACGATTGTGGCGACGTGGAAGAAGAACGGCGTGAACCGGGCTGTAGGCCCCAAGAGAGCGGAATTGCTTTACCGGAAAGCCCGAAAGTCCATCGGCCTTACAGAAGGCGCTACGGCGGCCAGGCATGAGCTAGCCATGTACTTGGAGCAGTACGCCATGCTGTGCAGGCAGATCGAAGAGCTGATGGCGCTCGTGGCGGGTCTGGTGGAACAGATTCCGGGTGCCGTGCACATGATGAGCATTCCGTGCATCGGTCTCATCACCGTGGCCGGATTTCTGGCGGAAGTCGGAGACCTGAGCGGCTACGATCACAGCCAACAAATCGTCCGTCACGCCGGTCTGAGCCTGCGGGAAAACAGCTCCGGGCTTCACAAAGGGGAAACAACCATCAGCAAACGAGGTCGATGTCGCCTCCGGGCCTTGCTGTTCCGGGCGGCACTGACCATGGTTGCCAAAAACCCGGAGTTCCGCGCACTGCACCTGTACTTCACGACGCGTAGGGATAATCCGCTGAAGAAGAAACAATCGATGATCGCAATCTGTAATAAGCTCATTCGCGTCTTGTTTGAACTCGGCCGCAAGCAGAAGAACTATGAAGCCAGCAAGGTACTCGGCCCCCATCGGGAGGCTCAATTGCAAGCAGCAGCCTAATTCATTCACAGCTAAGTAACTCAACTTTCGTTTCACCGCTTATACACATGTTGATCTTTGACAAACGAAGCACGGATAGGCTGGGAGAAATCATCACCATAAGGGCATCGACCCCGTAAAGGAGCTAACCTGGCCTCCACCCCTTGAGAGGTAGAACGAAGGAATGTAAGGGCATCGACCCAGGGAGATATGGGAGGGTTAACCGCAAGGGTGTATGTGGAGATCCATATGCGATCATACGGCTTTTTAAAAAAAGGTGACCACCACCTCTATTCACGCCAGCAGGTCGATCCCAAATATTCACTTTTCGACAAATATTATCCAAGGGAGATTCGGAAGTCAAAGATGAAAACATGCGAAATAGCGAGAAAAACGAAGAAAACATTAATTCGTTGAGGGAGGTGGGCCATGTGATGATGATGTTCATACTATTCATCGGCGGCATGCTGTTGCATGTACTTTTAAGGCCGATGACAACGACCGACCCGAAGACCAGCGGGGCGTTGACAGCCGACCTGGAGCCTGTGCTTCCATCCCAGTTTCAATTCATGAATTATAAACCAAGATTTCAACAGACCAATCCGGTGATCATCCGATACCACTTTATGAACAAATCGGTAAGAAGTATGGAGAATGCACATGAATAATATAGAAACTTTGATGATGTTCAGCCTCTTTGCACTTACGGTGCTTTTTATCATGTGGAGGCCGTTTGGCATCAATGAAGTGGTTCCTTCGACCATTGCAGCTTGCGTCATCTTTCTGTTCGGCATTGTACCTCCGGCGGATATATTCAATATATTCACAATTGTAAGCGGAGCTTCCATCACCATCTTGTCCACCATTGTCATGTCCATCGTTCTGGAAAGCATCGGATTTTTCCGCTGGGCGGCCATGAACTTGGCGTTAAAGGCCAAAGGCTCCGGGCTCTTGCTTTTTTGGTACATCAATTTGCTCTGTTTTTTGATGACCCTTTTTTTTAACAACGACGGCAGCATTCTCATCACGACGCCGATCATCATTCAGACGCTTACGCTGCTGAAATTGAAACCGCATCAGCAAATTCCTTATCTGATATCAGGTGCATTGGTTGCAACAGGAGCCAGCGCTCCCATTGGCGTAAGCAATCTGGCCAACCTGATCGCATTGAAAATCGTCGGGTTGGATTTGAATTCATATGCAACGATGATGTTTGTTCCTTCGATGATTGGAATCGCGTCGATTGCCGTATTCCTATATGTGTTTTTCAAAGAGGATATTCCCGTCAAGATCAAGGGCAATATTGATCCGTTCCGTCTGAAGGCGCAACTGTCGGATTATCCGTTGAAAAAATACCCCCATCCGTTGTCTCCCAAATCGCAGGAACAAGCACCCAACGACTGGAAAATGTTTCGGATTTGTATCGCTATCGTGGTATTGACCCGAATCAGTTTTTTTGTTCTTGCCCCATTCGGCGTCCCAACCGAGTGGCCGGCCGTCGTCGGGGCGATCTTGCTGATTGCCCTCCGATGGCACAGGAAAAAAGTCGGCGCAATGGATGTGTTGAAGAAAAGTCCTTGGCATATCCTGGTATTCGCATTCAGCATGTACGTGATCATATACGGACTCCATAATGTGGGGATGACGGAGTTCATTGTCGGCACCATCGGAGAAAAAGTGGGAGAAAACCATTTGTACGCCGTATTCATTATGGGCCTGCTGGTTTCCGTCATGTCAAATTTACTGAATAATCTGCCTACAATCATGATCGGAACGATGTCCATCACTGAAATGGGCTTGGATCCCGAAACCATGCAAGTCGCCTATTTGGCGAACGTCATCGGCGCGGACATCGGTTCGCTGATGTTGCCCATGGGCACCCTGGCCACATTGCTGTGGTTTCACACATTAAGGCAATACAAAATCCCGATGACCTGGGGCAAGTATTTGCAAGTGACCGTATACATCATTCCCATCGGCTTGCTCCTGAGCTTGTTGTCCCTTTATTTGTGGACAACGTATGTCGTTTTTTAAATTCAATCGAAAGAGGTAACCTATGATGAGTTATTTGCGTTCAATGATTGGCAAAACGGTTGAGCTGGAGATTTCTGGAAACATTGAGCGTGTCGGGATCTTGATTGACTACGGCCTGGATGTCGTCGTCGTTTACGACGGGGTCCATTATGTGTACATTCCATCCGGCCATATTCAAAACATCAGGCTGGCAGCAAATAAATCCCAACAAATAACCGAACCCGATTATAACCGCTTGGAAGATGAAAACGATTTGTCTTACCGGAAAGTTTTGCAGGCGTCAAAAGGGATGTTCGTAGAGATTTTTGTCGCCGGCAACCAGTCCATCCACGGTTATGTCACAAGCGTGCAAACCGACTATTTCGTGTTCTACTCTCCCGTTCATAACACGTTGTTCATTCCGATGTTTCACCTCAAATGGCTCATTCCTTATCCCGAAAACCAATCGCCGTATACCCTGGATAAAAAGGATTTGCCGGTCAACCCGACGCAGGTCAAATTATACAGAACCTTTGAAGAGCAGTTGAAGAGCATGGAAGGAAAGATCGCCGTTTTTGATCTGGGAAGCAACCCTGATAAAATCGGACTGCTGAAAAGCACGAAAAACCGTTTGGCCGAACTGGTCATTGCCGATCAAACGACGATTTATTGGAACATCCAGCACATCAAGATGGTGAATTTTCCGCATCTCAATTGAAGTATCGGAAAGAAGCGGACGTTACCCGAAGAAAGGGTGACGTTGTTTTTTTTGTGGCAGGAAATGTATGATGGGGATAAGAAACGGGACGCGGATGGATGAAGTTGGCTGGTTGATGAAAGAGGTGGAGGCATGATACTCGGCACTGGCATCGATCTGGTGGACATCCGGCGGATCGAAGCGGTTCTGTCCCGTCAAGGGGAACGCTTTGTCCGGCGGATTCTCACCCCCGCTGAAAGGGATACGTATCAAACTTACACGGGACAGCGAAAGTTGCAGTACCTCGCCGGGCGGTTTGCCGTCAAGGAGGCGGTGGCCAAGGCGTTCGGGACCGGCATCGGCGGCAGGATTGGCTGGCAGGATCTCGAAACCTCCCAGGAAGGGGGACGGCCGACTGTTCTCCTGTCCGAGGTAGCGAAACGGCGCTTGGGCATTCAGAAGACGATTGTCCTGCATGTTTCCATTTCGCATGAGCGCCACTTGCTCGTCGCTCAGGCGATTGTGGAGTCAAGGAAAAGCTGACTGTCGCCGTTGGCCTGTGTAGAACAAATATTTCCTGACATGCTCTTGTCATCGTTGCATTGTATAATGGACGAGGAGAACCGGACCGACAGGATTCGACGGAAGGCAGGGGCAAACGTTCATGTTGACAGGAGAAATCCGCAACAAAGTGGACAAAATCTGGACCGACATGTGGGCGGGGGGCATCACCAATCCGCTGACGGTCATTGAACAACTGACGTATTTGATGTTCATCCGTTCCCTGGATGAAAAAGAGCTGGAGAATGAACGAATTGAAGCGTTGGGCGGCGGGCCGGTGCCGAAAATTTTTCCGCAAGGTGAAGAAGGCCAAATGATGCGTTGGAGCCGGTTCAAGACCAAAGACCCGCGCATCATGTTCGAGATCGTCAAGGACAAAGTGTTTCCTTTCATCAAGACCATGAACGGGAATCAGAAGACCGCCTTCTCCCGCTACATGGAGGATGCGATTTTTCTCATCCCGACGCCGCAACTTTTGCAGAAAGTCATTACCGGACTGGACGAGTTGTACGAGCACGACATCAAGGACAGGGACATGCAAGGGGATCTGTACGAATACATGTTGAGCAAATTGTCCACCGCAGGACAGAACGGCCAGTTCCGGACGCCCCAACACATCCGGGACATGATGGTGCGTCTCGTGCAACCCACCCCGGATGACAAAATTTGCGATCCGGCTTGCGGCACGGCGGGCTTTCTCATTTCAGCCGCCAAATATATTCGCGAAAAATACGAAGCCGAGATGACCGCCGAACAGTGGGCGCATTTCGACAGCACCATGTTCACCGGCTTTGACACCGACCGGACGATGCTGCGCATCTCAGCGATGAACCTGATGCTGCACTCGATTACGCAGCCCCGGATTGAGTATGTAGACAGCGTATCGAAAGAAAACGACATTTCCTCGGAATTTGACGTGATCCTGGCCAACCCGCCCTTTACCGGCACCATTGACGTCGAGAGCATCCATGACAATTTGAAAGCCGTCTGCAATACGCGCAAGACGGAACTTCTCTTCGTGGCACTGTTTTTGCGCATGTTGCGAACGGGAGGACGTTGCGCCTGCATCGTGCCGGACGGGGTGCTGTTCGGAACGACAAGGGCGCACAAGGCGCTGCGCAAGGAACTGGTGGAGAATCACCGCCTGGAAGCGGTCATTTCCATGCCCAGCGGCGTGTTCAAACCGTATGCCGGCGTCAGCACGGCGGTGTTGGTGTTCACCAAAACCGGCGCCGGGGGCACGGACAAAGTCTGGTTTTACGATATGAAAGCCGACGGTTACACCCTGGACGACCGCCGGACCCCCATTGAGGAAAATGATATCCCCGACATTCTCGCCCGGTTCCACAACTTGGAGGGCGAAAAGGATCGCAAACCTACCGATCAGAGTTTCTTTGTGGACAAGTCCGCCATTGTGACCAACGACTACGACTTGTCCATCAACCGCTACAAAGAAGTGGTGTACGAGAAGGTGGAATACGATCCGCCCAGGGTTATCCTGGACCGCCTTGAGCAATTGCACCAGGACATCGCTGCCAAGATGCGGGAATTAAGGGGGCTTCTCGGTGAGTAAATGGGAGAAGGTGAAGTTGGGGGATGTCTGTGATGATAATATACAAACCCTATCTGTCAAAGACGATTTCTATATTGATTACATAGATATTTCTTCAATTGATAATCAAGAGAAAAAAGTTGTATCATATCAGACCATAAAGGCACTAGAAGCTCCAAGTAGAGCAAAGCAAATATTAAAAAAAGGTGATATTCTTGTTTCAACTGTACGACCAAACTTAAATGCAGTCGCAATTAATACACTTGATAGTGAAAATATGGTTGTAGGTTCGACAGCATTTTGCGTATTGCGTTGTTCTGAGAGAATTAACAGTAATTATTTATATTATTATTGTCGTTCCAAGCGATTTGTTAATAGACTTGTAAAGCTTGCAAAAGGAGCTAGCTATCCCGCTGTAAGTAACAATGATGTAAAAAGCAGTGAAATACCTTTACCGCCGATAGAAGTTCAGGAAAAAATTGCAAATACATTAGACACCGTCGCAGAACTTCTCGCCTTGCGCAAGCAGCAGCTAGATGAGTTAGACAACCTTATCAAGTCAATTTTTTATGATATGTTTGGGGATCCGGTTGTTAATGAGAAGGGGTGGGAAGTCAAAAAGTTAGGAGACTGTTTTCAAATAAAAAGTGGAGGAACACCTTCAACCAAAAATCCCTTATATTGGGAAAATGGTGATATTCCATGGATAGGCTCAAATATGTGTCAAAACGATATCATTTATAATCATGATGGAAAATATATTACTAGATTAGGACTTGAACATTCTAATGCCAAAATGTTTGAAAAAGGTACAGTGCTAATAGCATTGGTCGGCGCTACAATTGGAAAAACTGCTTTATTGCGTTTTAATACAACCACAAATCAAAACATAGCAGGGATAGAAGTACAAAAAAATAACAATTTTACTCCTGAATATGTATTTTATGCTGTACAAAACCATTATTATCGTTTTTTATCACTAGGAAATGGAAGTTTTAAAATGGCAAACTTAAGTTTTGTAAGGAATTTATCAATATTAGTCCCTCCTCTTACTCTTCAAAAGAAGTTTACTTTGCTGGTCAATCAAATTGAAGAACAAAAAGCGCTGGTCAAAAAAGCTATTGACGAAACACAAACCTTGTTCGACAGCCTGATGAGTCAGTATTTTGATTAAAACGGCAATAGTGACATAAACTTCAAAATTTATGGTACAATCGACTTGCAATACCACATGTACGACATTCCGCCAAGGTGAACGCAATGGCTGCCAACTTTGATTTCCTTAGAGGACGATCAGAATACGCAATGTTTGCCGATGCTTGCATCGAAGCGGAGCGGGTGCTGGCCACCTCTCCGGCCATGGCCGCCGTCGGCTGCCGGAAGGCGCTGGAGTTGGCGGTCAAGTGGGTGTATGCCGCCGACAACACCATCCGCATGCCATACAGAGACAATTTGCAGTCGCTGATTCACGAGCCGTCTTTCCGGTTTGCGGTGGACAGCCGGACATGGAAGAAACTCCCTTACATCATCAAATTGGGGAACCTGGCCGTGCATACCGAGAAGACCATCGACCGCAGCGAGGCGGTGTTGTCTCTGGCTGCGTTGTTCGAGTTCATCCAGTGGATCGACTACTGTTACGGGACCGATTACGAAGAACGCACCTTTGACGAATCCCGCATCCCATCGTCGGCCGTTGTCGTCGATGAAGATGCCATCCAACGGCAGAACCGTCTGCTGGAGGAAAAAGAAGCGGAAATCGAGGCGCTGCGTGCGCAAATCGCAGGCCTCAGTGAACAACTTACGGCCGCCAAGCAAAAGCATCAGGAAGAACGCCGCTTCACGCCGGTGGACTTGTCGGAATTTATGACCCGCAAAAAATACATCGACGTGGATCTCAAACTCCTCGGCTGGACGTTCGGGGAAGACGTCCTCGAAGAAGTGCCGCTGGTGGGCATGCCCAACGGGGAAGGGACGGGCTACGCCGATTACGTCCTGTACGGCAAAGACGGCCTGCCGCTGGCGGTCATTGAGGCCAAACGCGCATCCAAAGACCCGAAAGCCGGCACCCAGCAGGCCAAGCTGTACGCCGACTGCCTGGAACGGATGACCGGCCGGCGGCCGATGATGTTCGTCACCAACGGCTTTGAAACGTACTTCTGGGATGACCTCTCGTCGCCTCAACGCCAAGTCAGCGGCATCTTTTCCAGGTCGGATCTGGAAAAACTGATGCAGCGCCGCACGGAACGCAAGCCCCTCACCCACATCCCCATCGACGATCGAATCACCGACCGGTATTACCAGAAAGAAGCCGTCCGCGCGGTTTGCGAACACATCGAAGCGGGTCACCGGAAGGCGTTGCTGGTGATGGCCACCGGCACCGGCAAAACGCGCACGGCCGCCAGCCTGGTCGACGTCCTCTCCCGGGGCGGGTACGTCACCAACGTGTTGTTTCTGGCCGACCGCATCGCCCTCGTCAGACAGGCCAAGGACAGTTTCAAAAACTGCTTGCCGGAAATGTTCCTCTGCAACCTGCTGGACAACAGGGACGACAAGTCGGCGCGCATCGTCTTTTCCACCTATCCGACCATGCTGAACGCCATCGACACGGCGAAAAGCGAAGACGGGAAGCGGCTGTTTACCCCGGCCCACTTCGATCTGATCATCATCGACGAAGCCCATCGCAGCATTTTCAAAAAGTACCGGGCCATCTTCGAATATTTCGACGCCATCCTGGTCGGACTGACGGCCACGCCGAAAACCGACGTCCACCGGAACACCTACGAGTTTTTCGAGTTGGAAAACGGGGTGCCCACGTACGCGTACGAATACGAAACCGCGGTGAAAAAGGACCATGTGCTGGTACCCTACTACAACATCGAAGTGACGACGAAGTTTTTGGCCCACGGCATCACGTATGATGAACTGTCCGAGGAAGACAAGGAGCGTTACGAGGAGGATTTCACCGACGAAGAGGGCCATATGCCCGACGAAATTCCGGCATCGGAGCTGAACGCCTTCATTTTCAACCAGTCGACCGTCGACACGGTGCTGCAAGACCTGATGACCAAAGGCATCAAAGTGGCCGGCGGAGACCGGATCGGCAAGACGATCATTTTCGCCCAGAACAAACGGCATGCCGAGTACATCGTCGAGCGGTTCAACAAACTGTATCCGCAGTACAAAGGCCGTTTTGCCCGGCGCGTGACCTATGACGACCCATATGCCCTGGCGATTCTCAACGATTTCAAAGTGCGGGACAAAGAACCCCACATCGCCGTCTCGGTGGACATGATGGACACCGGCATCGACGTGCCGGAAGTCGTGAACCTGGTGTTTTTCAAGCGGGTGCGGTCCAAGGCGAAATTTTGGCAAATGATCGGCCGGGGAACGCGGCTTTGCAAAGATTTGTTCGGACCCGGACAGGACAAGACCCACTTTGTCATCTTTGATTACTTGGGGAATTTCGAGTTTTTCCGGCAGCATCAAGAAGGGTTGGAAGGCGGCGGAACGCCAAGCCTGTCGGAAGCCATTTTCGCCAAACGCATCCGGTTAATCGCCCACCTGCAGCA
>Ga0066871_100481_pt1 | contig 23568 bp, 20 predicted proteins | sample CeladaPassage60B_FD_62209 | JGI IMG/M metagenome (GOLD analysis project Ga0066871, IMG submission 62209) | Cellulose-adapted microbial communities from the Joint BioEnergy Institute, USA - Passage3 60B | ecosystem: Engineered > Bioreactor > Continuous culture > Unclassified | place: USA...
TCAGGTTCGCTTCATTGTGCAGTTTTCAAGGAACATCGCTTTCGCTCATTTGTCTTGCTCTCTCGCAAACGCATTTTATATCATACACAGGTTTATTGGGCTTGTCAACAGGGTGGACAAACTTTTTCTATACTTAATCTTAAAATGTTATTTGCCCCCTTGCAAGGGGGCACATCCCTGACAACGCCAGCCAAATCCCAGGCATCATTCTTCGCCGGCCGGGATTCGTGCCACGGTGGCGACACGGTCATCTTCGTCTTCACGAATCTGGATCAGCTTCACGCCCTGCGTGTTTCGCCCAATGACGGACACCTCTGAAAGATTGAGACGGATCATGATCCCGAGTTGCGTGATGATCATCACGTCATCCTCCGGGTAAACCACTTTCAAGGCGACCACGCGGCCGTTCCGTTCCGTCACGTTCAGCGTCTTGATCCCCTTGCCGCCTCGCGTCTGCGGACGATACTCCGAGATCGGCGTCTGTTTGCCATATCCCTTGTCCGTCACCACCAGCACATTGGCCTTCTCATCCACGATATCCATGTCGATCAGGTAATCTCCCTCGGCCAGCGTGATCCCTTTCACGCCGGTGGCCGTCCTGCCCATGACCCGCACATCCGTCTCCGGAAAGCGAATGGACATGCCCATCCGCGTCCCGAGGATGACTTCCTGGCTGCCGTCGGTCAGCCGGACGCCGATCAGCTCATCGTCTTCGCGCAAGTTGATCGCAAACAGGCCTCCTTTGCGGATATGCTCAAAGGCAGCAAGCTCTGTACGCTTGATCACGCCCTCCTTGGTCGCAAAAACCAGGTAGCCATTTTCGGAAAAATCACGGATCGGAATGACGGCGTTGATCGACTCCCGTGGCGCGATCTGGATCAGGTTGATGATCGGCGTGCCTCGCGCCGTACGGCTGAGCTCAGGCAACTCGTAAGCTTTCAGACGGTATACCTTGCCCTTGTTGGTGAAAAAGAGGAGATTGGCATGGGACGAAGTGACAAAAAGGTGTTCGACAAAGTCGTTTTCCTTCGTCCCCATCGCCACCACGCCGCGCCCACCGCGCTTCTGGCTCTTGTACGTGCTGATCGGCAGGCGTTTGATATATCCTTGATGGGTAATGGTGATGACCACTTCTTCTTCCGGAATCAGATCCTCCTCCAAGAGCTCTCCTTCCGACCGCTGGATCTGGGTGCGCCGTTCATCGCCATATTTTTCCCTGATCTCCAGCAGTTCGTCCCGGATCACGGCCAGGATCTTCTGCTCATCGGCGAGAATGGCCTGCCATTCGGCGATTTTCTGTAGCAATTCTTGGTATTCCGCCTCGATCTTTTCCCGCTCCAGTCCGGTCAGACTTCTCAAGCGCATTTCCACAATGGCCTGTGCCTGCTCTTGCGTGAGCTGGAACCGATCCATCAGCTTTTCCCGCGCCTCTTCGGTGGTTCGGGAACCGCGGATCAGCGCAATGATGGCGTCGATGTGATCCAGGGCAATCCGCAGCCCCTCCAGAATATGGGCGCGCGCCTCCGCTTTCCGCAAATCAAACTCGGTACGGCGCCGGATCACCTGGCGCTGGTGGTCCAGGTAATGGACCAGCGTCTCCTTCAGGTTGAGCACCTTGGGCACGCCGTTGACCAACGCCAGGTTGATGATGCCGAAACTGGTCTGCATCGCCGTCAACTTGTACAGGTTGTTCAGCACGACGCGGGCGTTCACGTCACGCCGCAGTTCGATGACGATGCGCATGCCCGCCCGATCACTTTCATCGCGCAGGTCCGTGATGCCGTCAATTTTTCGATTGCGGGCGAGTTCGGCAATTTTTTCCACCAGGTTGGCCTTGTTCACCTGGTAGGGCAGCTCTTCCACGATGATCCGGTGTTTCCCGCCGCTGCCTTCCTCGATAAAGGCTTTGGCCCGTACCGTGATGGTTCCACGTCCTGTCTCGTAGGCCTGCCGGATCCCGTCCCGGCCCATAATGATGGCGCCACCGGGAAAATCGGGACCTTTGATCACCTTCATCAAGTCAGCGACCGACGCCTCCGGCCGGTCAATCAGCATGATGAGCCCGTCAATCACTTCCCGCAAATTATGAGGCGGAATGTTGGTGGCCATGCCCACCGCAATGCCGGATACGCCGTTTACCAGCAGATTGGGAAAACGGGAGGGAAGAACGAGCGGCTCTTTCTCTGAGTTGTCGTAGTTTGGTCCGAAATCAATCGTCTCTTTCTGGATGTCACGCAGCAATTCGGTGGCAATTTTGGAGAGCCTGGCTTCGGTATAGCGCATCGCCGCCGCCGCGTCGCCGTCGATGGAACCGAAATTTCCGTGCCCGTCGATCAGGGGATAACGAGAGGAAAAATCCTGGGCCATCCGGACCATCGTTTCGTAGACTGCGGCGTCCCCGTGGGGGTGGTATTTCCCGATCACTTCACCGACGATCCGTGCCGACTTTTTATAGGGTTTATCCGGCGTCATCCCCAGCTCGCTCATCGCATAGAGGATCCGGCGCTGAACCGGCTTCAGTCCGTCACGCACATCTGGCAGGGCGCGACTGACAATGACGCTCATCGCGTAATCCATGAAGGATTCGCGCATCTCTTTGGCAATGTCCACTTCCAGTACGCGTGCACTCATCCTAATTTTTTACCCTCTTTTCTGTTTTCTTTCTGTCACTTTTTGGACATGCAGTGAGTGTCAGATGTCCAGATTGCGGACATATCTGGCATGTTCCTGGATGAACTCCCGTCGCGGCTCCACTCTCTCTCCCATCAGCGTCTCAAAAATGGCGTCGGCCTCCATCGCGTCCTCCAGCCGCACCTGCAGCAGGGTCCGGCTCTCCGGATCCATCGTCGTCTCCCACAGCTGTTCCGGGTTCATCTCGCCCAGACCCTTGTAGCGCTGGATTTCCGGCTCTCCCTTGCCCTCATATTGGCGGAGAATCTCTTCCAGCTGCTGGTCGTTGTAGGCATAGCGCACCACTTTTCCGTGGCTGATCTTGTACAGGGGCGGCTGCGCGATATACACGTAGCCGGCCTCGATCAGCGGACGCATGTAGCGGTAAAAGAAAGTCAAGAGCAGCGTTCGGATGTGCGCCCCGTCCACATCCGCATCCGTCATAATGATCAGCTTGTGATAGCGGGCCTTCGACAGGTCAAAATCTTCACCGATTCCGGTCCCCAGAGCCGTGATGATGGCGCGAATCTCGTTGTTGGAAAGGATTTTGTCGAGGCGGGCCTTTTCCACGTTGAGGATTTTTCCGCGCAACGGCAAAATCGCCTGAAAGACGCGATCCCGCCCCTGTTTGGCCGAACCGCCGGCCGAATCCCCCTCCACCAGATACAGCTCGCAGATGGAAGCATCTTTCGAGGCGCAGTCGGCCAGCTTCCCGGGAAGCGCGCTGACCTCGAGTGCGTTTTTCCGCCGGGTCAGCTCCCTCGCTTTTTTCGCCGCCTCGCGCGCCCGCGCCGCAAGCAGCGCCTTCTCCACGATCTTGCGCGCCGTTGCGGGGTTTTCGTCAAGGTATATCCCGAACTCTTCGGCAAACAGCGACTCCGTGATCCCACGCACTTCGCTGTTGCCAAGCTTGGTCTTGGTCTGGCCTTCAAACTGCGGATCCGGAAGCTTCACGCTGATGATGGCCGTCAAACCTTCCCGAACGTCATCGCCAATCAGGTTGGACTCATTTTCCTTGAGCAGATTGTTTTTTCGCGCATAGTCGTTAATCACCCGGGTCAGGGCGCTCTTGAAGCCGGATTCATGCGTGCCCCCTTCATGGGTGTGGATGTTGTTGGCGTAGGAATAAATGATGCTGTTAAAACTCTCGGTATACTGAAGTGCGATTTCCACCTCAATGCCTTCGCGGAGTCCACGAAGGTAGATCGGCTCCTCATGAATGAGCGTTTTGCCTTTGTTGAGAAAATCGACAAATGAGCGGATCCCGCCCTCATAGTGAAACGTCTGCTCACTGCCTTTCCGCTCATCGATCAACTGAATCGTGACATTGCTGTTGAGAAAACTCAGCTCGCGGAGACGATTCTGGAGCGTGGTGTGGTCAAATTCCGTCGTCTCCTGAAAAATTTCCGGATCCGGCTTGAATCGGATGGTGGTCCCGCTTTCCCCGGTTTCACCGATTTCCTTGAGCGGAAATTCGGGAACCCCCCGCTGAAACCGCTGGAAGTGCACCTTTCCATTCTGCTTGACGGTCACCTCCAGCCATTCTGAAAGGGCATTGACGACCGAAACGCCCACGCCATGCAATCCACCCGACACCTTGTAGCCGCCGCCGCCAAACTTTCCGCCTGCGTGCAAAATGGTCAGAACGGTCTCCACGGTGGACTTCCCCGTTTTGGGATGAATCCCTGTCGGAATCCCGGCGCCGTTATCCGCTACGGTGATGCTGCCGTCGGCATGGACCACCACCTGAATGTGATCGCAGCGTCCCTGCAGCGCCTCGTCAATGCTGTTATCCACCACTTCCCAGACCAGATGGTGCAGCCCGCGGCTGCTGGTGGAACCGATGTACATGCCGGGCCGCTTGCGAACCGCCTCCAGGCCTTCCAGCACCTGAATCTGCGTCTCGTCATACGCCTGCGTATCCACTGTGGTTTGACGACCTGCCAATCCATTCACCTGCTCTCTACATTTCAGGGTATTCCTTGCTCTTATTGTCACCTTGTTCTTCCCCGGTTGCAAGTTCCTGATGGCCAGCAGCAGGCATCACCGGGCGCCTGGTCCCTCTTCCTGAGGATTGAACCTTCTCCCGAACACGAGACGTTTTCGCAATGTTCCCGGCGAAATGGGAGAGGCATACACACGGTTGGTTGTAAGGACAATGGATTTGCACTGGTCACTGATCACCAGCCAGTCCTGCTGCAGGGAAAGCTGCTTTTGCTTCTTGAGGATGCTCGCGTCAAAGATGGCCACGATCTCCCGGGCCCGCAGCAGGATCTCACCGCCGATGTGAATGTACAAGGTTCACCACTCCGTCCACTGGTGTTACATGGTCTTTCTGACCTGCCCGCTCTCGACGTGATATACATCCGCCGTATCCAAAATTGCGCCCTCCATCCCTTCCAGATGGGTGGTGGTGATAAAGGTTTGCACCTCCGGCCGGATTCCGGAGATCAAGTATGACTGCCGCTGGACGTCCAGTTCAGACAAGACATCATCCAGCAAAAGCAGCGGGTATTCGCCCACTTCTTCGCGGATCAACTCAATCTCAGCCAGCTTGAGGGAAAGGGCTGCCGTCCGCTGCTGCCCTTGCGAACCGAACATCTGCACATCCTTTCCGTTCACCAAAATGCGGAGATCGTCCCGGTGCGGGCCGACCAGACTGGTTCCGCGCCGCATCTCCTGGGGACGCGCTTCCACCAGCGCCCGATAATAAGCGGCGACATTCTCCTCCAGATTATCCTGCTGCCGCAGGGGGATCGTCATCTGATACCGGAGCTCCAGATGTTCCCGTCCTTGGGTCACCTGCTCATGCAGAGCCGCAGCCCAATTTTGCAAGTTCTTTATAAATTGTAGACGTTTCTGTAAAATTTTAACACCGATTTGCGCCAATTGTTCATCCCACGTATCCAGCAACGCCAGTTGCCGGGCCGCCTCTCCCGTTTTCAGAAAGCGGTTCCGCTGCTGAATCAGGCGATGGTAACGGGTCAAGTCGTACAGGTAGCTGGGACTGACCTGTCCGATTTCCATGTCGAGAAAACGGCGGCGCCGGCCAGGACCTTCCTTGACGAGGTTGACATCTTCCGGCGCAAACATCACCACATTGAGGTGGCCGATAAAATCACTCAGCCGCTGTTGTTCAAGCCGGTTAATGCGGGCTGTCTTGCCTCTTCCGGACAGATGGAGAGACAATTCCACCTCCCGTCCTTGCCGCGTCAGCCTTCCCGCAATCCGGGCCTCTTCCTCTCCCCAGCCGATGAGTTGCCGATCCTGACTGGTACGGTGGGATTTCGCCATCGCAAGAAGAAAAATCGCCTCTAACAGATTGGTTTTTCCTTGGGCGTTTTGCCCAAAAAAAATATTCAGAGGCCGACAAAATGCCAGCTGGCATTCTTTGTAGTTTCTGAAGTTCTGCAGGCTAAGTTCGCTTAAAAACATCGCTTGCCATCCTACTTATTCCCGGGTGTTTTCCCGGGTAATCAGCCACTGGCGGGAACCTGCGGCCACCGTGTCACCCGGAAACAGTTTGCGACCGCGCCGCACCTCCCTTTCGCCGTTGACAAGCACCTCGTTGTCTGCCAGATACTGTTTGGCCGCGCCGCCCGTGTCGATCACCCCGGCGCGTTTGAGCAACTGTCCCAAAGTGATATAGGGGGTGTGTATCGAGAGCGTTTGGTGCTCGCTTTTTTGCGTCCGTTCCTTGTTCCATTCCACATGAAACGCCCTCTTTCCTTCAATCAATTGGTTCGCACCGGCAGAATCAATTGGATCAACGAGTCATCCGCTTCCGGACGCAGGATGAACGGGCTCATCGGTCCGGTGATCAACAGCTGCACGTCCTCACTGTCGATGGCCCGCAACGCTTCCAGCATGTACCTGGCGTTAAACGCAATATGCGCGCTTTCACCGCTGAAACCAAGGATCGGAACCTCTTCCGTAACCTGCCCGACAGCCGGCGAATCGGCAGTGATGACCAGTGGATGCCCTTCCTGTATTGAACATTTTACCACATTGTTTTTGATTTCTCTTGCAAAGAGGTAGGCTCTGTTGATCGCGTCATGCAGGATGCGGTTGGAAATCAGCACTTCCGTTTTGGCGGATTGGGGAATGATCCGGCTCGTATCGGGGTAAAACCCCTCCAGCCGCCTTGAGGTGAAGAGCCAGTTCTCCGCTTTGGCCAGGATCTGGTTTTGCGTGAACGCAATCTCGACCGACTCTTCGCCTTCAATCAGCTTGAGCAGTTCGTTCAGGCTTTTCCCCGGGATGATCACTTGCTCAAAAGGCGGAACGTTTACTTCGATGGGGGTCTCCCTTTTGGCCAGACGGTGGCTGTTGGTGGCCGTCAGGCGCAACCGTCCCTCATGCATTTCCCAGCAGACGCCCGTCAAAATGGGCCGGGTTTCAGATTCCGCGACAGCGAACACGGTTTGCTGGATAAGCGTTTTCAACAGGTTGCCGGGCAGCACGATCGAGGGATCGTTCTCCCAGTCAAAGCCGGGCAGGGCGGGATATTCTTCCGGATCCAGGCCGTTGAGGAGAACCTCCGTCTTTCCGGAGGTGATCTTGGCCGTGTAGTTGGCCGAGACCTCAATCGTCAGCTTTTCGCCGTCCAGACGCCGGATGATTTCCGCCGTGTAGCGTGCCGGCAAAACCACTTTGCCCGGCCGGTGTACGAGGAGCGGTTCTTCCTCTTCAGCTTCAGCCGGAGAACGAAGCGGAATTTTGGTTTGTATCGAAATGTCGGAATTGCTGCCTGCCAGCGTTAAGCCGTTTTCATCTGCAATGAACAAAATGCCTGTCAAGATGGGAATCGGTGTGCGGCTGTTGACAGCGTGATGCACTTGCTGGACAGCCGTGTTGAAACGCATACGGTCGATGGTTATCAGCATCTTTTCTCTTCTCCTCTGGATCTTTCCGGGTTTGTGTGATCTTCGGGCCTCCTGAATTTTTTAGCCGCGCGAGAAGTCAGGCGGCATGTTTTTGCTTGCGGCTTCATACATATGGTTAGGATCTAAAGACTTTTCTTTTGGCAGTACTATTATGGATTGTGGATAAAGGGGATAAAATGAGTGAAGTGACGGCGCAAACGGTTATCCACTGTGCATAACTTCAGGGAAAACAGAGCATGTTGTTCACAAATCGTTGTTCACAGGGCGGATGACGGATTCCTCATATGTTGAAGGCGGTCTTGAATCCGCTTGATGCTTTCCTGCAACTGGACGTCTTGCTGCAGCAGTTGTTCCACCTTGGTGTGCGCGTGCAGCACCGTGGTGTGGTCCCGTCCCCCGAACTCCTGACCGATTCTCGGCAGTGAATAATCGGTCAGTTCCCTGGCCAGATACATGGCCACCTGCCGCGCGAACGCGACCTCCTTGGTCCGGCGTTTAGCCTTCATTTCATCCGCTTTGATGCCATAGTGCTCGGCGACCACGATTTGGATGTCCTCGATGGTCAAGGGCCGGGACTGTTCAGGGGAGAGAATGTCTTTCAATGCCTCTTGTGCCAAGTGAATGTCCACGTCCCGGTTGATGACGGAAGAGTAAGCCACCACCCGGATCAAGGCTCCCTCCAGCTCGCGGATGTTGGTGCTGATTTTGTTCGCGATGTAATGAATGACATCTGGCGGGATCTCCAGTTGTTCTGCTTTTGCTTTTTTATGAAGAATCGCAATTCTTGTCTCCAGATCGGGAGGTTGGATGTCGGTGATCAACCCCCATTCGAAACGGGAACGCAGCCGGTCTTCCAAAGTTGGAATCTCTTTGGGGGGACGATCGCTGGAGATCACGATTTGCTTGTCGGCCTCATGCAGCGCGTTGAAGGTGTGGAAAAACTCTTCCTGCGTCTGCTCCTTGCCGGCCAAAAACTGGATGTCATCAATCAGCAGCACGTCGATGTTCCGGTATTTGGTGCGAAACATCACGGCCTGATTGTCGCGAATGGCGTGGATAAATTCATTGGTAAACCGTTCCGAAGTCATGTACATCACTTTTGCGTGGGGGTTCCGCTCCAAAACGTGATGGCCGATGGCGTTCATCAGGTGCGTTTTTCCCAGCCCGACGCCTCCGTAGATGAAAAGCGGGTTATACGCTTGTGCCGGCGATTCGGCGACGGCCAGCGAAGCGGCATGGGCAAAGCGGTTTCCTTCGCCGATGACAAAGGTGTCAAAGGTGTATTTGGGATTGAGATTGCTATGAAAGCGCGACGGATGCGTTTTTTCCGGCTTGAGCTGGATGTGAATCTGTTTGACGGCGTCGTGGGTTGCATCCTTGCTCTGGGGTTCAGGCAGGACAAATTGGCAGTTCAACAGATTCCCCGTCACTTCGTAAAAGATTTCCTGCAGCAAATCGCTGTAGTGCTTTTGCAGCCAGTTTTGGATAAATGGGTTGGGCACCTGGATGACGGCCGTATCCTGGTCGATCCGTTCCAGCTTGGTGTCTTTCAGCCAGGTCTCGTAACTGGGCTTGCTCACTCGCTTTTGGATCTGCTCGATCACTTCTTCCCAGATCTGGGTACTTTCCTGCACAGTTGGCACGGGTAAATCCTCCTTGCTGGGGGATTGCGCAATGTGGCAAAAATCCACAACTTTCGCAGCCTGTAGACAAAAATATCCACAACCTATGGAAACTGTCCACAAAGTTATCAACAGGTTGTGGGTAACTTATTTGCATGATGAACTTGTCCACAGAGTCAGTAGTCCTAATCATAGCATAAAAAAAAGGCCTGTCGCAATTCTTTTTCCGGCCTCTCCAGGATGGTTGTCCCGGATTTCAAAAGGTTGTGGATAGATGCTGTCCACAACACTAGATATTGTGATTAGCCTGTGAATTTTTATTGGTTGCGCGGTCGGTTTGTCCACATGTGGACAATGGGGGATCGCGGATGATTTGTGGATTGTGGAAAGGGAGTTTTGTCTTTTCTTGTCAAGGGTTGTCCGTTTTCTTGACATGTTCCCGGACACTGGATAGAATAACAAAGATGTTACTGCTATCTGGGACGACCCGGGTGTCATTATATTTAAGTGAAACAAGGCGACAAACGAATCAAGGCGACAAACAAGGCGACGCAGATGGGGAGCCGTCTGTGGGGTGCCGAAGGGAGGAGGTGTCTTCATGAAGCCAACCTATCAACCCAAGCGGCGGAAGCGGAAAAAAGTGCACGGTTTCCGGAAGCGGATGAGCACGAAAAACGGCCGTAAAGTGTTGCAGGCCCGGCGTCGAAAAGGGAGAAAGGTGCTTACTGCGTAATAAGAAGAGAGGCCTAATCCAGGCCTTTTTTCTATATCTATGGAGATTGATAGAACTAGGAGGATACTGTCGTCAGCATGTTGCCGCGCCAGTTGCGATTGTCGAAGCGGGAGGATTTTAAAAGGGTTTTCCAGTGCGGGAAATCGGTAGCAAATCGTGAGTTTGTCTGCTATACTTTTCATAACCCAGAGGTAGAGCGATTCCGGATGGGGGTTTCCGTCAGTAAAAAGATCGGCAATGCTGTCATTCGCAACCGGGTAAAAAGGCTCATTCGGGAAGTGGTCCGCCTGCAGGCGGAGGAAATTCGGGATCATCTGGATCTGGTGATCATTGCCCGGAACCGGGCCCGGGATCTGGACTTTGAAGGTGTGAAGAAGAGTTTGAACCATCTGTTCTGGAAGGGAAAGATTTTCCGGCAGCGGGGAAGCCAATCCTGACAGACGGCAAGGAACGCTTTGTTGCTTGCCGGCCACCAATCCATTTTTGAGGCGAACCGATGCGACATCTCCTGATTGGTTTGATTCGATTCTACCAGCGATTTCTCTCACCTCTGAAACCACCTGCATGCCGTTTTTATCCGAGTTGCTCACATTATGCCATCGAGGCCATCAAGAAGCACGGGGTGATCCGAGGGGGCTGTTTGGCCATGCGCCGAATTGTCAAATGCCACCCTTTTCATCCTGGAGGATACGATCCAGTGCCCTGATGAGATGAACGGAAACGTTTGTTACTTCACATGATTTGGGAGGTTTTTTCTTGGTCAGGCGAATAGGTGTACTTTTCGGTTTGCTGCTGATTGTCTTCATGATGACAGGCTGCTCACCAGAGAGCTACATGAAACCCATTGATCCCAATGGCGGCATCTGGGATCGTTATTTTGTGTATCCGTTATCATGGTCGCTGGACACCGTCGCGGGATGGATGGCCGGATCGTACGGCCTGTCCATTTTGGTGGTGACGTTGTTCATTCGTCTTCTCATCCTGCCGCTGATGTATAAACAGATGAAGAGCAGCAAGCAATTGCAGGCGATTCAGCCTGAGCTGGTGAAGCTGCAGAAAAAATACAAGAACAACCAGGAAAAGCTGCAGATGGAGACGATGAAGCTGTTTCAGAAACACAATGTGAATCCGTTGATGGGTTGTTTGCCCATTTTGATCCAGATGCCGATCCTGATCGCTTTTTACCACGCGATCATGCGAAACGCGGAAATCCGCGAACACAGTTTTCTCTGGATGAACCTGGGGGCTCCGGATCCGATTTACCTCCTCCCTGCTTTGGCTGCCCTGACCACTTACTTTCAGACCGTGGTCACGCGGAAGATGATGCCCACACCGTCCACGATGACCGCGCAGATGCAGCAACAGCAACAGATGTTGCGGATGATGAGCGTGTTCATGCCGGCCATGATCCTGTTCATCGCCATTACGCTTCCGGCTGCCCTCTCATTGTATTGGGTTTACAGCAACTTGTTCTCTATCTTGCAGACCTATTTTCTCTACAAGGTGTTGTACGCTGAAAAAGTTCAGGAGGGTACAGCGCAGTGAGAAAAGTGCTGGCCGAGGGAAGGACGGTTGAAGAGGCGATCGAAGCCGGGCTGAAGGAGCTTGGCGTGCCGAGGGAACAGGTGCGGATCCGGATCCTGGAAAAGCCGGCCCGACGTATTCTCGGATGGTTTGGCAGGCGGCAGGCCAGAGTGGAGCTGGAATGGCTGGCCGACCCTGTCGATGAAGCGAGGCGGTTCCTTTTGGATGTCATCCGTTGCATCGGTGTGCCGGCCGAGCTGGAAGTGTATGCGGATGAAGACCGGCTGCGCATGCAATTGGTAGGCGAACAGGTCGGGGTGTATATCGGCCGCCGGGGTGAGACGTTGGATGCGCTGCAGCATTTGGTTTCCCTGGTGGCAAACCGGTACGCGGAACAGTATCTGAATGTGGAGCTGGACGCGGGCGATTACCGGCGGCGCCGGGAAGAGGCATTGAAAAATTTGGCCAGGCGGCTTGCCGAAAAGGCTGTGCGAACGGCCCGGCCGGTCTCTTTGGAACCGATGAACGCCCGGGAACGAAGGGTGATCCACATGTCGCTGCGTGAACACCGGGACGTGTACACAGAAAGCCGGGGAGAAGGAAGCCGCAGGCATGTCGTCATCTATCCCAGGCAATCGTTTTCCGACCCTCGGTCAGCGCAATCCTCCGTGTCGCAAAATCGCTCCCTGCGACAGCCATCCTTGCAACGACCATCCCACCGCACCACATCCCAAAAACGAGGCGACGCTCAACGACGACCGCATGCAACCTCCTCCTCTTTGCCGACTGCCGATCCCCATGAGCGACAGGATGGATAGCGGATTACTTTTCCACTTTTATTCATACTTGAATTGTGTTACCCTGAAAATTCAGGGATAAAAGCGTTTTGCAGCAATAGAGGACAAAGTGCAGGTGTTGCCAGTGGAACAGGATACCATTGCGGCGATATCCACCGCGCTGGGTGAGGCAGCCATCGCGATCGTCCGCGTCAGCGGGCCGGAGGCGATACCGATTGTCGATCGCCTTTTTCGCGGCAAAGTCCCGCTTGCGCAAGTCAAGAGCCATACGATCCATTACGGCCATCTGATCCGCCCGGATACGGGGGAGAAGGTGGAAGAGGTTTTGGTATCGGTGATGCGCGCGCCGCATACCTTTACCCGTGAAGATGTGGTGGAAGTGAATTGCCACGGGGGCATTGTCGGCGTTCAGCAGGTGCTGCAGCTCATTCTCGATGCGGGGGCACGTCTTGCGGAACCGGGTGAATTTACAAAGCGGGCCTTTTTAAACGGTCGGATCGATCTGGCGCAGGCGGAAGCGGTCATCGACTTGATCCGCGCCAAATCGGAGCGGGCGATGAAACTTGCCATCCGCCAGGTGGAAGGCAGGCTGTCGGAGAAGATCCGCGCCATCCGGCAGCAATTGCTGGAGCTGCTGGCGCATCTTGAGGTCACCATCGATTATCCGGAATATGATGCGGAAGACCTGACCCGTCTACACTTGCAGAACGAGACAGCCAGGCTCAGGGAAGAGATTCGCAAGCTTCTGGCCTCAGCCCGGCAGGGGCGTGTCTTGCGCGAAGGGGTATCCACCGCGATCATCGGCCGGCCCAATGTGGGAAAATCTTCGCTGCTCAATGCTCTGGCCCGTGAAAACCGGGCGATCGTGACGGACATTCCCGGGACGACACGCGACATTATTGAAGAGATGGTGACCGTTCGCGGGATTCCCCTGCGCCTGGTGGACACGGCGGGGATCCGGGAAACGGCGGATCTGGTGGAGCAAATCGGCGTCCAGCGTTCCCGCAAGGCGCTGGAAGAGGCCGATCTGATCCTGCTGGTCGTAAACAGCGGCGAGCCGATGACGGAAGAGGATCGGAAGCTTTTGGCCATGGTGAGGGATCGCAATGCGATACTGGTCGCCAACAAAGCCGATCTCCCGCAGCGCCTGGATTTGCAGGAGCTGGAGTCGGCTTTTCCTGGGAGGGTGGTGCAAACCTCCGCAGTGGGCGAGCCGGGGCTAGCGCAACTGGAGGATAAAATCGCCGAACTGTTCCTTTCAGGAGAAGTGGAGACGGAAGACTTCACCTACCTCAGCAATGCACGGCATATTCGGTTGCTCACACAGGCAGAAGATGCGCTTGCCGAAGCGCTGCGTCATCTTGAGGAACAGATCCCGGTGGACATGATCGGAATTGATCTGCGGCGTGCCTGGTCTCTTTTGGGTGAAATCATCGGGGAAGAAGTGGGAGAGGCGCTGCTGGATCAGATCTTTTCGCAGTTTTGCCTCGGAAAGTAACATTCGTCTTGTAAGGAAGCAACATTCGTTTTGAAGGAGGGAAGGACGATGCCATACGAAGCAGGAAGTTACGACGTAATCGTGGTGGGCGCGGGTCATGCAGGTTGCGAAGCGGCGCTGGCGGCAGCCAGGATGGGTTGTGAAACGCTGCTTTTGACCATCAACCTGGACATGGTGGCGTTCATGCCTTGCAACCCGTCCATTGGCGGACCGGCCAAAGGCCATGTCGTGAGAGAAATCGATGCCCTTGGCGGCGAAATGGGACGGAATATCGACAAGACCTATGTGCAAATGCGGATGCTGAATACCGGAAAAGGCCCTGCGGTGCGGGCGCTGAGGGCCCAGGCAGACAAGTTTCTCTATCAGCATGAGATGAAAAAAACCCTCGAACGCCAGCCCCGTCTGACGCTCATGCAGGGGATGGTGGAAAGGCTTTTGGTAGAGGATGGACGGTGTTACGGAGTTGTAACCAGGACCGGGGCCATCTTCCGCAGCAAGACGGTGGTCCTCACCACAGGCACTTACCTGCGCGGCAAGATCATCATCGGGGAATTGAAGTACGAGAGCGGGCCGAACAACCAGCAGCCGTCTGTTGGATTGGCTGAACATCTGCAAGAACTGGGATTTGAACTGACCCGCTTCAAGACCGGCACGCCACCGCGGGTGAACCGCGACAGCCTGGATTTTTCAAAGATGGAAGAACAACCTGGAGACGATGTCCCGCGGGCCTTTTCTTACGAGACGACCGACTTCAGCCGGATGCAGGATCAGCTTTCATGCTGGCTGACCTATACTTCCCCGCAAACGCACCAGCTGATCCGGGACAACCTGCATCGGGCGCCGATGTACAATGGCGGGATCGAGGGAACAGGCCCGCGTTACTGCCCGTCGATTGAAGACAAGATCGTCCGTTTTGCGGACAAAGACCGTCATCAGGTGTTTATCGAACCGGAAGGCCGGAACACAAATGAAATGTATGTGCAAGGCATGTCCACCTCGCTGCCGGAAGAGGTTCAGGTCGAGATGCTGCGCACCATCAAGGGCATGGAAAACGTCCAGATGATGCGTCCCGGTTATGCCATTGAATACGATGTCATCGTTCCCACACAGCTTTGGCCTTCCCTGGAGACGAAAGTGGTGGAAAACCTCTTTACGGCTGGCCAAATCAACGGCACCTCCGGTTATGAGGAAGCTGCCGGGCAAGGCATCATGGCGGGGATCAATGCGGCCCGCAAGGTGCAAGGGAAGGAGCCGGTCATCCTGGATCGCTCGCAGGCGTATATCGGCGTGCTCATCGACGATCTGGTGACCAAAGGAACGCAGGAACCGTACCGGCTGCTCACCTCTCGTGCCGAATACCGCCTCTTGCTGCGCCACGACAACGCCGATCTGCGGCTGACGGAGATCGGATATGAAATCGGCCTGATTTCGGAGGAACGGTACCAGCGCTTCCTGCGCAAAAAAGCGCAGATTGAGCGGGAGCTGGAGCGCCTGCGGACGACCAAAATCAAGCCGACGCCTGAAGTGAACGATTATCTGGCATCGCTTGGCACGACGCCGCTTGACAATGCCGTGGAACTGGCAACCCTGCTTCGCCGGCCGGAGGTCACCTATGCGGATGTGGCCCATCTTTCGCCGCCGCCGGAAGCGTTGATCCCAGAAGCGGCGGAACAAGTGGAGATCCAGATAAAATATCAGGGGTATATCGACAAGTTGCTTGCCGAAGTGGAAAAAATGAAGCGGATGGAAAACAAGCGTCTTTCCGACAAGCTGGATTACTACGCCATTCACGGCCTTTCCCATGAAGCGCGGGAGAAACTGAGCAAGGTGCGTCCTCTCTCCATTGGACAGGCATCCCGGATTTCAGGCGTGAATCCGGCGGACATCTCCATTCTGATGATCTATCTGGAACAAATGGAGCGGAGGACGTCAGCGTGAGTCACGACAGCCAGTCGTTGAACCGGTGGCTTGCAGCCGCTTGTGCGCCTCATCTTGCACTGGACGAAAGCCGGTTGGGCCTGTTTTCCGATTACCTGGAGCTGTTGCTTTCATGGAATGAACGGTTCAACCTCACCGCCATCACCGAGCCGCGCGAGGTGTATGTGAAGCATTTTTACGATTCGCTAACACCCGCATTTGTCCACGATTTCACCCGGACAAGGCGGCTGATGGATGTCGGGACGGGGGCGGGCTTTCCGGGAATTCCGCTGAAGATTGCCTTTCCCCACATCCGGTTGACGCTGCTGGATTCGCTGAAAAAACGGATCTCGTTTTTGGCGGAAGTGGTGGCCAGACTCAAGCTTTCTGATGTGGAACTCATCCACGGCCGTGCGGAGGAAGTGGGACGTCACCCGCAGCACCGGGAACGATATGATGTGGCCATCTCCCGGGCTGTGGCCCGCCTGAATGTATTGTCCGAGTATTGTCTCCCGTTTGTCCGCACGGGCGGGGTTTTTATCGCCATGAAGGGAGCGCAAGCGGAACAGGAAAAGCAGGAGGCGCGTGCGGCCATTCGCCGGCTGGGCGGGGGGCGGATCGCGGAACACCGCTTTGATTTGCCTGATGAGGCAGGCGAAAGGACGCTTTATGTAATCGGCAAACAGGCGGCGACGCCAAAAGCTTTTCCGCGCAAGCCTGGCATGCCCGCCAAACAACCGCTTTGACCTGACGCTTGTCAGGTCTTTTTTGTTCCACGTGAAACAATGCCGACCCTGTTGGTTTCCATTCTTAATAAATTAGGAAAAGCATCAAACGCCGCGACGGCATTTTCATTTGATGTCTACCCGTAACGATGATTGCGGTGTTGAACGTGAAACCCTGCCGAGAAACTTTTCCGATTTTCATTTCTGCCGGTCGTTTTCATTTCCGCAGGCAGGGGAAACCATTTTATGGTGGTCAACGAACAACGATGTTCCGTTTTAATATAAAGAGGAAATGGATCGGGCATGGGAGAGGAAAAATAGCCGAAGCCGCTGTGGTAAAATGTAGAGACAAAACAAACCGCCACACGAACGTGTATCGTGATGGTGGCGGCGTACCCATTCCGCCATTTCCTCCACCGAACCGCAGAGACAATGGAACATCAGCATTCGGGCGAAATCGGTTTTGGCGAGAAGGATTTTTTGCGTGGCATGTCGAAAAGATGATCAAGCACCCCATGTCTTTTTCTTATTTTTGGCAAGGCAAACTGTACTGGTTCGTTAAAGATAGATTGGTTTAACGATAGAAAGAAGTGATGGCTTGTGAAGGGGCATCTGAGCAAGTGGTTTGGTTTTTCGGAAAAGGATTCTTCCCACGGCAGGCGGGAGGAGTGGGCGGATGAGGTTGAAGCGGTGGAAGAGGTGAAGGAGATCCCTGTTGAGCTCATCTCTCCCAACCCCTATCAGCCCCGGACCATCTTTGACGATGAACGCATCGAGGAATTGAGCCAGACCATTCGCACGCATGGCGTCATCCAGCCCATCGTGGTCAGGGAATTGGAGAATGGAAAATACGAGCTGATCGCCGGCGAACGGCGGCTGCGCGCGGTGAAAAAGCTGAATCTGCCGACCATTCCTGCGATCGTCCGCTCGTTGAATGATGCGCAGGCTGCTTCCATCGCCCTGATCGAAAACCTGCAGCGGGAAGGCCTGACGGCCATTGAAGAGGCCTATGCCTATCAACAATTGTTGCAATTGCATGGACTGACGCAGGAAAGCCTGGCGCAGCGGCTGGGAAAAGGTCAATCCACCATTGCCAACAAATTGCGCCTGCTCAATCTTCCGGAGTCGGTTCAGCACGCGCTGATGAAAAGGCAGATCACCGAACGGCATGCCCGTGCCCTGCTTTCCCTCCCCGATGCCGAGTTGCAGGAAAAAGTGTTGTCCGAGATTCTTCAGCATGAATGGAATGTCAAACAGACGGAGCAGCGTGTCAAACAATATCTTGATGCCCAAAAACAGCAGCCAGCCAAAAAATCCAAACGGATCGCGTTCTCAAAAGATGTACGCCTCGCGCTGAACACGATTCGCCAGTCGGTGAAGATGATCACTGGCAGCGGGATGAACATTGATGCGCGGGAAGAGGAACATGAAGAGTACGTGCAGTTTATCATCCGAATTCCAAAAAAATGATCCTCATGAAAAATGTTCATCATGTATAATAGGGTTGTCTGAAACTTCCATTGTCCCCCGTTCGAACGGGGTGTTTTTTTCTGCAGATCCCAATCCGAGGTGAGTATACATGGCCAAGATCATCGCGGTCGCCAATCAAAAAGGCGGCGTCGGCAAGACGACCACCGCCATCAACCTGGGAGCCAGTCTGGCCTCTTTTGGCAGCAAGGTGCTTCTGGTGGACGCCGATCCGCAGGGTAACACGACCAGCGGGATTGGCATCAATAAAGGAGAAGTGGAGTACTGTGTCTATGATGTCATGATTAATGATATATACCCGGAAAAAGCCATTTTGCCGACGAAAGAAGAAAATCTCTGGATCATTCCGGCCACCATTCAACTGGCCGGGGCGGAAATTGAACTGGTTCCCATCATGTCTCGTGAAGTGCGGCTGAAAAAAGCGCTCTCTTTGGTGGAACAGAATTATGACTACATCCTGATCGATTGCCCTCCATCCCTCGGCATTCTCACCGTCAACGCGCTGACCGCCGCCAATTCCGTTCTGATTCCCATCCAGTGTGAGTATTATGCGCTGGAAGGCGTCAGCCAGCTGCTCAACACCATCCGTCTCGTGCAAAAGCACCTCAACACCGAACTGGAAATCGAAGGCGTGCTGATGACGATGTTTGATGCCCGAACCAATCTGGGCATCCAGGTGGTACAGGAAGTGAAAAAATATTTTCGCGAGAAAGTGTATCAGACAATCATCCCCCGCAACGTCCGTCTCAGCGAAGCGCCAAGCCATGGCCTTTCCATCCTGACCTACGATCATCGTTCCAAGGGAGCCGAAATGTACCGCGAGTTGGCCAAAGAGGTGATGGGATGTGAGTAAAGGTCTGGGCAGGGGACTGGACGCCCTGCTGCCGCAAATGGACGGCGACGAAAACAGCATCCAGCAGGTATCGGTTCGACAATTGCGCCCCAATCCGTACCAGCCGCGGAAAACGTTTTCCACAGAAGGATTGGAGGAGTTGACCGAGTCGATTCGCCAGCACGGGATGATTCAGCCCATTCTCGTTCGCAAGTCGCTTCACGGTTACGAAATTGTGGCCGGGGAGCGCCGCTGGCGTGCCGCCAAGATGGCCCGCCTGAAAACGGTGCCGGTCGTCGTCAAGGAATTCAGCGATGAGCAGGTCATGGAAATCGCTCTCATCGAAAATCTTCAACGGGAAGACCTCAATGCGATGGAAATTGCCCAAGCGTATGACAAGCTGATGCAGACGTTTGGCCTGACGCAGGAAGAGCTGGCGGCCAAAGTGGGAAAAAGCCGTCCACATGTGGCCAACTTCCTTCGCCTTCTCCAGTTGCCTCCGCGGGTGCAGGAAATGCTTTCCTCCGGCGAAGTCTCGATGGGACACGCCCGCGCCCTTCTCGGGCTGGCTGATGAGCAGGCCCAGATTCGTTTGGCGGAAACAGTCGTCCGCGAGAAGATGAGCGTTCGTCAACTGGAGGAGGAGATCCAAAAACAACGGCAAAATGTTTCACGTGAAACATTGCGGAAAAAGCAACCTGCGCGCAATACTTACGTCATAAATATAGAGGAGGTGCTGCGGCAAAACCTGGGCACCTCCGTCAGGATTAAAACCGGGAAGAAGAGAGGCCGCATCGAGATCGACTTTTATTCTGAAGAAGACCTGAACCGGATTATCGAACGGATTCTGCAAGGGAAGGAAGAGGGTTTGTGATTTACCTGGATCAGGCGGCCACCAGCTTTCCCAAACCGCCGGAAGTGCGGGAAGCTGTCATGAGGTGTCTCGCAGAATACGCGGTCAATCCTGGCAGAGGCGACCATCAGCTGGTCAGACGCGCGCAGGAGCATGTTTCCCTCGCGCGCCGGCGGGCGGCTGAACTTTTCCACATCCGGCATCCTGAACGGATCCTTTTTTTTCTCAATGCGACGCAAGCGATCAACCAGGCGATCAAAGGCCTCGTCCGCCCGGGAGACCATGTGATCGCGAGCGGCATGGAACATAATGCCGTGCGGCGGCCTCTCTTGCATCTGCAAAGGAATGGGGTGGAGGTCACTTTCCTGAAAGGGGACCGATGGGGGGTGCCGACAGCGGAAGAGGTGGACTCCGCCTTGCGCGAAAATACCCGGCTGGTCATTCTCAACCATGCGTCCAACGTCACCGGCGCCATTGCCGACATCGGTGCCGTTGGCCAACGCTTGCGGCAGAAGGGTGTGGCGTTCATGGTGGATGCGGCCCAGAGCGCCGGCGTTCTGCCGATCAACGTAGAGGAGATGGGCATTCACCTCTTGGCTTTTGCCGGGCATAAAGGGCTGTACGGGCCGCAAGGAGTCGGAGGGCTGTACATCAGCGAGGAACTGGATTTGGTGCCGCTGATTCACGGTGGTACGGGGATTCATTCGTCGGATGCCGATCAGCCCGTTTCCCTGCCGGAACGGTACGAAAGCGGTACGTTGAACACGCCAGGCCTGGCCGGCCTGGCAGCCGGACTGGAGATCGTGTTGGCCCGGGGCGTCGATGCCATTTTCCGCCACGAATGGGAATTGATCCAGCATCTGCAGTCGGAACTGGAGCAAATCCCGGGGGTTACCGTCTATGGTCCGCCGCTGGGCCAGCCAAAAGTGGGGGTTCTTTCGTTTCAGGTGGAAGGCTACCATTCGGAGGAGGTGGCCATTCTTCTGGATGAACACTTTCGCATTGCCGTGCGCGGCGGCTTGCACTGCGCGCCGTTGGTCCACGAGCGGTTGGGCACGCTTGGCAGCGGCACGGTGCGTGCCAGTGTCGGCCTGTTTAATACGCATGACGAGATCGGAAAACTGGTCGCCGCCGTGCGGGAACTGATTTGATCTTCACCTTAAATCATTTGTCACACGGTAGATAAGGGAGACGAACATGCGAGCGATGAATACACCGACGGATTTTCAAATGGATTGGCAGTCCGCCTTGTCCGCCATCTCTGACACCAACAACGCGCTGTTTTGGATTGCCCTGATCTTGCTTGGAATCTTTCTCGTGCAGCTCATCCTGTTCATCATCTGGGGGGTTCAAGCCAGACAAATTCGTCAGATCCGGCGGCGATACCGGAAGCTATTGTCGCACCTTGGGAGTGAGCAGGGAGGGGATCTGCTCCATCAGTTGCTGACAGAACAGGAATCCCTGCAAGCGCAGGTGGCCGGCTTGAAACAGGAGCTGGCACAATGCACGCAGGAGATGGCCCGCTTGAAGCAGGAGCAGGCACAACACGTTTCCCGCGTGGGGATGATTCGTTACAACGCGTTCCGGGAGACGGGCAATGATCTGAGCTTCTCCGTTGCCTGGGTCAACGAGCGGCTGGATGGCGTCGTGATCACCAGCATCTATTCCCGAGGCGAGTGCAGCGTGTACGCCAAGCCGCTCAGCGGGGGACAGTCCGTCTATCCGCTCAGTCCTGAAGAACAGGAAGCGATTCAACATGCGGCGGCGAGCAAAGTGCTGGACCAAAACAAGAGAACAGACGGAAACAAGAGCACGCCCGAGGTGCCGTTGTCACGCGCCTGACGGCCGCCCGAACGGCGTTGATCCTGCCTTGCAGGCTGGTTCCAAGATTCAGCCTGTGCTGAACTCACCGCGCTGGTCACCTTTTGGTGACATTTTTTTGTCCAAACTCTGAATCGTAACCAGCGGTCCGTCTTTGTAAGCCATCCTGTGCAAGCGGGTAAAGGCCAGGTGGATGCTGCCGGCCATTACCTGCGCCATTTTGATGACGTGGGCCAGGCGCGTATTTTGCAGGACGAAATACTCCATAAACCCGCCCGCGTTGACGACGCAGGTGAAGGAAAGATCGCCCACTTCGGGCAGGCGTTTGTTGACACCCGCGCCTGGACGCAAGCTTCCTTCCTGGAGACTAATCATCCCGATGTGCTTGTACTGCCCCAGACAGGCGTCCACAGAGAGAATAAAGGCGTTCGGGTGCCTGCGGTGGATCTGCTCGATCTGTTCTTTCAGGTTCATGGCATGGACGGGCTCGTCCAATGTGCCATAAATGGTCAGCCCCTGCGGAGCCAGTTGCACAAGCTGCGAACCAACCAAGGGACCTAGGGCATCCCCGGTGGAGCGGTCGGTGCCGATCGCCAGGCACAAGAATTCCCGCTGATGGACGTGCGGGAGCAGGGAGCGGACCAGGGCCTGTGCCAGCACCTCCGTCGCATTGGCGTCATCATATGGGATTCGGCAAAGCGTCTGGTTGGATGCAAATGGTTTGGGAGGGTTTCTCATCGCGTCACACCGTTTCTGCAATAATCGTCCAAACATTATTAACTAGTATACGGAGAAAGAATTGGAAATATACATGAGAAGGGGGATTGTCAGTAAGAGGAAAATGACGCGTGGAAAGAGGCGGTAAGATGAGCGCAGCTGGCAGGACGGGCGTCTTGGGCAACAGTTTTCGCCTGGCGATGACCATTGTCGGAACCACCATTGGGGCAGGGTTTGCCTCGGGAAGGGAGATATGGGAGTTTTTTACGGTATACGGTGCGGGCAGCGGGCAAGGCATTCTCCTCTTTGCAGGGCTTTATGCCTTGTGTTGTTGGGTCATTTTGCGCATCAGCTGGCAGACGAAGCCGGCCAGCTACTCGGAACTTCTCTTCCGCCTGATGTCGCCGCAGATGGCCAGGGTGTATGATGGCTTGATCATGTTCTACCTGTTTTCATTGTCTGCCGTCATGTTTGCGGCAAGCGGCGCCGTCTTCGCGGACGTTCGGCTGCCCTTTCATCTCGGCGTGATGGCCATCGCCGTCTTGGTGTTCAGCGTGTTGATTTTCCAGATTCGGGGCTTGCTTTCCCTCAACAGCTGGCTGATTCCGTTGCTCGTCCTGATGCTGGCTGCCATCGCCTTTTTTTATCTTATGGGCGGCGAACCAGGCGATTCTCAAGGAAGAGAACAAACGGAACAGCTTGAACAGCGTTTTGAGGCGCGCTTCCAACCGTACTATGGGGTCTGGGCTTCATCCGTCGTATACACCTCATTCAACTTGGTGCCGATGATAGGTGTTCTCTGCATGGCGGCCAGGGAAAGCCGCCACCCCCGAGAACTGGCCATCGGATCGCTGCTCAGCGGCCTCTTCCTGGGAGGTCTCGCCTGGCTGCTCAATGGCGCCCTCCTGAACATGCCCGTGGATGTGGCGGCGGAGAGGGAGATTCTCCTCTTCGAACTGGCCGGCCATTTCCCGTTCCGGGTCGAAAAGCTGGTGTTCTTGTCGCTGTGGCTGGCGATTTACACCACGGCGCTGAGCAGCATCTTCAGTCTGGCCACGCGGCTTAAGGTGATCGTTATTTGGCCGCACTCCCTCATCCTCGCGATGCTGGTGATCGGGATCATCCCGTTCAGTTATTTCGGGTTTGCCACTTTAGTGAAAATCCTTTATCCTATATTCGGAATGGCCAGCTTGTTTTTTGTCGGCTGTCTTCTGCTGTCTTGGATTCGCGGCGACGACAGCCTGCCGAACCATCACGGTTTCTCGGGGAGATGAAGCCGACCGTGGAGAAAAGCTTTCAGCTTTACGACATCGTGGAAATGAAAAAGCCGCACCCGTGCGGAACCAATGCCTGGAGAGTGATTCGCATGGGCATGGACATCCGTATCAAATGCACCGGGTGCGGGCACAGCGTCCTGATGCCCCGCAGGGAGTTTGTCCGCAAGATGAAGAAGGTGCTGATTCCCTACCAGGACGACACGCGACA
>Ga0066871_100483_pt1 | contig 23503 bp, 20 predicted proteins | sample CeladaPassage60B_FD_62209 | JGI IMG/M metagenome (GOLD analysis project Ga0066871, IMG submission 62209) | Cellulose-adapted microbial communities from the Joint BioEnergy Institute, USA - Passage3 60B | ecosystem: Engineered > Bioreactor > Continuous culture > Unclassified | place: USA...
TGGAGGCTTAGCTCAGCTGGGAGAGCATCTGCCTTACAAGCAGAGGGTCGGCGGTTCGATCCCGTCAGCCTCCACCATTCCACCGCCTTTCGGCAAGGAAGGCGTCATCGCGGGGTGGAGCAGTCCGGTAGCTCGTCGGGCTCATAACCCGAAGGCCGCAGGTTCAAATCCTGCCCCCGCAATACTTATCTTGCAGATCCGCTGTATGTCGTGAAATCGTTTCGGATGACGCGCCGCCATCGCACGCGTCGGCGAACACGCTTTCTGTTATGGAGCTGTGGTGTAGAGGCCTAACATGCCTGCCTGTCACGCAGGAGATCGCGGGTTCGAATCCCGTCAGCTCCGCCATTCGTATGATCCGACGCCCGGTCTGCAGGGCTCGGTAGCTCAGTCGGTAGAGCAGAGGACTGAAAATCCTTGTGTCGGCGGTTCGATTCCGTCCCGAGCCACCATCATCTGCATGTCACATGCCGCTGTAGCTCAATTGGTAGAGCAACTGACTTGTAATCAGTGGGTTGGGGGTTCAAGTCCTCTCGGCGGCACCACGGATTGTGGATGATACGGCAGATATCGTGGAGGATTAGCGAAGTGGCCAAACGCAGCAGACTGTAAATCTGTTCCCTTACGGGTTCGGTGGTTCGAATCCATCATCCTCCACCATCGCAGGGGCATAGTTTAATGGTAGAACAGCGGTCTCCAAAACCGTTAGTGTGGGTTCAACTCCTGCTGCCCCTGCCATATTGCAACTTGGTCACCGTCGGCAAGGACACTCCGGCAAAGCAAATTTTGAACATGGCGGTCGTGGCGAAGTGGTTAACGCACCGGATTGTGGCTCCGGCATTCATGGGTTCGATTCCCATCGATCGCCCCATTAATCTCATTGGGGATTAGCCAAGCGGTAAGGCAACGGACTTTGACTCCGTCATTCCTAGGTTCGAATCCTAGATCCCCAGTCATCGACCTCATCCGACCGATGGATGAGGCGCATATGCGGACGTGGCTCAGTGGTAGAGCATCGCCTTGCCAAGGCGAGGGTCGCGGGTTCGAGTCCCGTCGTCCGCTCCAGTAGTTCATGGCGCCATAGCCAAGTGGTAAGGCAAGGCTCTGCAAAAGCCCTACCCCCAGTTCGAATCTGGGTGGCGCCTCCAATTCCCATTTTTGCCGGGGTGGCGGAATTGGCAGACGCACAGGACTTAAAATCCTGGGGTAGGTGACTACCGTACCGGTTCAAGTCCGGTCCTCGGCATTGCTTGGCGATCATTTGGCTGTCATTTTGCAAAGAGCGCCATGGTTTGATCACAACAACACGTGCCCTTAGCTCAGCCGGATAGAGCGTTTGACTACGAATCAAAAGGTCGGGAGTTCGAATCTCTCAGGGCACGCCATTTTTTTCTTTATCTCATTGGCAAATGAATACCATCACATGCCGGTGTGGCGGAATGGCAGACGCGACGGACTCAAAATCCGTTTCCCGCAAGGGAGTGGGGGTTCAAGTCCCTTCACCGGCACCACTACATAACCCCAAGCTCTTAAGATGCGAAATGCCGGATCTTAAGAGTTTTTTTGTTGTTGCATCTAAGCTGAAAATGGGCACGCCACTGATTTGTCTATAGTCTAGGTAAATCGTATTAACAGCGTTTGAGACGCGTCATGTATCATCGGCCCAAAAAAGATGAGTCCGTTCGTACAATGAACGGTTGGTTGTAGCGAGAGGTGGCAGAGAGCAAAAATTGCGGGAAAATAACGGCGTCCCGGTACAACCGGGACGCGTCGTCATACGATTTATGTTGGCATATCGGAATGGTCGGTTCCGGACACGATCGACGGTTCGACTTTGCGAAGATCGGCGATGACACATTGCCGAATGGGAATGCGTCGGCGCGATGTCGGGCTCCGACAATCGCTTGCGGTTACACGAGCGCGCCTTTGAACGAAAGATGGCGGCCTTTCTTGAACTCGGGCAGCAAATGGCCGTGCGCTTCGAGCAATTCGCTCGTCATCGCCCACATTTCGTCCAGGGACAGCACCGAAGACGTATGCGGATCCATCATGACCGCTTGATAGACGTAATCGACATTGCCCGTCAAAATCGCTTCGACCGTCAGCTGCTGCACATTGATGTTCGTCCGGTTGATGGCCGCCAGCTGCAGCGGCAAGTCTCCGACGTGGCAAGGCTGGACGCCCGCTTTGTTGACGAGACACGGCACTTCCACGCAGGCGTCTTGCGGCAAATTCGTAATCAAGTTCGTATTGAGCACATTGCCCCAAATGACCCGGTTCGTGCCCGTCTCGATCGAATGAATAATCGGGGCGCCGAACTCATGGCTTTTTTCCAGCTCGAACGGAATGCCTTTCTCGATTTTTTCCTTCGTTTCTTCGAACCGCCGCAAATTTCGTTCGCTGCGGCGAATGTATTCGTCAATCGGAATATCGAAGCGTTCGATCAGTTCGTCGCGTTTGATAAAATACGGCGTATATTCCGACATGTGCTCGCTCGACTCGGTGACGAAATAGTTCAGGCGGCGCATCATTTCAAACCGCACTTTGTCTTTCTTGAAAATTTCCTCGTTTTCCATCGCCTCGAACAAGCGGGGATACAGGTCGACTCCTTTATGCTTCAGCTCCAAAAACCAAGCCATGTGATTGATGCCGGCCACTTGATAATCCAATTCTTCGACCGGGATATTCAAATAACCGGCAAGATCGTCGGCCGTGTTTTGCACGCTGTGGCACAAACCGACCGCCTTGATGGAAGACGACTTGAATACGGCCAGCATCAGCATCGCCATCGGATTCGTATAATTGAGCAGCCAGGCGTCGGGGCAAACTTCTTCCATTTCCCGGCAAAACTCGATCATGACCGGTGCGGTACGCAGCGCGCGGAACACGCCGCCGACTCCGAGCGTATCGGCGATCGTTTGCTTTAACCCGTATTTTTTCGGAATTTCGAAGTCTTTCAGCGTCGCTTCATGCATGCCCACTTGAATCAGGTTCAATACGTAGTCGGCGCCCGTCAGCGCTTTTTTCCGGTCCAATGTCGCTTCCACGCTCGCGTCGTACTTTTGCTGCTCGATCAGATTGACGGCCATCCGCTCGGCGGTCCGCAGCCGCACGGGATCGATGTCGGTCAACGCGAACGTGCTGCCGGCCAGTTCCGGAAACGACAAAATATCCGAGATCAATCGTTTGGCGAATACGACGCTGCCCGCTCCGATGATTGCGATTTTAGCCATTCTCCACTACCTCCGATGTAATCTTTATTCCTGGTTTCATGTCGCAAAAATGTCTCATTCTTTCATACCTGAAGTGGTCATACCTTGCACGAAGTAACGTTGGAACAACAAGAAGACGATCAAAATCGGAATGATGGAAAGCAGCGTCAAACACATCAACGTCGTCCAATCGATGAAATGTTCTCCCTTGGCCATCGCCAATCCCAGCTGCACGGTGTACATGCTTTTTTCCGAAATGGCGATCAGCGGCCAGATCAAATCGTTCCATCTCCACATGAACGTGAAGATGACGAGAACGGCGATCAGCGGTTTAACGTTCGGAAGCACGATTTTGGTAAAAATCGAAAATTCTCCGGATCCGTCGATGCGCGCCGCCTCCAGCAGTTCGTTCGGGATGTTGGTCATGTACTGTCTCGCCAGAAACAACCCGAACGCTTCGGCCGCTCTCGGCACGATCAGCCCCACGTACGTGTTGAGCCAGCCCAGCTCCTTCAAAATATAGAAGTTGGGCACCATGACGATTTGCGTCGGAATCATGAGCGTGCTGAGCACCATGGCGAAGCACAGCTCGCGGCCTTTGAAGTCATACTTCGCAAAGGCGTAACCGGCGAGACAGTTGATGAATACGGTCAACACGACGGCAAAGACCGCCACAATCAACGTGTTCGCAACGTATCCCATGAACGGCGCCGCGTTTAAAGCGTCGGTAAAGTTGCTCCACATCCATTGTTTCGGAATGATGTGAATATCCCGCCCGACCGCTTCCGCCGGCGTCTTTAGCGCCGTGGAGAGCATCCAGACAAACGGAATGAGGAAGACCGCCGCGGCTGCGGCAAGCAAGATGAAGATGAATCCCGTTTTGTAAGGCGCAGCCTTCACGATCTCTCCCTCCCGAGCTTTAGTTGAATCAGCGTAAAGATCATCATGATGATGAAGAGGAACGTTCCGAGCGCCGAGGCGTAACCCATTTCCCCTTCCACGAACGCTTTCCGGAAAATGTACTGGACAAGAACGGTCGTGGCATGTCCGGGACCGCCGTTCGTCATCGTGTAGACGAGATCGAACACCATAAACCCGTAAATGACGGAAATGACCAGGACAAACACCGTCGTCGGCTTCAGCATCGGCAGCGTGACGTACCAAAACTTCTGCCAGCTGTTGGCCCCGTCAATCACGGCCGCTTCATACAAGGACTCGGGGATCGCCTGCAAGCCGGCCAAATAAATGACCAGGCAGTATCCGATCCGAACCCAGAGCGTCGTGATGATGACCGCCGGCATCGCCAACGTCTTGGAAGTCAGCCATCCGATCGGTTCGATTCCCACCATGGAGAGCAGATGATTGAACAAGCCGAAATTCGGATTGTACAACCATGCCCAGATCAGCCCGGTCGCGACCAGCGAGACGACAACCGGCGCGAAGAAGACGCCCCGGAAGAAGGCGCGGAGCGGAATTTTGCGGTTCAGCAAAATCGCTCCGGCCAACCCCAGGACCATGCTGAGGGGAACCGTGCCGATCGTGTAGTAGACCGTGTTCCAGAGCGAAATCCAAAATACGTCGTCGGCAAACATTTCCGCATAATTGCCGAATCCTTTAAATTGCGCGCCGCCCAATATTTCCCAATCGAAAAAGCTGATGTAGAACGTGAAGAAGATCGGGATAATCATGAACGTGAGAAACAGGATCATGTTGGGCGCGATAAACAAATACGGCGCAATTTTGATCGAACGTTTTTGATACCAGTGACCGGACACGCTTGTCCCCCCTTGATGACGACTACTTGCCTCCGAAAATTTCGTCTAATTTCGCATTGAGCGTTTTTGCGGCGTCTTCCGGGGTCACGCCTTGGGTAAACAGCATTTCCAAAGCTTCCGCCAACGCCTGATTCGCTTTCGAAAATTCCGACATCGTCACGGTTTGCGCCAGCTTTTCCGGCACCGTCGTCGATTGCTCGATGAACAGGTCCATCATGGCCGGGTCCTTCACGTTGTATTCGAAAGGACCTTCAATATCCGTACGACCGGGGAGAAAGAGACCTTTTTCGACGAAGAGTTTCATGTTTTCCGGCTCGCCCATAAACGCGAGGAATTTTTTGGCGGCTTCGGCGTGCTTGCTGTTTTTCGGGATGGCCAGCGCGTTGCCGCCCATGTCGGACGCCATCGACTTGTTTTGCGGCATGTACGTGACGCCCCATTCGTAATCCGCCATTTCCTGTTCCCAACGCGGGATCATCCAGTTTCCGTTGATGAGCATGCCCGCCGTTCCGGAAGTGAAGAGCAGGTTGAAATCTTCCGTTCCCTTCATGCTGTTGCCGGGGGACATGACGGTTTGAAACATGTTTTGCAGGAACGCGAGCGTTTGGATGGCTTCCTCCGTCTCCACGTTGCCTTTCGTAAAATCGTCTGTCGCCAGCGACGCTCCGTTTTGGAAGAAAAACGGCAGGGACCGATACGCGCTGCTTTCTTTCCAGTTGAAGGCCAAACCGTACTGCGCCAGTCCTTTGTCCTGGATCATTTTCGCGACTTCCAAAAATTCGCCCCAGGTCCAGGCGTCTTCCAGTTTGCTCGGAGGTTCGACGCCCAGTTGATCCATATACGTTTTGTTGTAGAAAACGGCGAGCGTGTCCGTATGGTGGGGCAGGCCGTAAATTTTGTCTTCAAATGAAACCGCTGTCAACAAACTTTGATTAAAATTTTCTTTGTCTTCCGCAAACAGATCCGTCACGTCAAGCAGCGCTTTCTTGCTGGCGAATTCGCCGATCTTTTGATACTGGATCCGGAACACGTCCGGCGCGTCGTTTCCGGCGATGCGGGTTTGAATCTTGGTGTAATAATCGGAACTGCTCGGCGACGGCACCTGTTGGGCGTTGACTTTGATGTCGGGATGTTCGGCTTCAAATTTGGCGACCAGGTCGCGAAACGCTTCTTCTTCGCCGCCGGCGCCGGCCCAATAGACGAATTCAATCGTTTCTTTTTCTTTGTTTGCGCCTGCCGATTGATTCGTCGAACCGGAGCTCGGCGTGCCGCCGCTGCGCTCTTGGGCACAGCCCGCAAGCAATGCGCCGGCCATCGCGAAGGTAACGACACCCGTCATCATTTTGCGAACGAAAGACCCTGCCATATTTGCTCTCCCTCTTTTCATGTGGTATAAAAAATAGATGGATATTATATTGAAAATCCGGCCGTTTGCGTGATGTGTCCTCAACCTCCTTTCCTGCGGCCGGAACTTTCGCGAATCATGAATTGGGTCGGCAACAAACTTGTCATCGGCAAGGGAAGGTTGCCGTCCATTTTTTGTAGAAGCATTCTGACTGCGATTCTTCCCATATCTTCTTTGTAAACCCGAACTGTGGTCAGCGGGGGGTTCATGAACTGGGACATTTCCAAGTCGTCGAACGACACGACGGCCATATCGTCGGGGATCGACAAGCCTTTCTCCTGAATGGCTTTGTAGGCTCCGTAAGCCATCCTGTCGCTCGCGGTCACGAGAGCGGTCGGAAGTTCCGGTTGGGATAGGATCGCTTTCATCGCTTCATAACCGCCCGTGATATCAAACTTCCCGTTTTTGATCCATTCCGGCTTGAGGGCGACGCCCCGTTCTTCCATCGCCGCTTTGAAGCCGAGAAACCGCATCTCCTGCTCCATGGGAAACCCTGACGCCGGGCTGTCGCCCCCGATCCAGGCAATTCGGCGATGTCCGCCATCGATCAAATACTCCGTCGCCGTTTTGACCGCCTGCTTAAAATCGACCGTCACATAATCGAGATCCAAGCCGGGGTACCCGCCTGCGGAAATCAGATACGGCACCTTTTTGGAAAGCGATTTCAAAACGTCGCTGTTCATCGGGCCGATGCAGATCACCCCGAGGTTGTCGATGGATAGAAGCTCCTCCATGACGGACGGCTGTTCCAAATCTTGCGTGTCATATGTAAAACACAAGATCAGTCCCTGGTCCAAAAGCTCCCGTTCAATTCCGTAAATGATTTCCGAAAAATACGCGTCGTGATATTTATCTTTCATATTGTTCAAAATGCAGCCGATTTTTCTTTCGGAAAATTTTCTGGAACTTTGCTCCGTTTTTTTCGTCGATTTGTATCCCAATTCTTCCGCAACTTGCAAAATTTTTTCCCGCGTCTCCTCCTGAACCGAACAAGGTACATGATTCAACACCCTGGAGACGGTGGAAATCGATACGTTGACCCGATCGGCAATATCTTTCAAGGTCACCTTCATCACGATTACCCCCGATTCAAAACGGTTATCGCCGTATAGCAATCTAGTTCCATGTCTTAATGTGAGAATACTATATTCGACAAATTTGCGCAATATTTTCGGCAAAAAAAATTTATTTTTTCATATTTTTTGCCCAAACATTGGAAAAGCGGCTGGCCATGTCGAGGCGACCGTTGGGAGAGACAAGCTTGACGAAGCGGCTCGGGAGACCTAGACTGAGGGAAAAGGAAAAACGATCAAGGCACCTTTGTTCATATCGGTTTCGTCCAAGCGGCGATCGGACGACAAGGGTGCCTTCTGCGAACATTTCCGCAGCGGGAACTGTTCGGCATCGGGAGAAAGGGAGACGAATGATGAGCGATAGACAGAGCGAAGACTCGCAACTCGGGAGCATTGCGGCGAGCGGGAAGGGGAGCGCTGCAGGCGCAGCGGTTTACGCCTCGGCGGGCGGCAGGGCTGCCGCGGCGCCGGCCGCCGCCGAGACGGTTGCGCGCACCGTCTTGCCGGTCGTGCTCGGCGTCAGTCTGATCCACATGTTGAACGATTCGATGCAGTCGGTCGTCCCGTCGATTTTGCCGGCGATGCAGCGGTCGCTCCATTTGACCTACACGCAGATCGGTCTCGTCATCTTCGCGTTGAATATGACCTCATCCGTGCTGCAGCCGGCGATCGGCATCTTCTCGGACCGGCGGCCGTCGCCGTTTATGCTGCCGCTCGGCATGCTGCTGAGCCTCGTCGGCCTCGCCGGCATCGCGTTCGCGCCGAACTATGGCGCGCTGCTTGCCGCCGTCGTCTTTGTCGGCCTCGGCTCCGCCATTTTCCATCCGGAGGGATCGAAGGTCGTTTATCTGGCGGCGGGCGATCGGCGGGGGCTGGCGCAGTCGATCTACCAGGTCGGCGGCAACGGCGGAAGTTCGCTGCAGCCGCTGATGACCCGATATTTGTTTCTGCCTTTCGGCCAAATCGCGGCGCTTTGGTTTACGGCGGTCGCGGCGGCGGCCGTCGTCGTTTCGTGGGTCGTTTCGCGCTGGTACAAGGCGAATTTGCCGAAGCTGCGTCCCCGGAAACGGCAGGGGGTCGACCTGACGCTTGCCGCCGAATCGGCGCGGGAAGCCGGCGGCAGGATCGGGCGGAAGGCGGTGCTGCTCGGCATGGGGCTGCTCATTGTTTTGACGTTTGCCCGTTCGACGTACTACACCGCGATCATGAATTACTACCAATACTTTTTTGCGGAACAATACGCGGCCACCGTCGCGGACGCGCAGCTGCCGCTGTTTTTGTTCGGCCTGTTCGGCGTCGTCGGCACGTTCATCGGCGGGCCGCTCGCCGACCGGTACGGCGCGAAGAACGTCATTTTCGGCTCGATGGCCGGAGCGACGCCGCTCGCCGCGGCGCTGCCGTTTCTGCCGCAAATGTTCGTCGTGCCGGTGCTGATCGCGCTCAGCGTCATTTTGATGTCCGGGTTCTCCGTCGTGGTCGTCTATGCGCAGATGCTCATGCCGAAACATATCGGCACCGCGTCCGGTCTCATCGTCGGCCTCGCATTCGGCATGGGAGCGCTCGGCGCCGTCGTCCTGGGCTCGTTCATCGACTGGTTCGGCCTGCAGCCGGTGTTCATCGGCGCGAGCGCGCTGCCGCTCATCGGCCTCGTGACGTTCAAACTGCCGGATTTGCGCAAATCCTAATTCCCGAGTTCGGCCAACAAGTACGGGGGTGACGGGTTATAAGTCCCCCGCACCTTCGTGTTCATCGGGCCGGTCATCGTTGCACCCGATGGGCGCCCGCTTCGAAATGCTCCCCAAAAGCGCGATTCGTGCAGACTCGGCCCAAAGGACGCCTCGATAAGATGTTGTCATACGCCGGCATGTCGCTCACGTGGTACCACGCCGCCAATTCGGTATCAATACGCGGATGGTGGCGGGGAGCGGAAGATGTCACAATCGGCTCGCCTCTGTTGTCTATTTCATTGACACCAGATTCACAGGAGGAGAGCTTATGCAACCGAGACTCCATTACATGGAAGCCAATCCGGCGGCTTTCGAGGCGATGATGGCTCTGGAGACGTTCGCCAGAAGCACCGGCATCGACCACGGGCTGTATGAACTGGTCAAAATGCGCGCTTCGCAGATCAACGGGTGCGCGTTTTGCATCGACATGCACGCCAAAGACTTGCTGAACCACGGGGAGAGCCTGGATCGGCTGCTGCTGTTGACCGCTTGGCGGGAAGTGCCCGTCTACACCGAAAAAGAAAGGGCGGCGCTCGAACTGACCGAGTACGTCACCCGCATATCGGAGGGCGGCGTTCCCGATCACGTGTACGAAAACGTGCGGGCGCATTTCAGCGAAAAAGAGTATGTCGACCTGCTGATGGCCATCAACGCGATCAACTGCTGGAACCGGCTGTCGATTTCGACGGGGATGTTCCCGGGATGTTTCGTTTCGACGTGAACCGCCGGCGGCGCAAACCGTATTTGCCAAATAGGCACCAAGTCTCAAAAGGAGCCCGGAGGGGCTCCTTTTGACATTGCGTTATTTTACGCTTTCTTTCGTTTCTTTCAGATAACGAATGAGCATCAGCATGCCGATGACCAGCAGCCCGTTCAAACCGATGGCGTTGTGCACGCCATGAAGATACGCGGAAAGGTCGGTCCCTGTCGCCAGTCCGTGAACATCGCCGGTATCCGTCCCTACGGCGGAAAAGAAAAGCGTCCCTCCCGCCACCGTACCCAGCGCATAGGCGATTTCCACCCCTGAGGTGACGACGCCCGAAGCCTGTCCCGTCTCGTCTTCCTTCACGTGAGCCAACGTCAGAAAATTCAGCGGAGCGGAGATCAAGCCCATCGCCACACCGGCCAACAGTGCGGCGGGAATCCATTCGTAGCCGCGCAAATTCGAACCGAAGGCGGCGTTGGTGGCAAAAAACAGCAGGTAGCCCGCCTCCAATAGAAAGCAGCCGGCGATCAGCGTCCGGTGGCCGAATTTAGCCGCCCATTCGCCGCTTTTCATCGAAGTCAGAGCGAATCCGAGCGCCAGCGGGGCAAACACGAGGCCGGACTGAAACGGCGTCATCCCCAACCCCCTTTGCAAAAACAACGGCATGACGATGAACAGGACCGCGTTGTTGGCATAAAACAGCAGAATGGATAGGTTGCCGACGGAAAAACTCCTCCTTTGAAAGAGAGAGGGCCTGATAAGCGGCGTTGCGCGTCCGCTTTTTTCCAGCCGCAGCTGATGGCGGACAAAGCCGAAGGCGAGGCATGGCGAGGCGATGAGCGGAATGAAGATCCACCAGGGCCATCCCCAGTCGTTTCCGAACGTGAGCGGAAAGCAAAGGGCGGACAGCGCGGCGGTCACGAGCACGACTCCGGTCCAGTCCAGACGCCGATCGTGCTCGGCGGCCGCGATCCGTTCCCGCAAGATGCGGATCGTTCCGACGATAGCCAATAATCCGACAGGAACGTTGAGAAGGTAGATCGTACGCCAGCCCAGCCCGAACCAGTCGGCGGCAATCAACCATCCGCCCAGAAGCTGGGCGGCGGTGGATCCGAATCCCCCGACGGCCGCATAGGCGCCGAGCGCCATTCCCCGTTCCTTTCCGGTGAAATACACCTGGATGAAGGACATAACTTGCGGGATCATGAGGGCGGCTCCCAATCCCTGAACGGCGCGGGAACCGATGAGGGAGACCGGTCCCGGCGCAAAGCCCGAAACGGCCGATGCCGCCGTGAACAGCGTCAACCCGAGGAGAAAAACGCGCTTGATGCCGTAAAGGTCTCCCAGTCTTCCGCCGGTGACCAGGAACAGGCCGAACATCAAATTGTATCCGGCGAGGATCATTTGCGCCTGCCCGGCCGAGGCGCCCAAATCTTCCTGAATGACGGGGAGGGCCACATTGGAAATAAACACACTCACAATCGACAGCAAAGTCGCCATGAGGACAACGACAAGCGCCGCCCAGCGCTTCGGATCCCTGGATTCCACCCGGTCTTTCTCCTTTCCCAATCCATTACATTTGTTTGTACATACAAATTAATGAATGCACATTGCCCTTTGCCTTTCAACATCCCCTTACGCCTTTTCCAGCAGAACGCTCACCTCATACAGATGGCGGGTCAACTTGTCGCCTTCTTCCCGACCGAGCACCTTGGCGTACCGTTCGTGCAGACTGCTCCAGCATTCCGAGATCTGCCGTTGGATTTCCCTTCCTTTGTCGGTCAAATAAATGCGCGACATGCGCCCGTCCTGCCGGGTGGAAACGAAATTTTTCGCTTCGAGTTTCTCGATGAAACGGGTGACGGTCGAGGGCGTCAAATGGAGAATTTCCCCGAGTTCTTTCTGGGTCAGGCCTTCCTTTTCGCAAACCGCCATCAACAAAAACGCGTAGGTCGGGGACAATCCGGTCCTGGCGAACTCCTCTTCGGCCATCCGGGTGATCACGCGGCCAAGCCGAATGGCGGAAAAATACAAACAATCCTTGAAATATTTGTCCAGCAATATCCTTCATCTCCGGCACGCGGGTTGCGCAATTAATTTGTATGTACAATCATATTTTATCGAGCAACGAACTCGCGTGTCAATGTGCAAACCATCAAGGGCAGCTTGTCCGAGCCCTTTTCAACCACAATGGGGAATGAACGAACCGCAATCGTGCAACTCTAAAGATGATTCCATTTGCCTCCACCACGGTTTTGAACCATCACGATACAAGGAGACACCATGAAAGTCATCCGGACGACGAACCGCCAAAACCGGTCTTCCTCCGCCGGCGATGAACTCATCGCGGCGGAAAATCCCGCCGGCACCCTTGACTTATACTATACAGGGGTATACTATAAGTTCAGGAGGTGAATGTTTTGGCCACCCATCACGATGCTGCAGAGGAAACCCATCCGCACGGAGAGCACAGGAAAAGCCACCACTCCGAGAAAGTCAAAACGGATCTCATTACCCGGTTGAACCGGATCGAGGGACAGATCCGCGGCATCAAAGGCATGATAGAAAAAGACACGTACTGCGACCACGTGCTCAATCAAATTTCCGCCGTCCAGTCGGCTTTGAACAGCGTGGGCAAGCTGCTGCTTGCCGGGCACATGAAAAGCTGCGTCGTGGAGCGCATCCAGGAAGGCGATCTCGAGGTCATCGACGAACTGCTGACCACTGTGAACAAATTGTTAAAATAAGCGGAGGAGATGGGAACATGCAAAAAGTGACGCTGAAAGTGGAAGGAATGTCCTGCGGGCATTGCGTGAACGCCGTGGAGAACGCGATCAAACAAGCCGGAGCCGCAGGTTCGGTCGATTTGGCGAGCGGTACGGTGACGGTCGAATATGACGAAAGCAAAGTGACGTTGGAACAGTTGAAAAACGCCATTGAAGATCAAGGTTACGACGTCGTGTAATCCCGTCGGCCAAAGCCGTTCGGTTCGGGTGAGTCGAGCGGCTCGATTGATGATAAACGAAATTTTTTTTGCAGCATGATATACCATATGGGGGTATATGTCGAGAGGGGGTGCTTTTGATGGAGTCGAACCCGTCGCGGGAACTGAAACAGGTGCACATCCCCATCACCGGAATGACGTGCGCGGCGTGCGCCAACCGGATTGAAAAAAGCTTAAACAAACTGGAAGGCGTCGCGGAAGCGAATGTGAACTTTGCCTTGGAAAAAGCATCCGTCCTTTACGACCCGAGCAAAGTGGACCCGGTCGCCATGGAGCTAAGGATCGAACAATTGGGGTATGGAACGGCCAAAGAGGCGGTCGATCTGCAAATCGGCGGGATGACGTGCGCGGCGTGCGCCAACCGGATTGAGAAAGCGCTCGGCAAGCTGCCCGGCGTCGCCATAGCCCATGTAAACTTCGCGCTGGAAACGGCGCGCGTGGAATATTCGCCTTCGGCCGTTTCCGTGGAAGACATGATCCGCAAGGTGGAACAGCTCGGATACAAAGCGGTCCCCAAACAAGACCGGGAAGAGGAGACCAAAGACCGCCGGCGGCAGGAAATGGACCGGCAAAAACGCCGGTTTGCGCTCTCGGCCGTCCTGTCCTTTCCTTTGCTCTGGTCGATGGCCGGACACTTCTCGTTTACGTCTTTCCTTTGGGTGCCCTCGTGGTTCATGAATCCGTGGGTTCAGCTGGCGCTGGCCACCCCCGTGCAGTTTTTCATCGGCAAACCGTTTTATGTCGGCGCCTACAAAGCGCTGCGCAACAAAAGCGCCAATATGGACGTGCTGGTCGCTCTCGGCACCTCGGCCGCTTATTTTTACAGCCTGTTTTTGACCGTGCAGTGGGCGGGCGCGGCCGAACGGCATCATGCCCCGTCCCTGTATTACGAAACCAGCGCCGTTCTGCTCACGCTGATCGTTCTCGGAAAACTGTTGGAAGCGCTGGCCAAGGGGCGCACGTCCGAAGCGATCAAAGCGCTGATGGGTTTGCGCGCGAAAACCGCGCTGGTCATCCGCAACGGCCGGGAAATCCGAATTCCCGCGGAGGAAGTGGTTGCGGGGGATATCGTGCTGGTCAAGCCGGGCGAGAAAGTGCCGGTCGACGGGGAAGTGGTGGAAGGAAGCTCGGCGGTGGACGAGTCGATGTTGACCGGGGAAAGCATTCCCGTGGAAAAGCGCGCGGGCGACACCGTCATCGGCGCCACCGTCAACAAAAACGGCATTCTCAAAGTGAGAGCGACGAAGGTCGGCAAAGAAACGGCGCTGGCGCAAATTATCAAGGTCGTGGAAGAGGCGCAAGGTTCCAAGGCGCCGATCCAGCGGGTGGCCGATGTCATTTCCGGCGTTTTCGTTCCGATTGTCGTCGGCATCGCGGTGTTAACGTTCCTGATCTGGTACGTGTGGGCGTCCCCCGGCGATTTTGCCGGTGCGCTGCAAAAGGCGATCGCCGTCCTCGTCATCGCATGTCCGTGCGCGCTCGGTTTGGCGACGCCGACATCGATCATGGCGGGATCGGGCCGCGCGGCCGAACTCGGCATTTTGTTCAAAGGCGGCGAACACCTGGAGCTGACCCATCGCATCGACACGATCGTGTTGGACAAAACCGGCACGATCACGAAGGGCAAGCCGGAATTGACGGACGTGATCTCCCTGATGCCGGATGAGCGCGAATTTTTGCGACTGGTCGGCGCCGCCGAGAAACCTTCCGAACATCCGCTTGCCGAGGCGATCGTTTCGGGCATTGCCGCGAGAGGCGTCGATTTGCCTGCGGCGGACGAATTCGAGGCGATTCCCGGTTACGGGATCCGCGCCGTCGTCGAAGGAAGGGAAGTGCTCGCGGGCACCCGCAAACTGATGGCGCGATATGAAGTGCCCATAGAACAGGCGCTGGCGGACATGGAGCGGTTGGAGGAAGCGGGCAAAACCGCGATGCTGATCGCCGTCGACCGCGCGTTTGCCGGCATCGTCGCCGTGGCCGACACGATCAAGGAAACTTCGCGGGAAGCGGTGTCGCGGCTGCAACAAATGGGCGTCGAAGTCGTCATGATCACGGGAGACAATGAACGGACGGCGCGGGCGATCGCGCGGCAGGCCGGCATCGGCCGCGTTTTGGCGGAAGTGCTGCCGGAAGGAAAAGCGGAAGAAGTGAAGAAACTGCAGGCCCGGGGCAAAAAGGTGGCGATGGTCGGCGACGGCATCAACGACGCGCCCGCGCTGGCGATCGCCGACATCGGGATGGCGATCGGCACGGGAACGGATGTCGCGATGGAAGCGGCGGACGTGACCTTGATGCGCGGCGATTTGAACAGCATTCCCCAGGCGATTGCCATGAGCCGCAAGACGATGGCGAACATCAAACAAAATTTGTTTTGGGCGCTCGCCTACAATTCGCTCGGCATCCCGATCGCCGCCGCGGGTTTCCTGGCTCCATGGGTGGCCGGCGCCGCGATGGCGTTAAGCTCCGTTTCGGTCGTGCTGAACGCTTTGCGATTGCAGCGGGTAAAGGTGTAGGGGGTTTTTTTAGCCGGCGGCAGCGTCATATCGCGCAAAACGGCGTCGGGCGCATGGTTCTTTCGGGTGTGAAGGAACCCGCCAATTCGCAGGGATGAAGGACTGCCTTGAGGCGGTCCTTTTTTTGCAGTCGTTGATGCCGCAGCTCTTTTTGGAGTTCGCCGCAAAATGTTGGGGAGAGATGTCACAAAAGGCTCGCCTCCGTTGTCTATTTCATTGAACACCACTTCACAGGGAGGAGAGTTCATGCAACCGAGATTCAATTACAGGGAAGTTCATCCGGAGGCTTTCCAGGCGATGCTGGCTTTCGAGTCGTTCGCCAGAAACTGCGGCATCGACCAAGGGCTGTACGAACTGATCCGCGTGCGCGTTTCCCAGATCAACGGGTGCGCGTTTTGCATCGACAAACATGCCAAAGAACTGCTGAGCCAAGGGGAGAATCTGGATCGGCTGCTGCTGTTGACCGCGTGGCGGGACACGCCCATCTATACCGAAAAAGAAAAGGCGGCGCTCGAACTGGCCGAGTGCGTCACCCGCATTTCGGAGGGCGGCGTTCCCGATCACGTGTACGAAAACGTGCGGGCGCATTTCAGTGAGAAAGAGTATGTCGACCTGCTGATGGCCATCAACGTGATCAACTGCTGGAACCGGATTTCGATTCCGACGGGCATGTTTCCGGGATGCTTCATTTGAACCGGAGCGGGGCTGGCGGTATTTGCCAAAAACGAGCGATCGTTTGACCGATGGCGGAAGGAGCCTGGAGGGGCTCCTTTTTGGCATGCGGTTGATTTACAATGGGGTGGAAGGGACGGCAGCGTCCCAAAGGAACACATGGGAACGAACAACGGGAGGGGGAGACGAGATGCCGGAATGGACGGATCAGGATCACGGCCATATGCGCGTCGAGCGATTGTACGCTTCCTACCGCTCTTATCTTTTGGCCTTGGCGTATCGCATGCTGGGATCGGTGTCGGACGCCGAAGACGTCGTGCAGGAACTGTTTGCGGCCGTGCACGAGGATCGCCTGCCGAACGTGTCCAACCTGAAAGCGTATTTGGCCAAAGCCGTGACGCACCGCTGCCTCAATGTGCTGAAATCGGCGGTCAAACGCCGGGTCACGTATGTGGGGGAATGGCTGCCGGAACCGTGGATGCAGGCGCCGGACAGCACGATGGAGGAAGTCGAACGCCGCGACGACATTTCCTATGCGTTTCTCGTCATGCTGGAAAATTTGACGCCTTTGGAGAGGGCGGTCATGGTGCTGCGGGAAGCGTTCGATTACGAGTACGCGGAAATTGCCGGCATGCTGGACAAAACGGAAGCCGCCTGCCGCAAAATTTTGAGCCGGGCGAAGAAAAAGCTCGGAGGCCGCGCGCAGCCGGATCCTTACCATCCGCGGGAAGAACTGCAGCTGGTGCAAAAATGGGTGGCGGCTTTGACGAGCGGCAAAATCGAGGACATCCTCGATCTGATCGCGGAAGACGCGGTGCTCGTGACGGACGGCGGCGGCAAGGTGCGGTCGGCCATCAACCCGATCTACGGCCGGGCGCGCGTCGCGGCGCTGCTCAGAACGCTTGCGACCCGCAGATTCAAAGATGCGAGCCTGTACATCGCGCAAATCAACGGCGCGTGCGGCATTGTGGCCGTCGAGAACGGCCGCGTGATCGGCACCTCCTGTTTCGATTGGAATGAGGACGGAACCGTCCGGCATCTGTATACCGTCCTGAATCCCGACAAACTGAGCCGGATCGTCGCCGCCGGCGCGTGAGCTTCAAACTGAGGTGGAACGTCACCGTCGGTGCATGAGCTTCAAACGAGGCGGATCGTCGCCGTCGGCGCATGACATTCATACTGAGCCGGATCGTCGTGGTCGACGCCATGACCTTCGAACTGAGGGGGAACGTCGCGACCGACGCCATGATCTTCAAACTGAAGCGGATCATCGCGGTCGACGCATGACCTTCCTTCCCTTGTGCAGGGGCATCGGATGGCCGCTGCTGTCGGCGATCCTTTTGTCTTTCCCCGATCGATGCGTTCCTCATGGGAGGGGGGCGGAATGGTCCATGGAGCGAGCCGGCGAAGAAGAGATCCGGAAAAAGTGCCCGGGAATGAGAAGAGGTTTGCGGCACAGCGGTCATTCCGGATCTCGATTGGGGCGAGGGATTGTGAGGGGAGCCGTGGGACGCGACTCGGATTGACCTACTCGTTGGATGGAGCCGGATGGACGCGCTGTCTTCCTTCCCTCAGCGTGTGGCTCCACCAAAGCAGATCATCCAACACGCGGTGCAAGTTCGCGGCATCCTTTTCGTCGCCATGATAAAGGTCGTTTTCGATTTTTTTGTGCACATTGAACAGATGAAGCGCGCTGCCCAGCGGCGCCATATTCAACTCGATCAGTACGAGCCTCAGCTGTTCGACTGCGCGAATGCCGCCGGATGGGCCGTACCCGATGCAGCTTGCCGGCTTTCGTCCCCATTCCTCGTACAGATAGTCGAGCGCATTTTTCAGGGAAGCGGGAAAACTGTGATTATACTCCGGGCATATGAACAGATAGCCGTCGGCCTGTTTGATCTTGTCCGCCCAACGCTGCTGCAAAGGTTCATATTCCCCCATGATCGGCGGTTTGGCGAGATCAAACATCGGGAGATTCCATTCTTTTATATCGATCAACTCGACAACCATATCTTTTCTGGCCGATGCGACGCGATAAGCCCATTCGCCGATCGCTCGACCTCTCCGGCCTTCCCTTACGCTGCCGACAATGATTTGGATGTTCAAATCAATCCACTCCTCGTTGGGGACTGTTATTCAAGCGTCAAGACGATTTTGCCGCGCCCGTGACGGGTTTCGATCAAACGGTGGGCCTCATCGGCCCGCTCCAGCGGGAACGTCTGCCGAATCAGCATGCGCAGCTTTCCCTGGGCATGAAGTTCGGCCAGTTCGGCAAGCCGGGCCGCGGTGCGCTCGGTGCGGACGTTGGCAAGGCCGAATTCCGCAATGAGTTCGGGGGCGACGAACGTACAGATGCGACCGCGATCGCGCACCAATTCGACCGAGGCCAGAACCGCTTCCGCCCCTCCGGCCGCGTCGAATGCGGCGTCCACCCCGTTCGGCGCAATCGCGCGGACGCGTTCGACGAGTCCTTCTCCGTACGTGACCGGTATCGCGCCCAACGAGCGAAGATAGTCGTGGTTATATTCGCTGGCGGTTCCGATCACGGTCCCGGCCCCCCATTCCTTCGCGAGCTGGACGGCGAAAGACCCGAGCATTCCGGCCGCGCCGTGGATCAAAATCGTATCGCCCTTGTTCACGCCGATCGTTTTCAGCGCGGCATAGGCGCCCTGCCCGTTGCCGCTCAACCCTCCGGCTTCCTCCCATGACATCGTCTTGGGTTTGCGCGTGATCTGGTCGGCGCTCACCACCACGTATTCGGCATAACAGTTCAAGATGCCGAAGCCGAGCACTTCGTCGCCCGTGCCAAACCCGGTAACGCCTTCGCCGACCTGGTCGACGATGCCGGCAAATTCGTTTCCCGGAATTTGCGGGAAGCGGACCGTGACGCTCGCCGGAGACAATCCGCTGCGAACGGCGCAATCGAAATGCTGCACTCCCGCGGCTTTCACCCGCACCCTCACTTGGCCCGGTCCGGCTTGCGGTTCGGGGAATTCCATGACTTTCATCACTTCCGGACCGCCAAACGACGCAAACGCGGCTGCCTTCATGTTTCATCCCTCATTTCGTGTTATTTCTGTTCATTTCTTGAGGTGTATTTTATAATGGATTCAATATAAATTAAAATATATGTTAAATCATATTCTTGATATACTCAGATATATGATGTGAGGTGGAGAGATCGTGGAGCTGCTGCAGCTGCGATATTTTCGCACCGTTGCCCGCTGGGAGCACATGACGCGCGCGGCGCAAGAACTGCACATCGCGCAGCCCGCTCTGAGCAAGACGATCGCGCGGTTGGAAGAACACGTCGGAGTGCCGCTGTTTGACCGCCAAGGCGGGCGGATCCGGTTGAACGCGTTCGGCAAAACGTTTTTGGACAAAGTGGAGACTGCGCTGCATTTGCTGGAAGAAGCGAAAAAGGAGGTCGCCGAACTGGCGGGATTGGAGCAGGGGCACATCCGCCTGGCGACATCGACGCTGTCCCGTTTGTCCGAACCGCTGCGCGAATTTCTCGAGGGTCATCCCAACGTCAACATGCAGATTACCCACGCCTCTTCGTTGGAAGAAATGGCCGAATGGCTCGAATCCGGAAAGATCGATATCGGTTTTACGGTGATGCCGGTTGAAAAAAAGGGGATCGCGCAGGCGAAAGTGCTGAAAGAAGAACTGTATTTGGTCGTCCCCCGGAAACATCGTTTGGCGGGGTTGGCCGCCGTTCGTCTTGGAGACGCCGCCGATGAACCGTTTATCGGGTATAAAGACGGGTTCGCTTTTCAACAGGCGAACGACCGGTTGTTCCGGCAAGCGGGCATTTCGCCGAAATTCGTCTGCCAGGTCGATGAGCCGGAATCCGTTCTAAGCCTTGTGCGTGCCGGGCTCGGCGTCGCGCTGTTCGGATGCAAAAACGAAGAGGATCCCGAACTGGTCTTTTTGCCGATTGAATATCCGGTCTGCACGCGCGATTACTGGCTCGTCTGGCCGGAAAAACGCTATCTCTCCTTGGCCGCCCGGAAGTTTATCGACTTTGTCATCCCCTATTTTGATCGCGAACACGAGTAATGTCCGTTGCCGCAAGTGTTTTTAGCGCTGAATGGGGAAATGTCCGGACGGGTAGATTCTGAACGACGAATCGTCTGAACAGCGAATCGTTTGGATAGCGTATCGTTTGAATGGGAATGACTCCTCAGTGAGGATTTGAATGAAATTTTGCACTCATGGACGCGCGGAAAGAGGTACGGTGAAGGATTTTGTGTTAAATTTCGTACAAATGGACGCATGAAAACGGAATGGGGGGTTATTTTGTGTGAATTTTCGCATAAATGGTTTGGGTGATACCGGTAGGGGTATCTATTTTGTGTGAAATTTCGCATAAGAGGACCCGGACAGACATTGACAAGAAGATTTTTGGGTGAAAAATAATACAAACTTCCAAATCCAGGGGGCGGCCTGAACAATCGTTCTTCTCAGGACGAATGGACTGCAAGGCGTCGTTCGGAATCGTCGCGGCATGTTCCAATTCCAGTTCACCCAATGCTCATGTGCTTGTGCCAACGTCTTCGCGCTTAAGCGGTCGCGTCTAGATCCGTTCTTTCGGTATCTTGCGTGCCGCCTGTTCGCCGGAACAGCAAATTTGCCGCATTGTAAATCGCATTGTAGATGGGTCTGTAGATTCCACTTGAAAATGCTCATGTCGTAAATTAAAATAGAAAAAAACAAAAAATTGCATGTGGCGAAGCACGCCCGGAACTTTCTTGCAAATCGGCAGGAAATGTCCGGGCGTTTTTTGTTGCTTCAGGCGAACGGAAACGGGCATCCGGAAAATCGTTGATGAGACGAATTTGGGATTTTACGGGGTGAATGAATTTGAGTTTTGAAGTGGAACACGAAAAGTGGCTGAGAAGTCATTTGGCCAAACGGCAAGGCGAACGGAAGGATGCTCTGAGAAGGGGGCACGGGTACGGCAACCGTTTGTTTGTGGAGAAAGTATGGTGGCCTATGGTGGGACATTTTATTGGTTTGCACCCGGAATATGAAGTGAAGGATTGGCGAGGACGATCTTATTTTGTGGATTTTATGTGGAAATTGGGAGAGCATTGTATCGTCATGGAGATTATGGATTATGGTTCGCACGGCAAAGATCGGACGAAATATCGCATGGATCTCAATCGGGGATTGTTTCTTCAATCGCAATCCTATCATTATATCGAGATCTCGTTGGATGAATTGAAGGAAAACCCTTCGTTTATCCTGACGATGCTTCGACAAGTATTGGCCCCATATTTGACTGTAACAATCGAGCAAAACGGACAAATTATCCATCAGTTCGGCAAGATTGAAAGACAGTTGATGCGCCACGCCATTCGTCATCATCGGGTGCTCCTTCCGGCAAAAGCAGCAAAGGAACTTGAACTTCATAAGACTACCGTCATCAAGTATTGTCGTATATTGGTCGGCAAAAGGAAATTTCGCGCAGTGCCGTCGGGTGCGTCGGGACGAATTTATCGATATGAATATATAGGTGCAATACAAAGCCCTGATCTGATTTGAAAGAGATCGGGAAGCGTCTCCAATTGTTCGAAATGGGGAGCGGGAAGCGGGCTTCTGATGGTCGAGATATAGCCCAACGGAGAGGGGACAAAACGCCGAAGGAGGGATGGGTGCCGTCGGATTGGGGATTGCCGGGAAAACCAATTAAGTAAAGCTGGATGGTAAAAGCCGATTCGAATAAATCAAGCCCCTCATCTGCCGATGGGGGCCGACTTGCGGAAAAGCAACCATCTTCACGCTGGACGCACGCGGATCACGATTTTGCCGCGCGCCCGACGGCTCTCGCTCCTCTCATGCGCCTTGGCCGTTTCCTCCAACGGAAACTCCGAATCGATCGTCACGCGCAGCTGCCCGCCGTCGAACAGACGGGACAGCTCTTCCAAATACGCCGCAGAAAAGGGCGGTAATTGCACATCCTGGACCGTAACGGACGCTTTCGCCGCTTTTTCGGCCGAATAACGTCCCCATGCGACCGGTACGAGCCTGCCTCCCGGCTTCAGTGCGTCCAGCAACCAATCGCCGTCGCCGCCCGCCGTATCGAGGACTAGATCCGCGCTCCGTGCGAACTCTGCCGGCAGTCCGGCCGTATAGTCGACAAAGGCGTCGACGCCCAGATTCCGTAAATACGCTTCGTTGCGAGCGGACGCGGAACCGATGACGCGCGCGCCTTTCCAGCGGGCCAGCTGCACCGCCAAATGGCCGACGCCGCCGGCGGCGCCGTTGATCAGCACCGTTTGGCCGGCTTCCAGGTTCCCCTGCACGAACAGCGCATGCCAGGCGGTGAAGCCGGACTGGGGCAGTGCCGCCGCCTCGATGAAGGTGGCGGTTTTCGGCATGGGCGCCAAATGACCGGCGGGCAAGACTGCATACTCCGCGCAGCCGCCGCTGTTCGCCGTCATCCCATAGACCGCGTCCCCCGGGTGAAAGCCGGTGACTGCCGCTCCCGTGCTGACGACGACTCCCGAGATGTCCCAACCGGGAATATACGGGAGGCCGAAGCGGTCGCCGGCCAATCCGGAACGGATTTGCCAATCGCCCGGATTGACGCCTGCGGCATGGACGCGGACGAGCACCTCGCCTTCACCCACAGTCGGCACGGGCACCTCCTCGCAGCGCAGCACGTCGGGTCCGCCGTAGGTGGAATACCGGATTGCTTTCATCGTTTCGGGGATTCCCTGAGACATGGTCGTATTCCTCCTTTTTGCGTGAATGTTGACCTTTCGTGAGTGTGTTTTCATGAATGTTATCCTTTCATGGGAGTTATCCTTTCGTGAGTGTCGTCTTTTCGTAGAGTAACGTTTTTTCGTGCTTGTCGTCTTTTTGTGAATTATTTCGTGTGCGGCGTCTTTTCGTGAATTGTCTTTTCCGTGAGAGTTGTCTTTTCGTTTACAACGTCTTTTCTTTTCGTGAGTGTCGTTTTTCGTGAGTGTCGTTTTTCGAGATCGTGAACCGTTCGTGTTTGTCGTTTTTCCGTGTGTGACTTATCGTCGACCTTGGTGGGGGTTGTCCGTGTGTGCCCGCATGTCGTTTGATGTGTGCAAGGACTTCATTCACTACAATTGTAGGAAAGCCGGAAACCGGGGACAATGGACAATACGGTCCGCCTGTCGGTTAACCGACAAATGGGCGCGATTGTCGGCCCATTTCGCTTGCGGGATCCGATAAATTCCCATTCCGGGCGAGATGGTTGGGCAAGGTCGTTAACCGAAATATGCAAAAGCGGTTGTCTGATGAGATCGAGGCGGGGTAAGCGTCAAACTGTCCCCACCTTCAAACTGGGATCTTAATCTGCGAAGATAAAGGCAACCAATCCCTCAACGGAGGTTGCCTCTACGTATGACAGATAAAGAACAACGCCGACAACTA